>Ga0213858_10000777_pt1 | contig 15065 bp, 18 predicted proteins | sample PICome_FD_160122 | JGI IMG/M metagenome (GOLD analysis project Ga0213858, IMG submission 160122) | Coastal seawater microbial communities near Pivers Island, North Carolina, United States - PICO245 | ecosystem: Environmental > Aquatic > Marine > Coastal | place: USA: North Carolina | collected... | reverse complement strand
GTAACGGAGTATATGTGGTTACGGCAAGCAGAAAAAAAATAAAGTTAAATATACCTAACTCAATATTGAGAAACTAAAGACTTTGAACTAACACAAAATCTATATAAAACAACTAAGTAATACTCTGCTCTTAATAGCAAGCCTAAACATAAGTGCTCAGGTTGAAATGAAATTGAGATTAACAGACAATATTACTGGGCAAGCTATAGCCTATGCAAATATTGGCATTATAGAAAAGAATATTGGCACCGTCAGTGATGCAGATGGCTACTTTAGCTTAAGTGCGCATCCAGATGATTTAGTGACTATTTATTCAATAGGATATGAACAAATTTCATTACCTGCCAAAGACTTATTAGATAGAACTAACTGTAAACTTAACCCTACAGATTATCAATTATCTACAGTCGAAATTCAAGCAAGCAGATTTTATAAAGAAGCTAAAACCTTAGGACCTAAAAATAAAAAGCGTGGAGATAGTATAGGATTTGAAAGTGCGTAATTAGGTACAGAAATCGGAGCAGTTATAGAGGTCGATAATGCTTTTTACCTGCAATCAGCAAACTTTGTATTAAGCCATACTAATGGTGATAGCCTTTTTCTTAGACTTAATCGCTATAGTTTTGCAAATGGAACCATAGGTGACAAAATTTTACAAGACAATGTCTTTATCATTAAAGCTCAACACCGAGGCTTATATACAATCGATATGAGCTCTTACAATTTAGTTTTAGAAGAGGATGTATTATTGGCGCTAGGGTGACTTAGGAATTATGATGAAAAAAGCAATAAGGATATCACTTTTGACACAGAAAAGCCAAATCAAATAAAGGAATCTATGTCAAGTATGCTAGTAATGGTGAATTCCAAAAATTGAGTCATTTGACTAATAGAAAAGTATGTTTTCATCTTATCGGCCTTGAATCAAACTAATAGAAGGCCATTTAATGTTTGTCTTATTTAGACTTAGTCTAATTTTATTTATATTTGTGTTCTAATCTTACATTTTCATGGCAGGTAAATGTTGTAAAAAAAAGTGTTGCAAAAAGTTTAAAAAGAAAGGTAAATCAAACTGTAAAAAGTGTCCCAAGTTTTGTCTTAAGTGCTGTGTTTAATATTGAATCGAATATTATAAAGCTCTCCTAGTTTCATGATCATTTAAGAAATGCTATTTTAAGGTCCAATTAAAAATAAATAGAACATGGATAAGGCCTTGCAAACAATGATTAATAACATGCCTGAGAAAACAGGTAAATCATTAGAAGAATGGAAAAAGGTACTAGCCAAACAGAGCTTTACTAAACATTCAGAAGCAGTTAAATACTTAAAAACAGAACATGGTGTAACACATGGCTTTGCGAATACCATAGTGAGTTTATCACAGAACGAAAACAAATCTGAAGAAGACTTAGTAAGCAGTCAATACAGTGGTAAGGAAGCACTCTTGCCGATCTATGACAAGTTATTATCTAGTATAACTAAGTTTGGATCAGATATAAAGATCGTACCAAAGAAAACGAGCGTTAGTATAATCAGGAAAAGACAATTCGTCTTAATAAAGCCTGCTACTAAAACAAGAATCGATTTAGGTCTTAAAATAAAAGAACAAGACCCAATCGGTAAGCTTGAAAACTCTGGACCATTTGGTACTATGTGCACCCATAGAATTAAGTTAGAATCTCCAAAAGACATAGATAAGGAAGTAATCAAGTGGATGAAAACTGCCTATGAACAATCTATCTAATATTTGTTTTTTTAAATAAAAAGTCAGTATGTATACTAAGAAGGTTTATGGACTAAAGGACATGATTAAATGGACTCGTTATGAAACCATTCTATTTTTACTTTTAATAGTTATTGCTGTTGCTGCTTATCAGTTCTTTCATTTGGATTGGTTGAAGATTCCATGGACTCCCCTAGCCCTCATCGGTACAGCAGTAGCTTTTGTCATTGGTTTTCAAAATAACTCAGCCTACGGAAGGATTTGGGAAGCACGAAAAATTTGGGGTGGCATTGTCAATACTTCTAGGACTTTTGGAATGTTTCTCCAGGATATGATCACAAATGAACATGCTGATGAGCCTCAATCAGCAGAAGGCTTAAAAGAAGAAGTTAAAACGCTGACTTATAGGCATATTGCCTGGATGACGGCCCTCAGGCATGCCATGAGAGCATCAAAACCTTGGGAGACAGTTATACACGAAAAAACCAATCAGGAATGGACTAATGTGGTTAGACCACCTGAAAGAGATTCTAATCTAGAAGATGATTTAAAACCATATTTATCAGACGATGATATGAAGTATGTTTTGTCTAAAAACAACAAACAGACAGCCTTACTTTATCTTCAGTCACATCATTTAAGAGCATTGAAAGAAAAAGGCCTTGTCTGGGAATTCTCATTCCTGGAATTAGAGGGTGTTTTGGAAGAACTTTTCACGCTTCAAGGAAAATCAGAGCGTATTAAAAACTTCCCATACCCAAGACACTTTGCCACATTAAATCATTATTTCATGTGGATCTTTGTATTACTTCTTCCGCTAGCTATTGTACCACAGTTCGCAGAAATCGGTCAGGACATTTTGGAGTATAATGCTTCAATAGGCAATTATTTTATCTGGTTTGCAGTGCCATTTTATGTAATAGTCGCTTGGGTATTTCATACAATGGAAAGGATTGGCAGAACAGGTGAAAACCCTTTTGAAGGTTCAGCTAATGATGTGCCTATCTCAACCATATCAAGAGGAATTGAAATTGATTTAAGACAGAATCTTGGCGAATCTAATGAAGAGATACCAGATCAGTTCCCAATGGTTTATGATACGCAGTTTTAATCTGAGAAAGCTGATTAAGACCTTAGCTTAAGTCCAAGGAAAAACGTTCTTGGTTGAGCCGGTCCAAAGACAAAGTTGCTGTCTCTATTCTTTCCAATATCGAATGATTGTTGGTAAGCATTTGTGAAGTTTTTAACACCAGAATAGAATTCTATTTTAGAACCTGTCTTTGGTAAATCCAATTCGTAAGCGAGCTTTATACTAAACTCTGAGAAATTAGAAGACTCAAATAATTCATCAACTAACTGGTTAGGTGCACCTGCAAAATGAGGGACTAACATGCTGCCGGTATATACATAGTTTAAATTTGCACTAAAGCCTTTGATAGGAAATAGATTTAAACTTGCAAAACCATATTGATTAGGTGTTCTAATAAATTCTCTAATCGGCTCCACTTCTTCTATATAAGAAACCGCTTCATCAAACTGACTTGACTGGATGGTAAATCCACCTTCTATTTGTAGCTGTCTATTATAATTAGCTCTTAGCTCAAGCGTTAATCCCTGGACGGTGGCACCTTGACCATTTGATTTGATAAATAATTCTCCAAAATCATCCTCACCAACTGGATCTAAAAAGAAAGCATTGTCTAAGCTCGTTCTAAAACCTTCTAATGTAAATCCCGCTACATACTTATCTGTAGGCTTATCATAATTAATAGATGCACTGAAACTTCTGGATCTCTCTGGTAAAAGATCCGGTGATAAATTAACTCTGGAAATTCCCCCACCTGCAAAAGCAATATGCAAATCAGTATCAAATGCTTGTGGCGCTCTAAAACCTGTGCTATAGTTGACTCTAAATTGCGTATTACTATTTAGTTTATATAGTAATGAGCTTCGCGGGCTAATAAACAAGCCTTTAACAAAGTTGTGCTCATCAGCTCTGATGCCCGCTAATAGATTTAGCTTTGGTAAAATCTCCCAGTCACTTTGGAAAAACAAGCCGATATTTTTTGTTGTCTGATCTACCAGGTAATTATACACCGGAATATCATCTAGTACATCATCGTAAATATATTCAGCACCTAGGGTCAAAGTGTTATTCCCTCCCAGGAAATCAAATAATAAATGATTTAGTTGTATACCTATATTGTAAGTACTTACATCAGAAATTCCATATGGTGGATTTTCTAAATGGTTTAGCAATTCTGTATGATCTTCTGGCAATACACCTGTATAATGATCTCTATCTGTATTTTGCCATGCTGCATAACTTATGAAGGAAGTATTACCATTATTAAAATTGATTTGATAATCCAAACTGCCCATCCACACTTCATGCGTTCTTTCTTCTGACTGCTGTGTCAGAAATGCTTCTTTGTTTACCATCTCGCCTCCAAATCGGTACTCATTGAGTAAACTAAGACTAAATTCTAATTTCTGATTGTCAGTCGGCAAAAAGAAAGTATTTAGACCCATCGATGTATTGGTGATAGCAGGTATTTCAGAAAAGTTATCATCATTGTGATCGTACCACTCTCTATTCCTATGGTTCACAAACAATGAAATCCCAGAGTTTTCAGAATCATTCACCAAAGTCACATTACCAGTTAACTGATGATCTAAAGCACTTCCATTAATATTCTGAAGATTATAATTTAGTTCATAACTGTCTTTATCAGGAGTCCTTGTCAATACATTAACCGTTCCTCCGATAGCACTCGATCCATATAATGAGGATCCTCCGCCTCTTACTACTTCGATGCGGTCAATCATATTTACTGGCAACTGTTCCATTCCATATAAACCGGATAATGGACTGAATACTGGTCTGCCATTTATTAGGATTTGAGAATAGCCTCCACCAAGACCATTCATACGTAACTGAGTATAATTACAAGTCTGACAATCATTTTCTACTCTTAATCCCGGCTGGAATTTTAATCCTTCACTTAAATTACAAGCCTGTACGGAATTAAGAGATTCACTGTTAATGACATTGACGATAACTGGTGACTCAGTCTGTCTTTTAAATGTTTTAGTGCCAGATACTACAATCTGTTCCAATGTTAGCCCTTGACCTGAAAATTCAAAATCTATGATCAAGTTTGGATTTAGTTCATCCAATTTTACAGTCTTATAAATGGGATCATGTGCCAGGTAAGAGGCCACTATCTGATACTCTCCGTAAGGTATATCTTCTAAACTAAAAGCACCTTGCTGATTACTTAAGGTCATAAATTGAGTGCCTGATAAGATAACTGAGGCATACTCTAACTTACCATTTGAATCAATGCAGCTACCCTTAATACTTGCATTCTGCCCAAATAATTGAGCAGTAATAAATAAAACAAATACTGAGTTGATAAACTTTCTTATTCTATTCATTCTAGTCTTAAATCAGCATTAAAGTTAGACATATCTAACAATATAATTAGAATAATCTATTAACTTTATAAAAAGTTCACTCATGTCCTCAGTTATTAAAGAGAATTATTTAAAAGCAATATACTTTTTAAGTGAAAAGGACTCAGAAATTACGCTTACAGATTTAGGAAAAACTATGCAAGTCAGTAAGCCCACCGTTAATGATATGGTTAAAAAACTCCAAGCGAATGGTTGGCTGAAGTACACTAAATACAAACCGCTTAAAATCACCAAAGCTGGAAAAAAAGCAGCTGCACTAGTCATTCGTAAACATCGACTAGCAGAAATGTTCTTAGTAAAGATCATGGGCTTTGGATGGGAAGAAGTGCATGAAGTAGCTGAGGAATTAGAGCATATTAAATCAGAGAAGTTTTTTGATAGAATGGACGAAATCATGGGTTACCCATCTGTGGATCCTCATGGCTCTCCCATACCCGATAAACATGGAAATATTACTGCAGTTAATTACACCCCTTTAGCTGAAGTAGAGCTTGGAAAGAAGGTTATTCTTAAAGGATTGAGGAACAGCTCTGCCGAATTACTTCAATACCTCAATAAAAAGCAATTGACTTTAGGGACCGAAATGACTATTCTTGATATCGAACCATTTGATAAATCGATGCTTGTTTCTTATTCTAAAAACCAACGATTACAACTCAGCCATTCGATTACACCTCATTTATTAATTGAATTTAAGTAAATTGATGATCAAATGATCAGAGATGAAAAAAATGACTTGTAAAAAATTAGGTGGTGCTTGCGATGAATTATTTGCAGCAAATACCTTTGAAGAAATGGCTGAGCTTAGCAAAATGCATGGCATGGCTATGTTTCAAAAATAAGATGCAGATCATTCAAAAGCTATGCAAAAGATGCAAGTTTTAATGCAAGAACCTGAAAAGATGAAACTTTGGTTTGAACAAAAGAGACAAGAATTTGAAGCTTTACCTGAAGAGTAATTATAGATAATGGGTATAGATTATACAAATATATTAGAGTCGATTTATAATGACATTCTAAACGGAGAAAACAAAGGTCGCATTGCAGATTACATTCCTGAACTTTCCACCATAAATAAGGAGCAATTTGCTGTATGCCTTCAAGGGGTTGATGGAAAGCAATATGGTTTTGGTCAATATCAGACTAAATTTTCAATTCAAAGTATATCCAAAGTTTTCATATTAAGTATGGCCTATTCTATTCTCGGTAAGGAGGTATGGAAAAGAGTAGGTGTAGAACCATCAGGAACTTCGTTCAATTCACTAGTCCAATTAGAAACTGACAATGGAATTCCCCGGAACCCTTTTATGAATTCTGGAGCATTGGTTATCAGTGACATTCTATTGAGTCAATATAATGATCCTATAAGTGAAGTTTTAGATTTCATTAGAACCCTTACAGCAAACCCAAACATCAACTACTCTGAAAAAGTAGCAGAATCTGAAAAACACTCTGGTCACAGGAATATTGCACTATGTCATTTCATAAAATCTTTTGATAATATTATCAACGATCCAAATGAAGTTCTCGACTTTTATTTTAAACTATGCGCTATTGAAATGACATGTGAAGAGTTGTCCAAGGCCTTTCTATACTTGGCTGATGATAATTTCAGGACTAAGAACGACAAGCGCATATTAACAATGAGTCAAGCTAAACGAATTAATGCCATTATGCAGACATGCGGCTTCTATGATGAATCTGGGGAATTTTCCTATAAAGTCGGCTTACCAGGCAAAAGTGGTGTAGGTGGAGGAATTATTGCAATACATCCGGAAAAATATGCGATTGCTGTTTGGAGCCCAAAACTCAATGCAAAAGGAAACTCATATAGAGGGATGAAGTTTCTAGAAAAACTTACAACTGAAACAAACTCTTCGATATTTTAAAGGCTCAATACAAATGAGACTCTCGCTTAATTAAGTATATCATCAATTAATCAAAAAGAAAGATTGATAAATTTGTGTTAATAATTCTTTAGTATGAATATTGAGAACAGTTTAGATGAGATCACTGAGAGATTCCTAGTTCAATTTAAAGGTCTTAGTAGCCCAGAACTAAACTGGAAGCCATCTCCAGAAAAATGGAGCATAGCCCAAATCTTAGATCATATCATTACTATCAATGAGTCTTACTACCCTACCTTTGATGCTTTACTAAAAGATGAATACAAATTAAGCTTCTTAGCCAAGATTGGATTTCTTGTCAACTGGTTTGGAAATATTATACTGAAAAGTGTGGAACCTAACAGAAGAAAAAAAATTAAGACTTTTTCAATCTGGGAGCCTAGTAAAAGTGATATTAATGAAGATATTCTTAATCATTTTCTTATTCACCAGAAAGAGCTAAAAAAACGCTTGTCTCAATTAGAAAAACACATCGAAGATGGCAGTGTTATTGCTTCTCCAGCCAACAAAAACATTGTTTATAAACTAAGCAAAGCCATAGAGATAATTATCAGCCACGAAATAAGACACTATAACCAAGCAGTTGACATATACCAGATAATAAAACAAGAATCATAACTTTAGAAAAAATACATAAGTATGTCTACAAGCACTCAACTCGCCAATCAAATCAGAGAATTATACTTTGGTAAAAGCTGGACGGCTATTGACTATCAAAGTCAATTAGCAGATGTAAGCTTAGATGAAGCCATGACATCCTATGAGGGATTAAATTCTATAGCGACCTTGCTTTACCATACTACTTATTATGTAGATGCACAATTAATGGTTCTGCGCGGAGAAGAATTAAAAGCTTCAGACAAAGAAAGTTTCATTGTACCAGAAATAGATTCAGAAAATGACTGGGAGAATTTAAAAGAGTTATGCTGGCAGAAAGTCAGAGTGTATATAGACTATATAGAGAGCATGTCTGAAGAAACACTGCATGGCTATTTCTATGGTGAAAAATACGGTAGTTGGTTTAGAAATATTATGGGCCTAGCTGAGCACAGTTATTATCATTTAGGCCAAATTAGTATAATTAAGAAGTTGTTGAGAAAACAGGATTAATGATGAAAGCATTAAAATACTTATTACTGGGAGTGATAGTCATTTTGCTCATCAGTTTAACTATGTTTTATAAATCTGATATTCCTGCTGCAACAATTAAAGCTGACTATAGTCTGAGTCATTCCCAATTTGTAGACATAAAAGGAATGAACATTCATTACTGTATGGAAGGTCAAGGGGATACTCTGGTTTTATTACATGGCACTGGTTCTTCTTTACACACCTGGCAAGACTGGGTTGATCATTTAAAAGATAGTTTTACTATAGTCAGAATGGATATGCCGGGATTTGGATTAACTGGCCCACACCCACAACACGATTATACGGCCGCTGCATATATGGATGTCTTCGATGGACTCTTTGATCATTTAAAGCTAAATCAATTTCATATTGGTGGTAATTCTTTTGGTGGATTTCTTGCTTGGAATTATGCCTTGCATAAACCAGGCAATGTGGAGTCTTTAATATTAGTGGACGCAGCTGGCTACCCCATGCCTGAGGGATCACAGATGCCTATTGGTTTCAGGATTGCTAAAAATAAAATATTAGCACCTATCATGGAGCACATAACACCATTCAATGTTATAGAAAAAACAGTATATCAATCTTATGAGAAAGAGGATGTAGTTACAGATGAAGTGATGAAACGATATTCAGATCTTTTGTTACGTGAAGGAAACCGAAAAGCAATTGCCAAGCGTATTCAGCAAATAGAACCAGAATTAATATCAAAAATTCCTGACATAAAAACACCTACTTTGATATTATGGGGAAAAGAAGATGCCTTGCTACCTGTGAGTATGGCCTACAGATTTGAAGAAGATCTTGATAACGAAACGCTTATCATTTATGATGGTGTAGGTCATATCCCTATGGAAGAAATTCCTGATCAAACAGTGCAAGACTTAAAGGCTTTTATTTCTTCAGTAAAAAAACAAGGACATGATCTTTAGTCTTGAAACCGAAAGGTGTATCATGAGGCCGTTTACAATAGAGGATGCACCAGACTTATTTGAGATGAATAGCGATCCTGAAGTGCACAAATATCTGGGGAACAATCCACTCAAGAAAATGGAACAAGCAGAAGAGGTCATTAAAAGCATTCTAGATCAATACGGAAAATTCAAACTTGGCAGACTGGCAGTCATTCGCAAAAGTGACAATGCATTTCTTGGCTGGTCAGGCATGAAATATGAAGAACACGTCAGAGACTATCCTTATTACGACATAGGTTATCGGTTTAATCAATCAGCATGGGGTCAGGGTTATGCTAGCGAAACAGCACAAGCTGCAATAGACCATGCCATCAATTATCTTGGAATAACTAAGATTTGTGGTGGCGCTCATGTTGACAATATTGGTTCTAATCGTATCCTCTCTAAAATTGGTCTCTCGCTTACAGAGCAGTTTATGTTTGATGGAGAGATGCATAATTGGTATGAGAAGGCTGCTAAATCATGATTTTCAAGATGTTTAGATTTACATGATTTACTTCATTTGATCTAATAAAGCTTGTAATAATTTTTTACAAACATGGAAAGAACCATGCTTCAAGTCTTTTACTTAAACAATATTTGTTTGATCTTTATAACCTAGTGAAGCGCTCATTAAAATATAAAACCTCTTTTAAGTACTTATTCCTACTAGGGATATTTAGTCTCTCCCTTTTTTACACAATCCCTAAGGATCAAGCTAATATCGAGGAGTATCATCATAGTACCGAGAATGATTATGATCAAAGTATATACTGGGAGCTGTTTAAAACTTATGTGCTTGTTGAGCAAAATGTGCTTCAGTGTATAAAATCTCTAAGTCTTAATTTTGAGGTTAACACAAAACCCAAGAGAGCTGCCAATTCTTTTTTGCATATCAAATTACCCAAAGATTTTAAACAATTCATTAATGTCCACTTAATCCACTCTATCGGGTAAATCATTTTCTATTCTGCTAGCTATTAGTTGACCTTAAAGAAAATGATTAATGAAAATAATTTACAAGATCACCAAATGGTCTTTATATGCACTTTTCATATTAGTTGCCTGCATAGGCATAGGATTAAGTGGCGGCGTTCCTTTACCCAAATTGGGTAAAAGAGATCAAGAGAAAGAAAAAACAGAACTATTAGAACAACAAGACAATCAAGAAGATTGTAACCAAGAACTAATGTGAAGCATCTAGACTAAACTCAAATTGAATTTCTTTATAACTGCCGTCTTTCTGTAAATCGGCTAGATACACAAATAGTTGGTCGTTTATTCTTTCGTAGGTAAGACCCTCGAATGTAGCTTTTTGATTCTCTAGCTGGATCAGTCTGAAGGTATTCATTTCTTCCCGGTCTTCCCATGCTTTTAGATCATGAGAAAAGTGTTTGATTCTCATAAGTGTACTTTCTTCATCATTGGCTATCTGAATGATTTCCGAAAAGATCATGGCTATATCTCCATGCATCTGAAACATACCCATCTTAACCAATCCTCTTGATTCACTCCAGTATTCTTCAGTAGACTCCGCTCCTTCCTGTATGGTCCACTTACCTGTTAACCAGTCTAGATTAGAGTAATCATCAAGTAGAAAATATTTATCAGAACTAATCGTATGCTCAGTAATGTTCTTTTGTGCGGTCACTTGCTTGCAAGAGAAGAAAAATGGTAATAGTAAAAACAATCCTGTAGTAATACCATTTTTTATGTTGACAGGTGTATATTGACAATCCATAAGAGAAATTTACCAGATCAATTTATCTAATTCTATTGAAATGAAAAAACTAATGTTTAATCTGGCAGTTTGCAGCTTAATATTCACGGCTGTAAATGCACAACAAATAGACACTAAGCATATAACATACGATGATGCAAAAGAGTCGCTCAAAACTTTGAAAGAACTATTAGCGATCCCTAATGATGCTAACTATCCAGATGACATTGAAAAAAATGTTCAATGGTGCGAAAAAGCGCTTGACCAATTTGGCTTTATAACAGAGAGATTAGAAACCGAAACTGTTCCATTATTAATGGCCAAACAAAGAGAAGTGAATGATAATCTTCCTACTCTACTCTATTACTTTCATATTGACGGGCAGCCCGTAGATCCTAGTTTCTGGTTTCAAGAAGATCCTTACCAAAGTGTTTTAAAGGAAGAAAGAGAAGCTGAAGGATGGGTTGATATAGATTGGTCAAATGTAGAAACAGAACCACTAAATCCTGATTGGCGAATTTTTGCAAGGTCTTCGTCTGATGATAAGTCTCCATTTGTGATGATGCTCGCTGCAATGAACACCTTAGTAAAAGAAAAAAGAGACTTTGCCTATAACCTTAAAATAATACTAGATTTTGAAGAAGAAAAAGGTTCGCCGAATCTAGCGACAGCTGTTTCAGCAAATAAAGACAAGCTCGCTTGTGATGCTTTATTGATCTATGACGGCCCAAAACATCTAACAAATATTCCCACAATCGCCTATGGTGCTAGAGGCATTACAAGCTTAACAGTTAAAGTTTTCGGACCTACCTTTCCACTCCATTCAGGGCATTATGGTAATTACGTCCCAAATCCTGCCTTGCGCTTATCACAGCTCTTAAGCTCTATGAAGGACGCACATGGTAGAGTCATCATTGATGGGTATTATGATGGTATTGATCTTGATGAGGATACGAAAAAAATACTTGCCATGGTACCTGATGATGAGCCAGTTTTAAGAGCTAAATTAGGCATAGGTGCTATTGACTCTGTAGGTTCTAATTATCAGGAATCAATTCAATATCCTTCTTTGAATGTGAGAGGTATGTCTTCAGCTTGGACCGGAAAAGAAGTTCGAACCATTGTTCCTGCCACAGCAACCGCTGAAATAGATCTCAGATTAGTGGTTGAATCGGATGGTGACAGACTAAAACAGTTAGTCAAAGACCATATAAAAAATCAGGGATACCTGATTCTTGATCGCAAGCCTACTTCCATTGAAAGAGCTTTAAATCCTAAGATTTGTCAAATATCAGAGCGAGGCATCACTAAAGCCTTTAGGACCGAATTAGATTCAAAATTTGGCAAATGGGTATATCATTCGGTCAGTGAGACATTTGACTTAGAGCCAGTGAGAGTAAGAACTATGGGCGGCACTTTACCAACTTCACCTTTTATAAACACTTTAGAGGTACCTGCTGTAATAGTACCATTAGTAAACAGTGACAACAATCAGCACAGTCCAAATGAGAACTTACGATTGGGTAACTATTTTGATGGTGTTAAGTGTATATATGGATTACTAACATCTGCTTATAACTAAGCTTTGCATTAGATACCGCAGCTTTGAGTGCAACTATTTCGCTCATCAGGAAAGACCACCTTATGAAACAATGTTTTATACTTATCATTGTTGTTGCACTATCCAATTCATTTATTAATACTCAGGAGATAAGCACTCAGTATGAGCCATCAGCTGCCTTCCCTTTTGGAATGGTTAATCCAGATGCACCCCAACAAGTAAAAGATTTTGAGCCAATGATAGGCATAAGTGACTACGAAAGTCTATCTCTGAATCCGGATGGCACTTGGCAAAATACTTCAAAGATGGTGTGGAAATTTAAATACATTACGAACGGAACAGCTTTGCAAGATGAGGTATGAAGACCTGATAATAATTATGCCGGAAGTATAAGACAATATCAGGTAGAATCTATGAACTGAGTAGTCAGTTATTTTCTTACCCATTTGTATTTAATACGCCTGGTGTATGGAGAGGTAATAACGAGGACGATCAAATAGTTTTATGACAGCCCTAAAAAGTACCTAACGATATGGAAGGAGACTCCAGACTCACCTTTTATGATTTTACAGATGAAGGTTACCAATGGAAAGGAAAATGGGTCAGTGCCGATAGGTCTATTACATATCCTTTTTGGAATATAAAATGTCAAAAAATATCACATTAAATAAAACATATATTTTAATATGAGTTGGCAATACAGTATTTAGTATATTAACAGAGTGTAAACCCAGTCTTTAAAATTTATATGTAGACAGGGGGTAATTTTATTAATTAATAAAAAGCGTATGAAAAATCTATTACTACTATTATGTTGCTTTCTATTTACCCAGTTATCGGGACAGGTAAATGGTAACGTCACTGACGAAAATGGAAATGCACTAATAGGTGCTAGCGTTATGGAGAAAGGTACTTTTAATGGTACGGTTACTGATCTTGACGGTAACTTCTCACTAAATGCAACAACAGAAAATCCAGTTCTTATTATTTCCTACACTGGATATACAACTATGGAAATCACAGCTGATGGTGGAGATGTAAATGTAAGCCTTGCAGAAGGTACTGTACTTGATGAAGTGGTGGTTACAGGCACAAGAGGTAAACCAAGAACTGTTTTAGGTAGTCCAGTCCCTATTGACAATATCAATGCTGCGGAACTCAGAGAGAGTGGACAAGTTACCTTAGACCAGATGCTGAATTTTAAAATACCTTCTTACAATTCAAGCAATCAAACTATATCTGATGCAACAGCTCACTTTGATCCATCAGAATTGAGAAACCTTGGACCATCTAGAACTTTAGTACTAGTTAATGGTAAGAGAAAAAATCAGAGTGCCCTAGTATACGTAAATGATACACCTGGAAAAGGTGAAGTAGGAACAGATATGAAATCAATACCTGCTGAAGCAATTAAACGTGTAGAGGTTTTAAGAGATGGTGCTGCTGCACAATATGGCTCAGATGCAATTGCTGGTGTTGTAAACATCATTTTAAAAGACGGAACTGAAGGCCAAATAACTGCTAACACAGGTATTACTACTGAAGGTGATGGACTGACATATGATGTTGGTGTCAACAAAGGTATCAGTGTAGGTTCTAAAGGTGGAACAATTAATTTCACAGGTTCTTATTATCACCAGGATGAAACCAACAGAGCAGGCGAACCAGGTGGTGATGGACTATTCGGGGTCATCTTTGGAGATGATGATATCCTAAATGGTACTCATCCGTGGATACAAGCTAATCCTGATTTAGGAATGACAGTTGGACAGCCTAACTATGATAAACTATCTGCTTTAGTTAATGCTAGTTTGCCATATAATAGTACTGGTGAGTTCTATGCTACTGCTGGGTATACATATAGAGACGGTAAATCTTTTGCTTTATATCGAGCACCTTACTGGATTACTGATGATGCTGGATTATTAACTCCTGAAGGAGAAGAGTACCAAGGTTTTCAGCCTACTTTTGAAACTACTGTTGGCGATTTAACATTTATTGCGGGAACTAGAAACCAATTCTCAGGTTGGAATAGTGATATTAGTCTATCATATGGAGCGAACACAGTAGATTATTTAATAGGCAACACAATTAACCCTGCATTATTACCTAATAGCCCGACTGAATTTGATGCTGGTGCTTACGGTTTCTCAAACCTTGTAGGTAATATTGATCTTTCAAAAAGTTTTGGTGAATTGACTTTATCGTTAGGTACAGAGGCTAGAAGAGAACAGTTTGATGTAACTGCAGGTCAGGAAGAATCTTATATCGATGGAGGTGCTCAGTCATTCCCGGGTTTACAACCAAGTAACGAACTAGCTGATGATGAAGGAAGCAGAACCAACATAGGTTTTTATACTGGCTTAGACTACGATCTATCTGACAATACACTTATTGGAGGAGCCGTAAGATTTGAAAATTATTCAGATTTTGGAAGTAACTTATCTTGGAAAATTAATGCTAGACAATACATTGGAGATAAGAGAGGTGCAATCAGAGCTTCAGTTAGTACTGGTTTCAGAGCACCTTCTTTACATCAGATTTACTTGAGTAATATACAAACGCTAGTTTCTGGAGGTACTGTTTCAAA
>Ga0213858_10000776_pt1 | contig 15070 bp, 10 predicted proteins | sample PICome_FD_160122 | JGI IMG/M metagenome (GOLD analysis project Ga0213858, IMG submission 160122) | Coastal seawater microbial communities near Pivers Island, North Carolina, United States - PICO245 | ecosystem: Environmental > Aquatic > Marine > Coastal | place: USA: North Carolina | collected... | reverse complement strand
TTGTCGCCGCTGGGTACCAAAGATGGTGAACAAGCAGGTCACCTGTACTCGAATGGTTCCGCAGGTCTGCCGCAGAAAAGTCCCGTATACGGTCTGTCGGCGCGTTCCCGTGCAGTGCACGAAAAAAGTGCCCTACACGGTTTGCCGTGTGGAAAAAAAGACATGTACCAAGCGGATTCCCTACACAGTCTGCCGCATGGAGAAGAAGACCTGTACTCGCAAAGTTCCCTTAACAAAGTGCACGTGGAAGGAAGAGTGTATCCGGAAGAAGATTCCCTACACGGTTTGCCGTATGGAGAAGAAGACCTGTACCCGCAAGGTTCCCTACACGGTCTGCCGCATGGAGAAGAAGACCTGTACTCGCAAGGTCCCTTATACGGTCTGCCGTGAGGTATGTGAGACGCATCAGGTGACACGTACAAAGTGCGTTCCACGTGAGGTCTGTGTCACAATGACCCGTTGTGTGCCTCGCGTTGTATGCCGCCCGATTTGCGATCCCTGTGCTGTTGCTGAGGCGCCATCCTGTGCTGCCTCGCCGGCAGTTCACTGAAGTTTTCGGTGATCGCCTGTGCTGCCTCGGGCCACGCATCAGCGTGGCCCTTTTTTTATGTCTGCTTTGACGCTCGTCTCGGATGTTGTTCTTAAAAAAGACGCATCCTTGCTCTAGGATATGAACTGCCGGATACGATCCGCCTGATGGTGATTCAGCACTCAGTGCTGGCTTCCCAAAGTGGAACCGCCGGTTTTACCGCGGGATGACACTCTTCGGGAATGGCAACATTTCTGACATGCATGTTCAGCAGTGAAGGCAGGAAAGACAGGATGCCGAAGGAAGACTCGAATTCAGAAGATTTCAGTTTCCTGCAGGACCATGATGCGGTCGCAGACTCGAATGATGGCGGTTTGCCGACACCAAATCTCGCAGGTCTTCCGGACGAATCAGAACCGGCAGGGTTGCCGGATCTTCGCATGGCCGTTGAGAAAGAGCCTGTCGCTGCAGAAATGACATCCAGCGATCAGTCGGAGGCGGGCAGGACAGAGCGCAGGCGTGCGCGAGGGAGTCGCGGAACTGGTGAACAGCAGCCTGCCCCTGCCGTTGCTGCGAGTGAGTCGCCGAACGAGACGCAGAAGAATTGCGTGTGGCTGGTGGGATATGCCGCGGGATTGACAGTGCTTTTCCTGATGCTGCTGCTGAGCGGACGAATTCAGCTCAACCCGAATCATCAGTTGGAGAGTCTTCCGGACATTCGCCCCCTCGCGCCCAATGAGTTCAAGCTGGTTCCGGAGACCGCACAACTTCCGGCTGGTCATGAATTGCGTCTCGGACAGACTCAGCGTTTTGGTGATGTGACAGTGACCCCTGTGCGTGTGACTCGCGAAGTGCTGCGTTTTGAGCAGTTTGACACAGGAGTTGCGGAGGAGTCATTGACCACTTCCAGCGTGTTGAAGTTGTGGCTTCGAATTCGGAATGTATCCGAGGACATCGCGTTTCCTCCGTTTGATGCGGGATTAATGTCTCTGCGAAACCCCAGGTATTCGGCGAGTCCGGAGACTCAAGCGAGTTCGGCCCTCTGGGTAGAACGTCCCGATACATCGGAGTCGCGGAGGATTCTGAATTTCCTGCAGGATCCCAACAGCAACTTTGTTTTGTCCGGGCAGTCTTCCGGGCGGGTGCTGAATCCGGGTGAAGAGTTGGAGACATTTGCAGCATCGGAGACCTTACCGGATGCAGGTACCGAGACTGCAGAGATGCGTTGGCGAGTGCAGATCCGTAAGGGTGTCAACTCAGAGTCCGGGCACGGTGTAACAACGCTGATTGACTGTGTCTTCAGCGGCGAGGACATTGTGGATGGCGACGTTGAAGAAGGCTGAGTGTCCGCATCACTGCGGCCGAAGGGAGGCAGACCATCCCTCGCAATTCTCGCAACCGCGTCGAGTTTGATGCTTTTGCTGCCGCACTGCTTTTGCTGCCGCACACTGTCTACTGTTCAATACCGGGAATAAACTGCCGCAGATCAAACGACTCTCCGGTCGCGTAAGATTGATACCGCAAGGCGGCATCCTGCGGTGAGACGTCCGCCGGGACATCCGCTTTTTGCAGGCTTGCAGCATTCAGCAAATGCACCGAGTGCTGACCGATGACCTCTGCGGTGTTTCCGGCAACAACGATTGCTGTCGCTTCGTCGATACCAATTCCCAGAAATTCCGGGCGCTGCTGCACGACACTCAGCAGGTCGGCTTGCCGGTTACGTTGTGTGAAATGCTGGTCAATCGCTGTCAGGGAAAGGAACGAGAATCCCTGCTCGTATCCTTCAGCCACCATAATGGTGTTTCCGAGGGGATGTCCCCGCACCAGCAGATCGCCCTGAATGGTCGCTCCTGCAGAACTTCCGGCGATGACACCGCCTCTGGCCAGTACGGCGTGAAAGAGTTCAACAGCCTCGGTGTTCTCGTAGGCATCGAGGAAATTCCACTGTCGCCCGCCACCAAACCAGATTCCGGTCGCATCTGCTAGTGCCTGCTGAAATTCCTTTGAGGCGATTTCCTGCGGGCCGCGTTGTGGCAGCACGGTGATCCGAGCAATTTCAGAGTCGTTGAGGAACGAGGGCGGTTGTGTGTTGGTACGGCCTGGGGGGTATGCTGTAGGCAGGACAACGATTTTTGCCTCAGGACCACCCGCCAGTGAGACAAATCGACTCACAATATCCTCGGGCATGCCTCCGCCCCCAACGATGATCAGCGAGCCATTGGGAACCAATGTCTGAGGAACTTTTCTCGGCTGGGGTTTGGGGACGGTTCTTTGCCGCGCAGCACGACGCAGTTGAATGTGATCCGCCACATCGCCGGAGTTCAGCGTGATCGTTGACTGCGGGCGGCCGTGTCCCGCCGCGAGCATGACAGAAACCGTCCCGCTGCCCAGAACAACGAGTCGTCGCTGCTGGAAAAAAACGGCGGTGTTTTCGTCGATACCCAGTCCAACATGCCCCGGGTTTTGTTGAATCGCATGCAGACTTCGTTGTGTGCGACCGCGTTCGGTGAAGTGCTGATCAACCACCGTGTCTGGCAGCAGATTCCAGCCGTCAGCTGTTACCGAAGTCGCTTGACCTGATGTGATCATCAAGTCGGCGAGAATAGCAGCACCGGCTGAATTCCCGGCGATGATGCCACCCTTAACGACAAGTTCCTGCAGCTGACGTGGCAAATCGGTTGATATCCATGCTTCAGCAAGACGTTGCTGCTGCCCCCCGCTAATCCAGACCGCGCCGGCGGTGGTGATTCTCTTGAGAATCTCACCTCTTGATTCCGCAGTGAGGGGGGCGGTGCGACCCATGATGAATTCGACGCCTGCCTCCTTCAGCATTTGCTCATCACGTGTTGAGGCACTGACGGGATCCTCTGCCGCATCCGAAAGAATCAGCAGTGGAGATTTTTCGGATGTTCTGGCTGCGAGAACCTGCAACACCTCAGGCGGCGCTACGCCTCCTCCGATGGCGATCACCGCTCCCTGAGGAGTCTGAAACGGGAAAAAGTCCCCGGGTGGTATGGACTGAGCAATTCCTCTGTTCAGCAGGAGTGCGAGCAGGCAAACTGTGTAGATCCGGTAGCTGTTGGATTGCATCTGGCACCCGTTGTGCGAGTTACGGAGTTGCGTCGTTTTTTCGCAGAGCCCGACCGCCACGGGTGGTCGTCAAAGAACTGCGACGGGTGCGTTCACCCCTGCACCACTCTGACGTAAAACAAACTGCATGTCCACTATTGAGGCCGGTGACCCGAACCCGGATGCGTTGGCGCGGAATGCGAAAATGAACCCCGAAGACAAGCTCTGTTATTGTTTTCACGTGACTCACAGAAAAGTCGTGAACTGGATTCGAATCAATCGGCCGACCGTCCCCAGCCAGGTGAGTGAGTGTGGTGGCGCGGGCACTGGTTGTGGTTGGTGTGTACCTCTGCTGCGGAAACTTTTCGAGGCCGAGATTCATGGTGCTGCATCTGCCGTTGCGCCGGATGCCGAAACATGGAAGATAAAACGCGACGAGTATCTCAAGTCCGGCCGTCGTCATGTTGACGATTCGCGGGAACAGTCACCGGAATAAGCATGTTTGCAAACAGCAGTAACGATTGATTTATTCAGTGAGACCATGCGCGTGTTTGCGAAGCTGAGAACCAGGAGTGGCGGTCAGCAAACTCGTGGCTTCCTCTGGTGATGGGCGACCGAAGCTGTCATACTCCCGACACGTTCGCATCACGCGGCGTGCGGCTTCCGCTGACCGCGAAGTTTGCTTTTTTCGTCCGCCGTATGTCTGAATTTGGTCATACCAAGTGGAATTCTCCAATGCGATATCACTGCGTGCCACTGTTCGGTCCTCCTGGGGTTGGCAAGGGAACTCAGGGTGGGATTCTTGCCAACATTCCCGGGTTCTTTCATCTTTCTGTCGGGGATGTGTTTCGGTCGATCGATATCGGTTCGAAAAATGGCAAAGAAGTTTACCGGCACATTTCTCGCGGTGAATTGGTTCCTGATGACCTCACAATCCGAATTTGGCGGAAGGCCGTAGATGCCTACATTGCCCTGTCGCGGTTTAAGCCACGTGAGGATCTGCTGATTCTCGACGGGATGCCACGAAATGTGCACCAGGTACAGATGGTGCGTGAGTATCTGGACATCCGCAAAGTCATTTATCTTCGATGCTCCGACGAGGAGGACATGATCCATCGGATCCGTCGCCGGGCGATCCGAGAGAACCGTATCGACGATGCGAACGAGGAAGTGATTCGCAATCGTTTTCGAGTTTATCACGAAGTGACGGCACCTGTTCTCAGTCAGTACGACGAATCGACTGTGCATCATGTCGATGCCAACGGATCTCCTGCTGAAGTATTGCGGTCAATTCTTGGCTGCCTGATTCCCGTACAAAACGAGTTGTTTGAGAACAATCGTCGGGAAAACGAATTTGACGAATGATTATCCCTCGAGATGTCGATGACGGATGACTCAGATTCGGCTGAGCAGCGATGTGCAGATCGGCAGAACCCCCCGAGGGGCAAAACGCTTTCGGAGAGAAGCAGCACGTCGTTTTGATTGAGAATGGAATAATAAAAATGTCTGATGAGTGTCTTTCTCACCTTGTATTCTTCACGTTGAAAGACCCGACTGATGGGAATATCAGCCATCTGGTCGGTGAGTGTCACCGGTATTTGAAGAACCATCCCGGAGTTGTTTCATTCTTTGCCGGGACACTTGCATCGGAGTACGACCGCCCGGTTAACGATCAGGATTTTCATGTCTGTCTGAATGTCGTGTTTGACTCTCGTGCTTCCCACGACACTTACCAGACCGCGGCGGATCACCTGGCATTCATCGAGTCAAACCGGGACAGTTGGGCCCAGGTTCGGGTCTTTGATGCTGATGTGACCTGACCAATTGCTCCTAAGGAGGCTGGTTTCCTGAGCACGCCGACTTTTGATGCCCGGATTCGCTGGAGAGACTGGCTGCTGGCTGTTCTGGTCAGTGCCGTCTGCGTGTTCCTTTGCTGGCGTCCTTTGTTTTATGGCGGTGGACTGGTCGGTGGTGACACTTATCCCTATTTCCTGCCGCAGAAACAGTTCATCGGTGAGGAGTTCTCTGCTGGGCGACTGCCTCTCTGGCACGATCGGACTTCTCTTGGGTATCCCCTGCTGGCGGAGAGTCAGGGTGGGGTGTTCTACCCGGCATCCGTGCTGTTGTTGTTTCTGGATGCCCACACCGCTTACCACGTTTCATTTCTCCTGCATTACTGGCTTGCAGTAATCATTGCCTGGAGATTTGCTCGCGCGCAGGGAATGCAAAATACCGCCGCGGTCTTTACGGCGATCGTGTTTGTTTACAGCTGGTTTCCTGCTCGAGCTTCTCTGGAGTGGAGCATCATTGGTGCCGTATGGCTGCCGATGTGTTTATGGCAGACTCAACGACTTTTGGAGAGCCCTTCGTGGTCCCGGTTTTTTGGCTGCGCGGTGGCTTTTGCGACTCATCTGCTTGCCGGTCACTACTCCCTTGCGTTCATCACGCAGCTCAGCTGTTTCATGCTGGTGGCAAGGACGATGTGGCTTCAATGTCGACACGGCCGCGGATTAATGCTGGTGCGGAGTTTGATTCCGCCGATCGCGATCACGTCAGCTTTTCTGCTGGCGGCTGTGCAGGTCCTGCCAACGCTGGAGTTGAAGCAGATCAGCCAGCGTGATGGCAGCGGCGAGTCATCGGTCTTTCAGCCCGGTTATGGTCATCTGCCACCGCTGTATCTGACACAGATCGTGGGAAGTTGGTGGTACTGGCACTCACCGGAGATTCTCGCATCGGAGGCGGTGCAGAAGTTGCCGGCTTTTGTCGAGTCGGCTACTAACCCAGTCGAAGCCCATTTCTATCCCGGAATCATTCCGTTGTTGCTGACGTTGATGCTGTTGAGCAGCCGTGTCAGGTACCGACTGCAAAGGCGTGCGTGGAAATTCTGGCTGCTGCTGACAGTTCTTGGGTTGACCTATGCAACAGGGGCGCTGATACCTCTCACGCACCGATTGCCCGGTTTTTCCTTCTTCATGGGTCCCGGACGTTACACCATGATTTCCACTCTTGGTGTTGCCACTGCAGCAGGGTTCGTTCTCGATCAAATCTGCGCTCGTCGATCAACTTTCCAGAAGCTGTTGCTGCTGGTGCTGCTGGGGACAGTGGCTTTCGTCGATGTCCGCTGGTCTACACAAACGGTGAGCGATGCGGTGGTCGTTCAGAACCCTCCATGGAATGGTCTGCAGGAGAGCTGGATTGCTGAGACGCTGCGAAGTGAGGGCGGCAACAGCAGGGTTCGCCTGCTCGCCCCTGGACCCAATATCGGCAATCTGTTTGGCGTCAGCAGTCTTCCGCAGTATCTGGGAATTGGCCCTGCAGCCTATTTTTCTGAGGAACTGGAACTGGTCGGTCCGGAGGCGAACCCGGAGGAGACATACCCTTCTGTGGAGGTGCTGGCGAAGCTGCAATATCTTTCTGTTACCCATATTCTGGCTACGGAAGAGATCCGAAATCCTGACGATCAGCTGGTGCTGGTGCGGTCGGGACCGGACACTTTTCTGAATCGAGTCTGGGGGCGAGGAGACAGTCCATGCTGGCTTTATCGGATTGAAGACAGCGAGGACCGGATTCGTATCGTTCCTCGTGACGCGGCTGGAAAGTTCATTGTTCGCAGGACCCCACAACGCTTTGAGGCAGAAGTTGAGATGCTGGAGGCGGGAACTTTAGTATGGTCTGAGCTGGCGTATCCTGGCTGGGAGAGTGAGGTCATCGCAATTGATGAATCGGGCAAGGCAACGTCGCTGCAGGCTACGGACTCCGCTCAAGCTGAGACATTGCTTCGGACACTTGCTCTTCCGGAGGGAACACTGCGTGTAATTTGGGAGTATCGACCGGGATCTTTTGTTCGTGGAGCGGTAGTGTCGTTTGCGAGTTTCAGTCTGCTGATGGGGTTCGTTATTGCTGCAGCCATCAGAAAAAAAAAGTGCAGTCAGGAGCCTGTGGAGCCAGTTGGTGTCGCTATGGCAGGCCGGATACCCGGCGAATGATCCACTCCGCTGTCAGCAGCGATCCGAAGATCAGCAGTACTGACCAGTGATCCCAAAGCGTGGTTTCGACGTAGTCTCTGGATTCTGCGGTTTCGGGAGCCAGCAGGGTCTGCAATTCATCGATCTGATCCGTTTCAATCAGCATTCCCCCCGATGCCACAGCCAGATCCCTCAGGAAACTTCGATCGCAGGCGATGCGGGCCAGCTCAGCCGATCGTTGCTGCGTGACAACGAATTCGGTTTCAATTGCTGGTACATCGACCGGGGCCGACTGCAGCTGAAGTCTTGCTCGCCAGACTCCCGGAGACAGCCCAGCAATCTGAGTGGAGAAATACCCCGGTTTTTCCGGAGTGCTGACCAGTCGGACCGTTTGATTCCCGCTCGGTCTTTGGCCTCCCGAAGATGCGCTCTGAGGTTCAAGAAGCAGTTCCACCTGAGTGGACTCAAGCTGTCTGATCAGACGCTGATTCCACCTCACTGTAGCATTGAGTGGCGAGCCTTCGGGAATGACAGACCTTGAGAGAGAGAACTTGACATCTGAGTTGCCGGCTGCCGCACGAGTTCGGGAAGCCCATCGCACCAACTGTCCCCAGAAGCGATAGTGGATTTCATCTCCGGCTCGTTTTCGCCAACGCCAGGTGCTGTCCATTCCCATCCAGAGGACTTGTCCAAATCCGTAATCCTGATGAACAATCACAGGGTCAGGAGGGGTGTTCGGTCGCGGAAGAGTCGTGGAGAGCCAGGCCATGGCACCCGGCTTCGGAGTTCCCGTGGCGATCCATGGGGGCCCCGGGAGTTGATCCATTGATGTCCTGAGGTCCGTTCCGGTAAGGCCTCGAAACATGGGCAGATCCGCGGCGGAGGGGGCGAGCAGCATCCGGTAGCTCGAAGGAGGCAGTTCCGGGCGACTCTGCTGATAATCCTCGGCTGTCTTCTGTCGCGTATCTGCGACCGGCAGCAGCTTCGACAGGTCAGATTCCGCGGCCCACCTCCATGGCATCGACTGGTGTCCGGGGATGCACACCAGAGTCAGTCCATCCTGTGAGACGGCCTGTTCGATCATCGTGACGGAGTTTGGATCGATGTCCTCAGGTGCAACATCACCGAGGAACAGAATGTCCGTATTGGCCAGTGCTTCGCGAAACTGGTCTGCAGCAGGTAATTCTGCCGTGAACCCTGGTTCCGTCAATATTTTTAACCATGGTTGATGGAGCAGAATTGACTCTGTCAGCACCTGTTCATCGCGTTCGAACAGATTCTTCAGGTAACGAAACTCCCACCTTGCGTCACCCTCCACCAGCATGACTCGCGCTGCTGCGTCCACGACCTGAATCAGAAACTGTGCATCATTGTTGTCATCGCGGGTTTCTCCGGGCTCATTCGAGATGTGAATGGTGTATTCCTGATTGGCAGCGGTTTCCGGCGTGACTGAAAACGCAACCTCCGTCTGACTTGTTGTGGGGACGATGGTTTTCTGTTCGATCTCCTGTCCGTTCTGCTGCAAGGAGACAGCGAGTTCCTGTCCCTGAAACCCGGATGTTGCCAACAGCACCCGAACGGAAGCGCTGTCGTGCAGGAAGACCGATTCGGGCGCGTTCACGGAAATAATGGAGAGGTCACGGGGGGCCTGTGACGAGCCCAGCGGAACCGTGAACACGGGTACTCCAAGTGATGCAAGGCGGGCTGCGACTTCCCGCAAATCACCGGATTCGGTTTGTTGACCGTCAGAGAAGACAAGAATTGCTTTCAGGTCGTTTGCAGCTGACTCCGACATCAGTCGCTGGATTGAATCAAGCAGGTCTGTATGAGATGCCCGCAGATCCGGAGTACGAAATGAGGAATCCGGCTGAAACTGATCTTTGGGAATCTCCGCCGTAGCACCGGCGAAAGCTCGAAGGTCCACATTCCAGGACTGTGCAAGCTGCTCCAGCAGTGGCTGCTCGCCGGAATACAGCAGTTGGCGTGCAATTTCCAGACGTGTCATATCGGCTACCGCAGCAGCGGTGGAATTCATCAGCTCCCGTTGTGCTGCTGATGGCTGCAGGGGGAAGTTACCCCGGTTCTGATCCGGGGAAGCAGGATCCATGCTGTCCAGTGTTTGCTGGCTGCTGCTGTTCGAGTTATCAATTTCGCTGCGTTGCTTCAGCATATGCATCGCAGTGCCCCAGCGAATCTTTTCTTCGTGAGAGGCGTGCCGATCACTGGTCTGCATACTCAGGGACGTATCGGTCAGGATGACCAGCCGCCCATTTTGCGAAGAGTCGGGGCGATTCGTGAGTACTGGTTTCAGCAGAACTGCCAGCAGACACAGCAGAATCAGGAATCTCAGTCCTGTCAGTGCCTGGATCACGCTGGCGGATACAAGTCTGCGTTCCCATCGCAGCGAAGAGAGTGTGAACAGTGCTGAGGCTGCAATTGCCGCGAGCACGAACAGCACCCATGCTGGAGATGTGGAGCCGGAGAAAAAAATCCGCCAGTTCATACAACTGCTGGTCCGGACAGAGAGATGGCGGAGGTATCCTCGGGAGGGCGATATCCAGAATGGAGCGTCAGCCCTGTGAAGACTTCGATAAGTTCATCGAGCATGCGAGTTTCGTTGAAACGCTGTCGGATCAGGTGTTGCCCCGAGAGTGCAATCTGTCGAGTAGCCTCGCGGTCCGTCAGCATTTCACAGATTCGACGCGACAGTGCTCCGCTGTCGGAAGGAGGGACAATCATCCCGTCAATCTGATCCTGGATCACACTAAGAACGCCGCCGACACCGGAAGCAATGACCGGTCGTGCCATAGCCATCGCCTCCAGCATCAGTACACCGATTCCCTGCTGTAATGAGGGCATACAAAAGATATCGATGGCTTCAAGAAAGCCCTGCATTGAAACTCCACCATCAACAAACGTCAGTTGGGATGAGATTTTCAGATTTGCGGCAAGCCGACGTAAATTGTGTTCCTCCGGTCCGCTTCCCGAAATCACGACTCTGATCTTGTGCCCCTGCCGGATGACGTCTCCGCAGGCACGCAGGAAAAATGCAGCTCCCTTGTCAACTTCCAGAGGTCCTGCCATTCCGATGACCGGAGGACGGTCATCATCAAGAATGGCGTCAATGGGGGCTTCGGGAAGTGCAACGCCGGGGTGAATAACTCGTCGCAGGGAATCCGCCGTCAGCGGAGAGTCGGGGATGCTGCGATTCACACTCTCGCTTACCGGAAGAATGGCTTTCAGGCGTCGAGCCGGGTGCCGTGATCGCAGCAAAGCGGCTTCCTCGTGGCTGCCTACAGTCAGAGTGAGAGGGCAATCGAGGGCTGAGGCGAGGCGTTCTCCCTGACAGAGATAGCGACTGTCGAACAGGTGGATGATGTCGGGGGGCTGGTCCATCAGCCGATGCCGCAGGGATTTCACCACAATTCGCCCCCAGACAGGCACTGTGTAGCCCGGCGTCAGATGCAGTCGAACACCCTTCAGCAAGGTAGGTTCGATCTGACTGACTGTCGGTGCGACGAGAGCGGTCCTGAATTCGCGTCGTTCAAGGCCTCGCGCAACCTGCAGCGTCAGCAGAGACGACCCACGAAAGGTCAGTTCGCCGTCAAGTAACAGAATTCGCATCGACTGGTCTGGCATCTTCCGTAGTTTAGTAAACCAGCGGTGGGAAAACAGTACCAGCCGCGCGAACGGCGCAGAGTGCAGTTCGGCCGCTGAATATCGTTTCGGGAGACTGACATGGGAATAGGCACAGCAGCGCTGTTGCGGACTTCAGGGCGAGCTTTCGTGAATTGATGCGTTTGAGGTAGGATTCCCAGTGCAGCGCAAACTGTCAGGCAGGAAATTTGAGGTGGTCTAACGTGAATGGTAGCGACACGTGCAGGGATAACAGCTTGCCCGGCCAACTGAATCTCAGGTCTGTGCTCGTTGCGGATACGTTTGCTGAAGCGTTCCCGGCGAGAGCGACTCGTCTCATTGTGACCGCTGACAGTGCTCGGTGGGCGTCTGTCGCTGCTGCCGAATTCTGTGGTAACGCGACCAGCGTGATTGCGTGCGATGTTGAGGCGGCGGTTGAGCGTCTGTTGCCTGCTTCAGAAACGCCCGATGGTCGCCCCGGAGTTGCTGTGCTGGCTTTCGCATTCAGCCGAAATGCCCTCGAAACCGCAGTGCAGAAACGAACTGGGCAGTGCATCCTGACGTGCCCAGGTACCGCCTGTTATTCCGGTTTGAGCCCGGAGCCGGAGAACCAGATTCGGGTGGGAGGTTCACTGCGGTATTTCGGAGATGGTTTTCAGCAATCGAAGAAACTGGGAGATCGCAGATTCTGGCGAATCCCGGTGATGGACGGAGAGTTTGTCTGCGAGGATCGTTTTGGAGTTGTGAACGCAATCGCCGGAGGCAACCTGCTGCTCTGCGGAACGTCTCGCGCGACGGCTTTGCAGGCAGCTGAAAGAGCTGTGGATGCAATTGCGGATCTTCCGGATGTAATTCTGCCATTCCCCGGTGGTGTCGTGAGATCGGGGAGCAAGGTCGGGTCAAGGTATGCCGTGCTTAAGGCGAGCACCAACGAGGCCTGGTGTCCTTCCCTCAGGGGACTGGTTGACAGCGAGCTTCCTGATGAATGTCAGGCTGTTTATGAGCTGGTGCTTGACGGTCTGTCGCGAGAGGCGATCGAGGTGGCGATGCAACGTGGCATGCAGGCAGCGGCAGAGGGCGACGGACTCCTGATGATTTCGGCTGGTAACTATGGTGGAAAACTTGGTCCGCATCATTTTTACCTGAAAGATTTGTTGGAAAAGGACTGCACGAAATGAGTGCCGGATTTGAATTCAAAACTGGTACTGTCTGGCTGGTTGGCGCGGGGCCGGGTGATCCCGGGTTGCTGACGCTGCGCGGAGCAGAAGTGCTGGCTGCGGCAGATCTCGTCCTGTATGACGGGCTGGTTAATCCCCTGCTGTTGAAGATGACCGATGCAGTCTGTGAAAGAACGGCACGGATACGTCGTGATGAGGCTGCCGTGGTTCCACAGGACCAGATCAACAGTCGGCTCATCGAAGCAGCAAGATCCGGCCTGAATGTCGTCCGCCTGAAAGGTGGAGATCCCTGTGTCTTCGGCCGTGGAAGCGAGGAGTCTGAGGCACTTCGGGATGCCGGAATCTCGTTTGAAATTGTCCCTGGTGTTACGGCGGCCACTGCCGCTGCTGAATACGCTGGATTCTCGTTTACCCATCGCGAAGTTTCATCGGCTGTTGCACTGGTCGCGGGACAGCAGGCTGCAGATCGTTTGCCCACGTCGCTGAATGCCGAAGCCCTCGCGGAGTTTCCTGGCACGTTGGTTTTCTACATGGGGCTGAACCGGATCAAATCGCTGAGTGATCAACTCGTTGATCACGGACTGGATCCCAACACCCCCGCTGCAGTCATTTCCGAGGCGACTTTGCCGGGACAAAGAGTGCTCGTCAGTGTCCTCGGTCGCATTGCCGAGGATGCTGTAGAACAGGAAATGCGTCCCCCGTCGCTGATCATCGTAGGCGAGTGCGTTTCACTCAAACATGAACCTTCATGGTTCGAACAGCTCCCCCTGTTCGGACTCACCATCGCGGTGATGCGGCCGGAGGAGCAATGCGTGGAGACTGCATTGCGGATTTCGCGTCTTGGAGGACGCCCGGTAATTCTGCCGATGATCGAGGTACGTTCGGTCGACGGCCCGCAATTGCAATTCGCACGCGAAATCATCTCTGACCTCAGTCACTTCTCATGGGTGGTATGGACCAGCGTAAATGGCGTGCATGGATTCTTTGAGATCCTGTCCGATCTGGGATTGGATTCTCGTGCGCTGGGGCACGCGAAGTTGGCCTGCATCGGGCCTGCAACGGCATCTGCACTGAGAGACTATGGTCTGAATGCGGATCTCGTTCCCGGAGAGTTTCGGGGGGAAAACCTGGCCCGGGAGCTGACAGAAAAGGTTTCTGCGGGAGACAAAGTGGTATGGTTTCGTGCCGACCGCGGGCGGGAGGTCATTCCGGAGATGCTGGCTGCTGCAGGAATTCCGCTGCAAGGTGTGGTCGTCTATCGCAACACGGACAAAGAGACGCCAGTGTCCGAAGACCTGGAAGTTCTGGTCCGTGAACAGGTGAACTGGGTGTGTCTCACCAGTCCATCCATTGCGAAGCGATTCGGACAGGTCATGATGACAGATTCCGAGGGAGCGGGACATTTCACCGCTCAAGTTGCCTGTATCAGTCCAGTCACTGCAGCGGCAGCACGTGAGTGTGGTCTGAGAGTTGATGCAACAGCAGACGTTTACACTGTCGACGGACTGTTGGACGCGATCCACAAAGCGGAAAACGCAAAATCAGCCTGATCGGTAAGCACCCGGATTGCTCGATTCGGATCGGGCCGGGCAATGTTGTGTCCTGTGAACTGCACCGGCACAGTAGCACCGGCACAGTAGCACCGGCACAGTAGCACCGGCACAGTCACATCAATACGGCTGCATATCAGCGTACGCGGTCGCGTCCTTTAGACCGCGTTGTGCGAGTTCCGAATTGATCACCTGGAAACACGGTCATTCTCTGCAACCACATTTTGGTGACATCACATCGGCCGCTTGAAAACGGCAGCCGACGGCAGCACCCGGATGTTGCTTCAACGGTTGAACAGAAACTCTGGGCTGTTGATCAGAGCCCACATGAGATCCTCAGCTGCTTCCTTTGGGTTCGCTGCTTCGGCGAAATAACTGCCGGCTCGAGCTAACTCTGTTTCAGAAGCGGTTCGCTGAAGTGTTGAAAGGTAAACGCTTCGAATCAGCTCTTCGGCAGACTTACCTGCGGCAATTTCTTTGGCGATCAGCCCCTGAGGATGTGCGATCGAGTTACTGATGAGATCCCCGTTAACCATGTTCAGGGTTTGTCCGAGGCTCACGTCACTCGTTCGTTCACATTCGCAGGGTGATTCGCGGGGGGCTCTGCCGAACATATCGAGGAAAGCAATGTCCACATTCGGGTCGGGCAGTTGTGCGGCACGGAAGCCGGCCGGTACACCGGGAAGATTTCGAGGGGCCCCGGTTGCCAGGATAATCGAGTCATACAACTGTTCCGCAGACAGACGCCGCGGCATTGCATGAGAGAAGTTCAGGTGATCGTCTTCATTCCACTGGTTGGTGGCAACAGTGCGGTTGTACGCTGCAGAATTGCAGATCTGACGAATCAAATGTTTCAGGTCATATCCGTTCGCAACGAAATCCACAGTGAGCGCATCCAGCAGTTCCGGATTAGACGGAGGATTAGAAGCCCGGATATCATCCACAGGATCAATGATTCCTCGCCCAAAAAAGTAGCTCCAGTAACGGTTGACGATACTTTTTGCAAAATACGGGTTCTGGTCTGCGGTCAACCATTGTGCCAGCTGGGTGCGTCTGGACGCGTTGTCGGCAACGACCCCATCGTGCATGAACGGAAATTGCGGCTCCGCTGGCTGATTGGTGGTCGGATTCACAACCTGAACA
>Ga0213858_10000775_pt1 | contig 15095 bp, 9 predicted proteins | sample PICome_FD_160122 | JGI IMG/M metagenome (GOLD analysis project Ga0213858, IMG submission 160122) | Coastal seawater microbial communities near Pivers Island, North Carolina, United States - PICO245 | ecosystem: Environmental > Aquatic > Marine > Coastal | place: USA: North Carolina | collected... | reverse complement strand
CTCTTGAATTGCTTAGAGGTAGGGGTATAGACCCAACAAAGAGAGCAACTATTGAGGGTATGAATAAGGCACAAGTCGAATGGGCTGGTCTTGGAACACATCATGGTCAGACGACAAGAACAACAGCAGAATCACTCAGAATGTATAATACATATCTGAACAAATCTGGTGTTCATACACCTGTTACACCACCACCTGCTATTGACCCTGCTGGAGATCAATCTTCAGCAAGAACAATGCAATCAAGGTCTATTGCTAGAACTGCTGCATCACAGAGGCAAACAAATGGACCTTCGATAGTTCCCATCAGCATAGGTTCAGGAACAAAAAGTCCTGCCCCAGCACAAAGTTCTCAACAAGTTGATACTTCACCTCCAGTAAAGGCACCATCAATACCTTCTTTACCTGCTGGTGATAGTGATAATTTCTTTGCTATGGCATCAAAACTAGCATATAACATTGTTGAATGATGGCAGTATTAGAATCTCCCATAAAGTCTTCAGTTAATAATATTCGCAAAACTACTGCGTTTAGACGTTCTACGTCTAAAAAAAGTAAATTGACGAATGACTTTAAATCGTTAGAAAGAACATTATCTATTGGAAACTCTAAGTTAAAACGGGAAAAGAGTCTTCCAACGAATAAAAAGATTGATAAACTTTCATTGAGGATACTCAGTGGTCTTTCTGGAGGAGGGGGAGGCATTGCTAGTGCTAATATTGGATTTGCAGCAGGTGCAGGAGTTGGTGCAGTAGGTTCAGGGTTACTGGGTCTTGCTGGTGGTGCAGTAGATTTAGTTGGTGGATTATTTGATAGAGGTGCAAAGAAAGGAGCACAAAAAGGAGTGCAGAAGGGAGCACAAAAAGCAACAACTAAGGCAGCAACAAAAGCAGCAGGAAAAGGTGTAGGAAAAGGATTACTTAAAAAACTTCCTCTTGTTGGTCTTGGATTGGGAGCAGCATTTGCGTTAGAACGGGCAGCAAGTGGAGATATGGTTGGTGCATTAGGTGAACTTGCTTCTGGTGCAGCAGCAATGGTTCCTGGATGGGGCACAGCAGCATCCGTTGCTATTGATGCTGGATTAATTGCAAGAGATATTGACAAATCAAACAAAAATGATGAAAAAGTTGAAGAAAAATTAGACGAGAAGAGGAAAAAACTTCTTGGACCAACATCTACAAGGGCAGTAAATGGTTTGCTTCCTGCATTAAACAAGTTTGAAAAATATGTAGAAAATTTTAAATCTTTCTCCGTTAGTGGTAGTTTTAATCAGGATATTGCACCAGGAACCGCAACTGATAGCATGGGTTCAAAAAATCCTAGTACTCATACTGGTGATTATCCAGGTTTTGATACGATGGAAAGAGTTGCACCTTTTGTTACTGGTGAAGTAAGTACATATCCTGGTGCTCAATATGGTGCCCCTCGTAGTAATGGAAGAACTCATGTTGGGCAAGATATTTCTGGACAACGTGCAGGAGACCCTGTTCTTTCAGTAATGAAGGGAACTGTTACGGAAGTTGGTTCTGGTTTTGCATTCCAAAATGGTCAAGGTACAAGTCAAACCATTGGAATTGACCACCCCGATGGAAGTCATAGTAGATATGTTCATGTTCTTTCAGACGTTTCTGTTGGTGATGAAGTATTAACGGGACAGAAAATTGGAACAGTATCACCAGCAGATAAAGCAAGTAGTCCAGATTTTCCTCACCTGCATTTTGAATTATACACTAAAGATGGTGTTATAGACCCAAGACCATTTTTAAATTCTGCACCACAAGGAACTCCAAGTGTTACTCCAATTGCTCCCAATGGTGAAACTAAGATAAAACCAGAGAGGGATGGTGCTGATGATAGAGAGTCTGCACCAATGGACCCAACTGTTGATCCAGGCAACGATGGTTATGATATGACAAGAACCAGGGAAGGATTCTTGCGTAGTGATGTTGTTGACGAAGAAACTGGATTTACTAGAGGTGACCAGGAGGATATGAAGGTTGCTAATGAAAGAAGAAAAGCAATGGTGAAGGCACTTGGAAGAGATGGTTTTGCACAAGCACTCGATAACCTAGGAGGAAATGCAACGGTTGAAAACTATGCAGCAATGATGAAATCTGCTGGTATGACTGACGACTTAAAAAATATTCTTCAACAGTATAGACCAGGACAGTTAATTGACAGTGGTGACGCAGCATCAACAAGGGGTTTAGTTGCTAACGACCCAATGGGAAGGAGATTTAGTGCAGAAGCACAATCAATATTAGATTATCAAATTCCCAATTTAGAGGCATATCCAACGTACAATCAGGAAGGTGGTAGTCCAACATTTATAATTATGGATTCTGGTGGCCAATCACAACCACAATCAAGACCATCAGCACCTCAACCAATGAATAAGGGCAAGTCAGAAACTATCTTTTTGCCCATAGGTGGTGGTGGATTAAATAGAACTATGGATGAAATGTTACTAACTAAACTCTCTAGGTCATAATGGCAAATATAATCGAAGCACTTCAAACTAATTACATAAACATTACATTATCCGATGGATTTGTCTTTAGTTTAGCAGATAAAGTTTTATACATTGATTACTTTGAGGACATTATGTCACCTGGTGTAACTCTTAATATGTTCTTATCATCATCAGAGTCAATAGTACAAGGTTTAAAAATACGTGGAGGAGAAAGAATAGATATTAATTTAAATGTTGCTTCTGGCACATTTCAAAAAGATGAAGAATATTCATTCTATGTTTATAAAGTTAGTAATTTAAATTCTTCAGATACTGCAGAAAATTTTAACATTCATTGTGTAACAAAGGAAAGTTTAAACAATGAGTTACTAAGAGTAGCAAAAAGATATGATGGGTCTTTGAAAACTACAGTTGAATCTATCTTGGATGATGTATTAGAAACAGATCGTTATGATTCAAAGAATATTGAACAAACTGCTAACAACTATTCTTTTATTGGAAATAATAGAAATCCACTCACTGTATTACAGTGGTTAGCACCCAAAGCAGTTCCTACAACTAGTGCTAGTGGTGCATCTGGTGATCAAAATGGAGAAGCAAAGGGAACTGCTGGGTACTTATTCTGGGAGAATAGTGATGGGTATAATTTTAAAAGTGTTTCTAGTTTAGTTTCAAAAACAAAACTGGGTGTAAATTCTGCAGACAATAAAAATATTCCATCATACAAGTATAGTGGTGTAATAAAAACAACGAATGTAGAAAATATTTTCCAAATATTAGAGTATAATGTTGAAAAAAATATTGATTTAAGGAAAGCTCTGCGATTGGGAACTTATTGTAACGTAACAGAATTTTTTGACTTGTATACTGGTTCTATGGATACATATACATATAAATTATCAGAACAATTACGAGAAAAGTTAGGAACTGAGGATAAAATTCAGGTAGATGATGCGTTCTCAGAAAATTTTAGTAGAATAATGGTTAGAATGTCCGATAGAGGTGTTCTAGATAATGATGGGGTCACTACTGATTCTGGGAGAGATATTGCTGATATGGCAAAATCCACATCACGTTACAATATCCTCTTCTCTCAGGCAATAAATATCACAGTACCATTGAATATAAATCTCAAGGCAGGTGACCTCATAAATGCGATTTTTCCAGCAATTGAGGCATCGGAAATAAAAAGACCAGATGCTAATCAAAGTGGTAGATATCTTGTTCAACAAGTCAGACACCACTTCCAGAAAAATCAAAATATATCTTATCTGCGATTAGTTCGTGATAGTTATGGACTATATGGTAAAAACTAAGGAGACAAAAAATGGAAAGTATCGAAAAGCATATTGAAAAGGATAAAGAAATCCTTCAAGACCCAACGACAAATCCACAGATGCGTCGTCACGTAGAAGAAGAACTACGTGAATTAGAAATTTATGCTGAAAATCATAAAAAAGAGATTGCAGCAGGGGATCACCATGACCCAACAGCACTGGAACTATTCTGTGAAGTAGAGCCAGATGCAGATGAATGTAGAATTTACGAAGACTAATACTAATGCTTGAAGGATCTTTATTACAATCTCATTATCTTGGAAGAGATGGTTTCGTATGGTGGATTGGAAAAATTGCTCCAGCAAAAGTCTGGCGTAATGAAAAATCCAGACTAGATGCTGGTACATATGAACCTGGAGAGGATGAAGATTCTACTGATGGTTCTTGGGCATATAGATGCAAAGTAAGAATTATCGGTTATCATACTTTTGTACAAGATGAACTACCAGACGAGGATTTGCCATGGGCACATGTCATGGCATCCAATGAAGCTGGAAGTTTCCAAGGTGGTTCTGGACAAACACATAAACTAAGTGGAGGGGAAACTGCTTTTGGTTTCTTCTTGGATGGTGATGATGCTCAACAACCAGTTGTTGTTGGTGTATTACATAGAAATGCTTCAGTTAAAAATGTTCCCGATGAGGATGCAAAGGATAGATTTAGACCTACTACTGGACATAAAGGAAACTTAAGTCAATCACCGACTCAAATTAGAAAGAGAAACAAGGGTCAGCAACAACCAGCAACAACTTCAACTACACCTGCTACTGATGTTGCTAAAAAACCACCAGTACTTCCAAAGAATAAAAACGCAAAACGTAAAGAATCTCCCCCTGGTGCAGACCAAGCAGTAAGAGAGGACCTGGCATCACAACAATTTGCTGCGGAAGCAGCAGTAAAAATTGTTAGAGAAAATGGTTGCAGTGACAACCTTATTGGAAAAATATCACAAGAACTTAATAACTTTATTCAATTTATCTCAAGAATTGAGAATTTTATTGGTACTTACATTGACCCCGTTCTGAATACCTTTGTTGATATTGTTCAAGAAATTAAAGGGTTTGCTAGCAGAATTGTTGGTATCATTAAATTCATCATTAATAATATGAGAGGTGCGATTATTCAGTTAGTCACCTCATTGTTTAGGGATTTTATTGCTAAAATTCTCCCAATGCCACAGCATCCACCAGTGGCAGAAGCAACAAAAAATATTATTAACATAATATTCTGTCTCTTTGAAAAACTTATACCACTTTTAATAGATTACATTGTTAATCTTCTTACAAACATGATTGGTAAGGCAATCAATGCCCCAATGTGTGCAGTAGAAGAATGGACTGCGGGTATTCTTTCTAAATTGATGGACTTTATTGAGGACCTTTTGGGTCCAGTAATGTCTGGTCTTGATTGGTTATTAGGTGGAATTGGTCAAATCTCCTCAGTATTGGGTCAGGTATCATCACTTGCACAACAAATTTTAAACTTTATTGGTTGTGACCAATTGAAATGTGAGGCATCAACTACTTGGGATTCAAAATCAAAAGCAGCAAAAGCACAAAGAGATAGTTGGAATAGAACTCTTGGCAACATGAATGTTCTTAAAGGTGTTAATGATGACCTTGACGAAGCAATGGGTGCTATCTCATTGTATGGAAATACTGGTACATCACCATTCCGTGATTGTGCAAGAAGAACTGCTAATCCAACAACACAGTCTGACCAATCACCAATGCCTCCTGGCATGATTGCACCAAATTGCATACCACCAGAAATTGAAGTTTTTGGTGATGGTGTTCTAGGACAAGTTCTTCCAATTGTTGGTAAAGATGGTGGAATTTTAACTGTAAAGGTTATTAATCCAGGTAAGGGTTATTCAAAACCACCATCAATTAATATTATTGATAATACCAATCATGGTAATGGTGCCAGATTCCAAGCAGCTATTGAAGATGGTAGAATAAGCAATGTTTATGTATTAAACCCAGGTTCTGGTTATTGTCCAGGAAATTATTCATCTATAGTATCTAATCCATCTTATACTGTTTTTGCTGATAAGTATTCTGTATTTGAAGGTGATAGTGTAACATTTACTATTAAAACTGAAAATGTTCCTGATGGAAATAAAGTAGAATGGTATTTTAGTGGAGATGTTTCAATAGATGACTTTGATTCTCCATCTGAACTGAGTGGTGAATTGGAAATCAAAAATGGTGAAGCAACTCTTATAGCAAAAATTAGACAAGACAGTGTTACTGAACCTGTAGAAACATTATTTTTTGATTTATATGATAGTGGTGGAGATTATGTTGCAAGGACTAGGGTATTCCTCAACAATAGACTTTCACCAGTTTTAACACCAGAACCAGAAGAACCAGTAGAGTCTCCACCAGGAATACCAGTTCCATCAACTCCAGAAGGTGGCACTTCTACTGGAATTGGAACTGGTGGTGGTTTTATTCCTGGAATTGGAACTGGTGGGACTGGTACTGGAACTGGAGGTGGTGACCCTGGAATTGGAACTAATTTTGTTGGTATTATTACCAATATTGTTGTCGATAGACCAGGATTTGGATATACCGCTGGTGATAGTGTTCAATTTGGTGGTTGTGTTTATAACCTTAAGGTCACTGAAACTGGTTCTATTGTTGGGGTTGAGTCTGCATCTTCATGTAAAAATGCCTACGAAGAAAATCCTGGAGAAGGTGTTATTACCACAACTGATGGTCAAGCAGGAAGATTATTCGCAGTCTTAGAATTCACTCCTCTTACTAACAAAGTCACAGTTGTCGATGAGTTTGGTGTTATCTCAGTTGTTGATTGTGTCTAATAAATATCTAAAAATCCTTTTATAAAATGACAGAACAACCAAAAGAGTGGTTTAGACAAGGATTCGGTTACAGAGAGCAATCTGGTGTCTACATTGAAGGTAGAGAAGTTGGATACTCTCTAATAACTGATGAAGGTGTTGGGTATACTTATTACAAAGATGGTGGAAAGGAGGATGTTGTTCTAGAAACTTCATTAGAAGTTTGTGGTAGGAGAGTAAAAGATAAAGAACCAGCAAAAGTAATCTATGCAAGAAATGGTGATATTCATTTTGAAGCACCAAATGGTCAGATAACATTAAAGGCAAAGAACATAAGATTAGTTTCTCAAGATGGTAATGGTGAAGTCACCATTCAAGCAGGTAAAACCATCGAAATTGATGGTCCAACAGCCAGAGTCAAAGGAACCAATGTTGACATTACAGGAAAAAATTCTGTAAATATGATTGGAAATTATGTAGAATCTGCTGCTGGTGTGCAGCAATCAAGTTCATCACTTGTTGATATTTTTCAAGGTTCTTTTATCGGTCAACTTCTAAATTCTCTCGGTAATCTCAAAAAATTCCTTCAACTTTTCTAAACGATGCCTGCACTATCCTCTATTGCAACAGTTGGTGATAAACTAATTGTTGGACAAGTTGATACTTCATTTTTGACTGCTACTGGTAGAGTTACACCAGGAACAGCAGTTCTAAATGGACCTGTTTATATTGGTGCATCTCCTCAAATTGGTGTTGCCAGAGCAGCATGTATGATTGGTCCTCCTTTGCCTGGACTATCAGTTCCTGCTTCACTTGAAGTTACGGGAATTGCAAATGTCATTGGCATTTTTAATGTCATGGCTGTTAGTACATTTACTGGTCTCACAACAAAACTTGGAACAACAATTAAGAATGCTCTAAGTCTTAAAAATGGTGTTGACCTGAAAAATGCTGTTAACATTGGTAATGGTGTTTCTATTGATAATGCAAAAGCAGTTGTAAATGGAGCAGAGACTGTTGCTGGTGTACTTTCTGCACCAGTTGCTAATATTCCATTGGTTAATGGATATTGTACTGGAAATAAACCAGCAGGTGCTTTTGATATTCCTCATTGGAGAAAAGAAAATACTAGAATTCGTCACATAGTTGCTGAAGGACCAGAACCAGGGATATATGTCCGTGGACGTTTAACAGGAAATAATACAATTGAATTGCCAGAATATTGGGATGGTCTTGTTGACCCAGAATCAATCACTGTAACTCTTACACCTATTGGTTCTTCTCAAGATTTATTTGTTGATTCAATCCCTTGGGGAAGAAAGGTTATAATTAAATCTGGAAATGCATCTAATATTGATTGCTTTTATGAAGTTTGGGTAGCACGTTGGTTAGATCCAAGAGACCATAGCAAGAAACTCCATGTAACTTATGAAGGAAAAACACCAAATGACTACCCAGGTGATGCCAAAGATTTCTTGGTTGGTGGATGGGACTATGATAGAAGAGAGTCTCAATGGTGACCTATAAATAATTTGAACATATTATCTTAATCTATATTCATGTCCACGACACAAGATATTATTAATGAACTGAAGGAAGAGCTTGAGTCTAAAATCAAGCAACGTGAAGGTTGCTTGGACCAACTAAAGTTGGTTGACGTGACTTTGGACAAAATGGATAAAGTAATCAAAAGAATTGATAAAGATGCACAAAGCCATATTGATGCATTAAATCCATATCTTACTGCAGTTGCGGATGCATATAAAGCAAGAGTTGATGCTGGTTGTAGAAGTGGTCTTGAATGGGTAGTTATAAGTCAGGAGACCAGACGTTCAAAAGCATTCGTCAATGATCGTACTGTAACAAAATACGAGTGTAAGGAAATTGAAAGCCTTGCAAGGCAAGAAAATTATCATGGAATGAAATACTACTCCAAACCATCAGATATGGATTATGGTTCATCTCTAATTGGTGAGTTTTTTGGTTTAGTTTCTGCTGGTTCTACAGTCCTAGGAATTCATACCAGCTCTTTTGAAGCAGCTAATGCTGATGTTCTCGATTATGTCAATGGTATTGAAATTGGTAATGCCATCATTGATGATATTGAAAATCCAGAATTTTTTGATGCACAAGATATTCCAGTTGTTACTGGATTTGGATTTACAGACTTTGTTGGTATTGTAACAACTCTTACTGGTGGTATTGATGCAGGTAGCAATGTTTTTAGACATTTTGGTGCTGGAATTACTACTGACGTGCAAAATTTATTTAATGCAGGAGAAAGAATTGGTCTAAATGAACCATTCGTAACTGGTAATACAAACCCTGCAGATGTCTTTTCAGTTGGTTTTGCTACTGTTATTGGATTTGGAACTGCGACTCAAATAATAGAATTTCAGGATCAATTTGGTATTCCAAGACAAGATGAATTTGATATTCAAACTTTATTGTTGTCAGAAAACGCATCACAAGCTGTTACCGAGCAAGAATTTACTGTTGGTATTCTAACTTCTATCGGATGTTATTTCCTCGATACTGCGGCAAAGAAGACATCAGGAATCACTTCATTCTTTGCTATTAGGCAAGATGACGACTTAGATGCTTCATTTGATTCTACGGCAAATCCACATAGTCCAGTAAAAATTGGAATTGTAAAAAGTGGTAAGTTGGGTGTAGGACATAGTGTATTCTATGTTAAAAATGGTGACCCAAATAAACAGGAAAAATGGAGACCAGAGACTGCACATGATGAGATTAAAATCAAAAAACGTGATAGTATTCCTGCAGTTAAAGAACCAAAAGTTGGTGCAGGAAATGCTCCATACAACGAAGGAAACTTCTCATGGCCAGTAAAGATTGTTACACAAGAGAACAGTCAAAGTGGTCGTGGATGGGATTATGTTACAACTACTTATGCTACAAAGGGGCAGATAGCAATTGTCAGCAGTGAAGATGTTGGAGCAGGAAGTAGTTCTGGTTCATCTGTTGGAGTTGGGTATACGGCAACAAGTGCTCAAAATCCATCATCGTCAACTTGTTCTGCTCTCGATGATGCTATTTCTCAAGCAGAAGCAGCAAGAGATAATGCCGTTGCTATTCATGAACCACTTGCTCGGGGAATCATGGCATTATCAGCAACATTAAGAGAAAATAGAGCAGGGAAGCAGATGCTTGCGTGGTCTCTTCTTCAAGCATCTAGGTCTTTACGTGATGATATTGAAAAATTGACAAAACAAGTTGCGAGTTTACAAAACACCGATTTGTCTAAGTATGATAAGTGACGTTCTTCGTTCTGACCTATATAGTATAAGAAAAAGTACACCGAACTTAGAGTCTAATGGCGGACAGATATCCCTTAGTAGCCAACTCTTCCACAAATAGGATAGAAGAGTTAGCAATAAATGATAATTTAAATCTAAACAGCAACGGAATTGTTGGTGCGTCTACAGTACGGGCAAGTAGTTTTATTGGTGACTTAGTTGGCACTGCAACAACTTCTACGCAATTAACAAGTGCTTCTAATATTTTAGCTGGCATTCTGCCTACAGACAGATTAAGTGGTAATTATAATATTGGTGTATCGACAGCAGATACTCTAACAAATGCTGCAAATATTCTAAGTGGAACTGTCCCTAGGGGTAGATTGGATGGTGAGTATGATATTGATATAACAGGAACTGCTTCAACTGCAAGTGCATTATCCAATGCTTCGGCAATTAGTGGTGGTACAATTCCAGCATCGGTACTATCTGGTACTTACAATATTGATATTTCTGGTACGGCATATCGTTCAGTTGGTGCTGCATTATCAATTACTGTTCAAAATCAAACTGATAATCAGAATCAATACGTTCTTTTTGCTAAACATACAAATACTGATGCTAGTGCGTTCGTAAATCCAGGTGGACTTACATATAATCCAGGACAAAACTACCTAGGCATTAATACAAGTTTACCAGAGTTTGAACTAGATGTTCTTGGTGATATTAGAGCATCTGGAATCAGTAGTTCAAATGTTTCTTTTGCAAATACTGCAACTATTGGTTCACTTAAAGGACTGACTGCTATTGATTCAACCAGTATCAGTACGATTCAAGTATCACTTGGTCTTGACCAGTTAAATGACCTGACTGTTATCGGCATCAGTACATTTGAGACTCTTATAGTTCAAAACCAAACGACACTTAATCATTTAAATGCAACTGGTGTCTCTACTATTGCAAATGCAAATGTAACAGAACTGACGGCAGGAAACTCCAACATTGGAATTACTACTGCCACAGAACTTAGTGTAGGGATTGGAACTACGGCACAGACAGTAGTTAGTAGTACAAGAGAATTACAAAATATTGTTGGTGTTGATACTGTAACTTCTCAAACTCTCCGTGATAATCTAGGTCTAACTCAATTAGACAGCATTAATGTTACGGGTCTCAGCACATTTGCAGATATTAATGCAGATGAGGTAGGTGTTTCAACATTAACTGCAGGAACAGTAAATGCTACAACCTACTTAGGTAATGGTGCTGCACTTGCTGGAATCGTTACTCAAATCACCGCAGGAATTGGAATTACACTATCACCATCCAATGGTATAGGAAATGTACAAGTCAATGCTTACAGACCAGTTGGCAAGACAATCTTTGTTGCTAAGTCTGGTGATGACAACAATACTGGATTGACCGATAGTCATCCAAAACTAACAATTAAAGCTGCTGCAGCAGTTGCAGAAGCAGGTGATACTATTAAAGTATATCCTGGTCTTTATCAAGAAGCAAATCCAATTGTTCTTGATAAGTTCGTTGCTGTTGAAGGTTTAGAACTAAGAAACTGTCAGGTAAGTGCATCAAATTCTGCTTTAGACCTCTTCCATGTTAATAATGGTTGCCATATCACTGACCTAAGTTTTGTTGGTCCAGATGCAACAGGTGGTGCTGCTGCTGTAGCATTCAACCCACTATCGGGTGTTTCTTCTGACAGATTCTTTGATGGTGCAAGACTCATCAGAATGAATCTAGATTATATTGCCCGTGAAGCAGTTGGTTTCCTTACCAGTACAGATTATCTAGACCCACCATTTGAAGTAACACCAGGTGGTCCAACTGATTGTGCTGATGATATCAAAGATGTCCTCAGAGCAGTGATGTTTGATATCACTAGAGGAGGAAACTCTAAGTGTGTTGGTGCTGGTAAGTCATACTTCTCTGAAGCAGGAGCACTTCTTCACATTACTGGAACAGATGTAAATGGATATAGTGTAAAGGATGCAACGATTGCAGCAATGAATAAGGCTGTTGGAATTGCACTTTCTTGTGTTACTAATGTTTCTTGGACTGGTGGATATCAAAATGAATTCTATCAAGTAAAAGACGTTGGAATTTACGCAGACTCTGCAACTGGTTCTAACCAAGACATTGGTTCATGTTCAAATGTTCTATCTGCAGTTAATACTTGCGTAGGTATTGTTACAACAATCATTGGTGCTGGAACTACTGGAAACATTAACGCAGGAATCAATACAACATATCCTGGTAACAATGGTCAAGGTGCTCCAACCGAAAATCATTCTTCATTCTCCCCTGGTGTTGGTCCAATCACTCAGGGTCCATACATCAGAAACTGCACAAACTTTATTGGTAACAGCATCGGTCTAAAGGTTGATGGTTTCAATGCAGAACCAGGAGACCTAGATGATATTGGTGTTACTGGTTCAATGTCAGTTGACTCTTACACTCAGTTTAATCAAGGTGGCATTGGTGTTTCAGTTTCTAATGGTGCATATGCTCAGTTAGTTTCACTGTTCACCATTTGCAATGAAGAAGCAGTTGTTTCAACTTCTGGTGGTCAACTCGACTTAACAAACTCCAACTCTTCTTTTGGAACTAAAGGTCTTGTTTCTAGAGGTGTTGGAAATAATGGAACTAAGTCAATTTATACATTAACTGGTGTAGGACAAACAGAAGCACTAGCAAGACAAAATGAAGTTGTTGTTTCTGGAGTAGGAACATTTAGACCATATGATGGTCAAGTCTTATACTTTGACCAACTATATCAGTCCGTCCAGGAAATTAGAGTGTTAGATGCAGGTAACAATTATACCACTGCACCTAGAGTTACTATTGATGCACCAGTAGGACAGAATGGAATTACGGCACAAGCAACTGCAACCGTAGAGAATGGAAGAATTGCAAGCATAACAGTTATTACTGCTGGTTCTCAATATGATACAACTCCAAGTGTTACTGTCGAAGGACCAGTTGGTGGTGGTGTAACCGCAACTGCAGAAGTAGCAGTAATGTCACCAATTTATTATAGAGTTACTGAAGCAACCTTACCTTCGGCAGGCATTACAACAATCACTCTTGCTAACAATCTAAATAATACAGTAAGTGCGGGAAGTACAGTTTATTTCTCCAGATTGAGTCAGCAACTTGCATCATCTCACTCATTTGAGTTTATTGGTTCTGGAACAAATATTCTCTTAGCAAAACCTGCTCTTGGTGGTGTAACAATCCAAGAAAATGAAATTGTGAAACTTGATGGTGGTGAAATCATCTTCACTAGCACAGACCAAGCAGGTAACTTCAGAATTGGAGATGGTATTGTCATTAATCAGGCAACTGGTTCATTGACTGGTACTGACTTCACGAAGGCACTATTCACGACCATGACCCCATTCATTCTCGCACTCGCAGACTAAGGAGGAACTTAACAAATGGCACTCGCAGCCGCAGCAGTTAATAATTTTAAGACTGTTACGAAAGTTGTTCAAACAACTACTGACGTTATCTATGAAGCACCAGTTGGTTTTGTTGGTGTTATTCTGCTTGCACAATGTGCAAACATTGGTTCTGATGAGGAGACACTGACTTTCTTACATAATAGACAGGTTAGTGGTTCAACTGTAACTACGGAAATTATTAAAGATTTCCCAATTCCAGGAAACGACACCGCAAATGTTCTATCAGGTAAACTGGTACTAGAGACTGGAGACACCATTTCTGTTAGTGGAAGCAGTAATACAGATTTAAAATTTATCGTCAGTATTCTTGAAACATTTAATCAGTAATATTTAAAAATGTCCGACTATTTAAGTAAAAGAGTAAAGAAGGTATTTGGGGAGGATCTCTCCAACTCTCGTTATGATTACTTGTCACTAGAACAAGCAGAACCTGACCTCGGAAATCCACTGGTTGGACCTTCTTCCGTTGGTGCAAAACCAAACCCAACAGGGGTAGCATATATTCTTGCATCCTTTGCAACAACATCAAAGGCAGATAGATACTGGGTTCCACCATCGGAACTACAGGGTCTTGGTCTTGGATTGATTCCTGGTGCTTTCACAATTAGAGATGAAGGTGCTACAGTTGGTACTGCAAACAGTTTTACTACTCTAAATTTTGTCGGACAAGATGTCGATTTAGATTATGTTGGACCGAATCCAGATGAGCAAACTGGTATTGCAACAGTAAGAATTAATTCCAAAGGTAGAGGAGTTATTAGTGCTATTCAATACCATAGTTCAACAACTCTAACTGATGGTGCTCCAGACTTTGTTTATGACGAGAATACAAACTCAGTTGGTATTGGAACAACTGCACCAGTTGTTGTTTTAGATGTAAGAGGTACAGCATCTATAAGTGGGGTAAGTACATTTAAATCCAATGTTAATTTGGATGATAATTCCTCTTTAAGTATAGGTGTTGGTAGTGATTTTACTATCACTCATGATGGAACAGATACAAATATAGTAAGCAACACTGGCAAATTAAATCTAAACTCAGATGATTTAAATATTGTCGCAACTAGAACAGGTAAAGAATATATTACTGCTCTTGATGGAGCAGCAGTCTCCATTTTCCATAATGGTTTAAACGACACTGGTGCTGGTTCTACTCATAAGAGAATAGAAACATCCAGATATGGAACTACATTTAAAGGTAGTGGCGTATTTGAAGAAGGACTTCACATTGTAGATGATAAAGCAATTAGAGTTGGTACAGGAACTGACTTAACTATCTACCATGATGGAACAGATACTTACATTGATAATGAAGAAGGTTCTCTCTATATTAGAGATACTTCCAATGGTGATGTTCGTATCCAAGCAAATTCTGGTGAAGACTCTGCTATCTTTAACGATGATGGTTCAGTAGAACTATATCATGATAATGTCAAGAAGTTTGAGACTACTGGCACTGGTGCAACTGTATATGGTACGTTAGAATCAACGGCAGTAGATACAGAAACAGTCTCTGCTACTACTGTAAATTCATCTGATATCTTTGTATCTGGTCTTACAACTACTACAGACTTTAGAACTAAGTATGCTAATGTATCCACAGCAGGTACAATTACAAACTTCTTTGCAACTCATGCAAATGTTGCGGGACTGACTACAACTACCAGACTTTACTCTGGTAAGGCATCTATTGGTTCAACCCTCACTGCTACCCATATTGGTATAAACACAGAACCA
>Ga0213858_10000774_pt1 | contig 15104 bp, 16 predicted proteins | sample PICome_FD_160122 | JGI IMG/M metagenome (GOLD analysis project Ga0213858, IMG submission 160122) | Coastal seawater microbial communities near Pivers Island, North Carolina, United States - PICO245 | ecosystem: Environmental > Aquatic > Marine > Coastal | place: USA: North Carolina | collected... | reverse complement strand
CAAATTTAGCTAGACAAATAGGAGCTAAAATTGGTGATGTAACTATCTCTCCTGATGGGGATACCAAATATACTGTAACTGATATTGATAAAGAATCGGGACAAGTAAGTTGGAGTGTTACTAACCTACCAGCATTAGATAAATTATTTGATGATGTAAATGAATTAGTAGATACTGCAAAAGGAGTTGTTGTAAGAGCTAAACAAGATACTAAATTTAGAGATTTTTTTGAAACTGCTAAAGAATTAAGAAATAAAATTAGAACCCACCTTAGAAAAGAATACCCAGATGAATATCAAAGAATGACTATGGTTGGTGAAGGGAGAAGCTTATCTGAACCTAGTGATGAAATGGAAAAAGTAATTGATTCAGGTATAAGAATTAGTGGTGATATAGATAACATAAAAGATGTTATGTACTATGTCCATAATAATTGGATGGGTAATGAAATTTCAGCAGAAGAAGCTATGAAAAAAATAAGTAAATACATAGCGGAATTGGAAGAAATATCTACTTCGGCTGGAGCTGGTTCTTATTTAAGTAAATATGCGTTTGCTAAAAAAGTTAGAAAACCTAAAGAATTAGAAAAATTAGGATATAAAGAAGTAAATGAAGGAGTAGGTGCTAATTTAGGACCTGGTCCTAAAGCATCTGAAGAAGGTGTAAAAGATAATTATTATGTTAAAAAATTTAAATATAAATTAGTACCTAAAAACAAAGATGGAAATTATGTTCAAAAAGGTAGTGGTTTGGAAGTAAAAAATTTTTAATATGTATAAATATAAACTAGTATCAAGCGGAATCCTTAAAGAGGAGGAAAATAAAGCTCAAAAATTTCATGATGAAAGAATTAAAGCTTTTGATGTTATTGAAACTAGATTAGACAACGTAAAAAAATTAATACGTCAGGGGAAAATAGAAACAATAAAATACTATAGAGAAAACCCAGATAGTTTTGCTGTAGTAATGCCCACTGACCTTATAAACGATTATATAAAAGATATAGAAATATTATTAAACCCAACAGAATGAAAAAGGCAGATAAAATATTTAAAGACTTACTAAATGAAAATTTAGGATATATTGACCTTAAACCAATTAACCAAATAGAAGCTTCTCCTAAAACAGATTTTGAAAATAAATTTGCTGAGTACTTAGCTGAAGATAAGAAAAAAGATGATGAAGATGTTAAAGTAGAGGAGAAAAAAGTTTCTAAACACGTTGAAGAAGTAGAATCTCATAACTATGATTATAAAGATCCTAAAAATTTAAATAATCAAATTGGTCAAGAAGTACTTAACGGTATTTATTTTGAGGCAAAACAAAACCCTGATAAAACTTTAGAAGAAATTAGAGAAATAGTATCTAAAAATCTTGCTAAAGATGGCCAGTACTATATAAAAAATGCTGCTTTTGGAATTGAAGGCTTAGGATATACTGAACAAAAAACAGAAGAAGTATCTGGAAAATATGCTGCTAGTGGATATTCTGATAAAATAAAAGAAGTAGTAAAAGAATCTTTAGGTGCCGTATTAACATCAGGTAACCCTAATTCATTTGCCTCTATGTCAGGTGAGATTATTAAACAAATGATGAATGAAAAAGAAGAAGAAGTTGAAGAAAGCTATGATGAATTCCAAAGAGATGATAAAGGTGCTAAAGGAATAGATAAAAAAGATAAAGGTGAAGAAGATGCTTATGGTGCTGGAGTAGCTAAAGGTGAAAAAATTGAAAAGAAAAAACTTAAAAAAGAAACATTAGATACTGAATTAGCTGAAATTGATAAACAAGCTCAAATCGTAGCTTTAGAAGCTAAATTAGATAAAATGGACGAGGTAATTGAAAATAAACAATCTCGTATTAATATGGTTTCTGAAGATGAAAATTTAGCTGAATTAATGGATAAAAAGAAGCTAAAATCCATGCAAAAAGAAGTCAAAATCTTAGAAAAAAGAAAAGCTAAGATGGAGAAAATGTATGAAAAAATGTGTGGTAAAAAATACCAAAGAGAAGAAATCGTAGATGAAGTAGAGGAAATTTATGAATCTAAAGATAACTCTAGTAAAGATTTTATTTTTGAAAATGTATTATCAAAAATTGCTGATTTAGTAAAAGGTAAATCTCCTAGTGAAAAAGAAGTAATTGAAGCATTAGCAAAAGTAGGAGCTACAGTAGGAAAACCTTTTTACTTTTTAAGCTTTGGTGGTGGTGCTGGAGAAAATGGAGAAAATAAGTATTGGGTAAGAGATTTTGCAACTCCCGAAGAAAAAGAAAAACTAAAAGTTCCAGTTCCTAAAGGTTTTACAGGTGATATTAGAAAAGATGGATTTAAGGCTGGTACAATATTAAGTGTTGAAGAAAAAGAAGATGGAAAAATAACAGTAAAATCAAAAACCCAATCATATAACTTTAAAACAGGGAAATTTGATGGAGGAGAAATGTTTGAGAGGGATCTTTCCGTTCAAAGTATAAAAGATGAAGTAGCAGAAATAGAAAAAGACCCACAAGATAAATTCTACCCAGGATATGACATGGTTCCTTATAAAGGAAGTGCTTGGGATAATGATAATTTTTCTTTAGGAAATCAACCTAAATAATAATTTAAAATGAGTAAATCATTATTAATAGAAACTCATACTTTTAAAGCAAACCCTGTTCAATTAACTGAAAATGTTAATAAAGAGAATGGGAATTTGCTTGTAGAAGGTATTTTAGCTACCGCTGAAGTAAAAAATGGTAATGGTAGATACTATGCTAAAGAGTTATGGCAGCGTGAAATGGATAAATATGATGAAATTATCAAAGAAAGACGCTCAATGGGAGAATTAGACCACCCAGAATCATCAGTTATAAATTTACAAAACGTATCCCACTTAATTTCAGATTATTGGTGGGATGGAGATAATGTAATGGGCAAAATAGAAATTTTACCTACTCCTTCAGGAAATATACTTAAAGAATTAATTAAAGCAGGTGTAACAGTAGGTGTTTCATCTCGTGGTATGGGTTCATTAGAACAAAATGGTAATGTAATGGAGGTACAGGACGACTTCGAATTATTATGCTGGGATTTTGTTTCTACACCTTCAAACCCAGGTTCATTTATGCATACAATTAAGGAGGGAAAAGAAGTATTTAATTACGACTATACTAATGTAAATAATATAGTTAGAGAAATACTTTGTTCTAAAGGTTCTTGTCCTATTTCCTAATTTTTTAAAAATACTCATATACGTATAATCGTAATACACCATCTCTTATATGGTGTGAATAAAAAAAATATTCCTATTACGGTTCCTAATAACCGTATTTCACAAACTTAAATTTTGCGATTATGTCTAACAACAGAGATTTGCTTAAAGAAGCAATTGCTGATGCTAAAGCGGTAAAAGAAACTGCTATAGCAAATGCTAAACTTGCTTTAGAAGAGGCTTTTACTCCACATTTAAAATCTATGTTAGCTGCTAAATTAGAAGAAATGGACAAAGAAGACGTTGACGAAGGGTACGGTAAAAAGTACGAAGAAGATGACGTTAAAGAAGAAGTTTCTACTGAATTAGATGAAGCTAAAAAAGAAGATAAAGAGGATATGAAAGAATCTGAAGAAGTAAGCGAAGTAGAAAATGTTGATGAAGAAATCAACATAGACGAATTACTTGCAGAACTTAATGAAGACGAAGAAATCAACGAAGAAAAAATCGAAGAAACTGAGGAAGTAACTGAATCTGAGGAAATCGAAGAAGCTAAGGAAGAAATTGACGAAGCTAAAGATGACAAAGAGGATGTTAAAGAAGGAGAAAAAAATGATGATCCATCATTCCTTCAAAAAGAATCAGAAGAAATCGAAGAATCTGAAGAAATTGAAGAATCTGAAGAAGTAACTGAAGAAGAAGAAGTTGAAGACGAAATAGAAGTCGAAGACGAAGAAGCTGAAGGTGAAATGGAAGATGAAGAAATTGATTTAGAGGACATGTCTGAAGATGATTTAAAAGGATTCATTGAGGATGTAATTAAAGACATGGTAGAATCTGGAGAATTAGAAGCTGGTGATGAATTTGAAGCTGAAGACGAAGTCGAAGGTGAAGAAGAAATCGAAGTGGAAGATGAAATGGATGCTATGATGGAAGAAGAAAAAATTGAAGAAATGGACGAAGTAAGTTGGAATGAGAAAAACAACCCTACAAGAGGAGCTAGTAAAAAAGAATTAGATCCTAAAAAGGTTGGAAAATCAACTTCTGCTTATGCAGTTAATTTAGAGGAAGTAATGGCTGAAATTAATGAACTTAAAACAGAACTTAAGGAAGTTAATTTATTAAATGCTAAATTACTTTACACTAATAAAATCTTCAAGGCTAAAAACTTATCGGAAGATAAGAAATTAAAAGTATTAAAAGCTTTTGATAAAGCCGAAACAGTAAAAGAAGCTAAAGTTATTTACGAAACTTTAAATGAAGGAATCGTATCAAAAGTGGAAGCTAAGGCAAGACCAAAAGGTAGTGCTTCTAAGACTTCTGCCCCAATAACTGAAGCTAAAACTCAGCCTATTGTTGAAAATGCTGCGTTTGCAAGAATGCAACAATTAGCTGGAATTATTAAAAATTAATTTAACCCTTTAAACTTAAATAATCATGAGTTTACAAACTTTATTAGAAAGTGCTAACCCATATCACTCAGTACAAAGCGATGCTGCTAGATTAGCTGAAAAATGGGAAAAAACAGGTTTGTTAGAAGGCTTAAAAGGAAGTACTAAAAATAACATGGGTATTATCCTTGAAAACCAAGCTAAACAACTTGTGGTTGAAAGTTCACAAACAGGTGGTGGTAGTTCTTCAACAGGAACATTTACTGCTGGTGTAGGTGAGCAGTGGGCGGGCGTAGCTCTTCCATTAGTAAGAAAAGTATTCGGGCAAATTGCTGCTCAAGAATTCGTTTCTGTTCAACCAATGAATTTACCTTCTGGTCTAGTATTTTATCTAGATTTCCAGTATGGTACAACTAAAAATCCTTTCACTGCAGGGGATTCAATGTATGGTAACGAAGGAGGAAACTCTCCATTCGGTAACACTGATACAGGCGGTGTTTATGGTGCAGGTAGATTTAGCTACTCAATCAATAACACATCATCAAATGCAACTTCAACTTCTACTGCTTCTGCTACATATGCAGATGTAGACTACAATTCTGAGTATTCAGCTTCTGTAGCTAATGGAGAATACTTAAAAGTAACATTTGCTGCTAGCCAATTATCTAATTTAGATACTGAAGGTGTAAGAGCTTTTGTATTTAGATCAGGTTCAGTTGACTTACCAGGCGGACACCAAATCAACCAGTTTACTAAATATGATGGTACTAATATTACAATCATTATGACAGGTTCATCTTGGGCTGCTCCAGATGGTGCAGAGCCATTTACAGTAGATTATCAGTTACAACCAACTGATCAATTTAGAGGTGATTTTGAAGACGGTAACACTGGATTAAACGGTGAAAACGGTACTATCTCAATCCCAGAAATTAACGTACAGATGAAATCATCTGCAATCGTTGCTAAAACTAGAAAACTAAAAGCAGTATGGACTCCTGAGTTTGCTCAAGATCTTAACGCTTACCATGCTCTAGATGCTGAAGCAGAATTAACTTCAATCTTAAGTGAGTACATTTCATTAGAAATTGACTTAGAAATCTTAGATATGTTAATCTCTAACGCTTCTGTTGGTACAGAAGTATGGTCTGCAGTTAATAACAGATCATTCTCTGGTGAAGTACAATCAGATTTAGGATTCTACAATAGCCAAGGACAGTGGTTCCAAACTTTAGGAACTAAAATCCAAAAATTATCTAACATCATCCACCAGAAAACTTTAAGAGGTGGAGCTAATTTCTTAGTATGTTCTCCATCTGTAGGTACTATCCTAGAATCAATTCCAGGATTTGCTGCTGATTCAGACGGTGATACTGCAAAAGCTAATTATGCATTTGGTGTTCAGAAAGTAGGTAGCTTAAACAGCAGACAAAAAGTTTATAAGAACCCATATATGAAAGAAAATCAAATCCTAGTAGGATTTAGAGGTTCTCAGTTCTTAGAAGCTGGTGCTGTATTTGCTCCATATATTCCATTAATTATGACTCCTCTAGTATACGATCCAGATTCGTTCACACCGAGAAAAGGATTACTTACTAGATACGCTAAGAAAATGGTAAGACCTGAATTCTATGGATTAATCCAGGTAGATGGTTTAAATTCTCTATAATAGAAGTTTAAATTTATCTTTATAAATTAACCCGGCCTTTGGCCGGGTTTTTTTATGCTTTTCATATTTATAACCAACAAACGTTTTATGGGTACTATACTTATCTCATTATATTCTTATATTGAATTTTATCCGTTCTTTAACGTTATTACACTGTTTGCTTTCACTATTTGTCTAACCTATAATTTAATAAGTTTATGGCGTCTAAACCGCATACGGATGAGATTTATCGTCCAAAGAGGATTCCAAAGAATCCAATTAAGTTCAAACTACAACTTAATGAAGAACAAAAACAAGCAAAACAGGTTATACTTGAAAATACAATTACCTTATTAGGAGGTGGTGCTGGAAGTGGTAAAACACTTTTAGCTTGTAATGTTGCTCTAGATGGTTTATTAAGAAGAATGTATGATAAAATTATCATTACACGTCCAACAGTTTCAAAAGAAGAAATTGGTTTTTTACCTGGTGATTTAAGAGAAAAAATGGATCCCTGGGTACAACCCATCTATCAAAATTTTTATGCCTTATTTGATAAAACTAAAATTGAAAAATTAATATCAGATGGAAAAATAGAAATAGTTCCTGTATCATTTATGAGAGGTAGAACATTTTTAGATTCAATGATTATTGTTGATGAGGCCCAAAACGTTACTCATGAACAAATGGAAATGATTACATCACGTATTGGTTTAAGAAGTAAAATGATGATATGTGGAGATGATCATCAAATTGATTTAAAGAAAAGAGGTGATTCAGGATTTAAATTCCTTTATACTGCTGCAAGAAAAATTAAAAATTTAGAAGCTATTAGATTGCAAACTAACCATAGAGACAGTATTGTAGAAGATTTATTACAATATTATCAGGATGCTATTGAAAAAGGTATATCAATAACTACCTCAGGTTCCTATATTTATAATAATAAAAACTAATTTAATATTTATAAACAAAATATAGATTATGGCGACATTAAACGTCTTTTTAAGAGAAAAAATTAATGGTTTAGATACTCCAGAAGTAATCATAGAAACTGAAAAATCATATACAATTCAGAACTATGATAAAAGACAATTATTTGTAACAGGAAGTAGACAAACTACTATATTTGAAATAGGAACTGTTGGTTCTGGTACTTTTAATGGTGATGCTTTAACTTATGGAAGAATTACTAATAAAGGTTCAGTAGATGTAGCTTTAACAGTAACTAATACCAATAGTGAAGAAGCCCATTTTAAAGTTGGAGGCGGAGAACATTTTTTCCTTTCAAATGATTATTTAGCAAGAACATCTGGTAGTTGGTATGATATTTCATCTGTTAAATGTCAAGTAGATAATGGGGAAAATGATAAAGTTAAGATAGAATATCTACTAGTTGCTGATACTGTAGTAGCTTAAAAAATTAAATTATGGCAAATATTCCAATCTGGCCCGGTAGTAGTTCATTTGACCCAGGTAAAACACCTTTTGGGTTTTATGATTATGATTCTGAATTTAGAGATGATGCTGATAAAGTATCTGTCTTTTGTGCAAGAAGATTAGGTTATCCTTTAGTTGATGTAGAACTTCAAGATATTAGCTTTTATGCTGCATTTGAAGAAGCAGTAACTACTTATGGAAATGAATTATATGCTTACCAAATTAGAGATAATCAATTATCTTTAGAGGGAGGATCTACATCTGCAAATCTAACCCAAACCTTAGTGGCTCCTAATTTTGAACCTATTGTTAGAATGACTGAACAATATGGTGTTGAAGCAGGAACCGGTGGGGATGTTACTTATTATACAGCATCTATTGATTTAGAAAAAGGCAAACAGGATTATGATTTAACTTCTGGTATAAGCCAAGGAACATTAGGTATAGAAATTAAAAGAGTATTTTACCAAGCTCCTCCAGCTATTACAAGATACTATGATCCATATGTAGGAACAGGATTTGGTACTCAAAATTTATTTGATAGTTTTGGATTTGGTGGTATGAGTCCTGCTATTAACTTTTTAATGATGCCTTTAAATTTTGATTTGCAAGTTATTCAACAAATTGAAATGAATGACCAAATACGTAGATCTAATTATAGCTTTGAAATAAGAAATAATAAATTAAAAATATTCCCAATCCCTACAACAGGTAGCGGAAAAATATATTACGAATATATTAAAAGAGATGATAGAGTAGACTCATCAGAAGTAGCAGGTAGTGTTGTTAGTAATGTATCAAATGCTCCTTATGCTAACCCTTCATATGAAAAAATTAATAGTGTAGGACGTCAATGGATATTTGAGTATACTTTAGCATTAGTAAAAGAAATGTTAGGGTATGTAAGAGGAAAATACGGCACTATTCCAATTCCAGATTCACAGGTTACATTAAATCAATCTGATTTGTTATCCGCTGCTACAGCCGAAAAAACCTCTTTAATAGATAGATTAAGAGCATATTTTGATGAAACTTCTCGTAAATCATTATTGGAAAGAAGAGCACAAGAAGCAGAGTTTAAACAAACGGAATTAAAACAAGTTCCGTACACAATATATATAGGATAGTATGGCAATGTTTGGACGACAAAGAGATGTTAGTCTTATAAGACATCTCAATCGTGAATTGATGGGGGACATTATTACCCAACAGGCAGCTATTTACAAGTATAAATTAGAAGAAACTATTGTTAATTTATATGGAGAAGCAGCTGGTGAGAAATTCTATGATGGTCCATTCTTATTTGATTGTTTATTATTAAGACAGCCTCAAAATTATCCTGAAGATGAAACAGGTATTGGGTATATTAGAAATGTTAGATTTTCATTCCTTAGAGATGATTTAGTTGATGCTGATGTAGTTCCTGAAGTAGGAGATATTATTTTATATCAAAATGATTACTATGGAGTTAGCTCTACAATTTCAAATCAATATTTTGTAGGTAAAAACCCAGATTATCCAAATAATAGTTCTGATGGAACACCTAACCCACTTAATCCTGGATTAGAAGATTTTGGAACTAATTTATCTATAATTTGTGAAACTTACTATATACCTAGAGATAAAGTAGCTATTTCACCTTATAAAGAAAGATTTTAATGTCAACTAAGTATAGAAAACCCATACCAAAGACTCAAAGAGAAATAAGTATTTCTCAACAAACGGCTTCTGATAAGCAAAGGGGAAATCCTAATGCTCAAATTAATCCAAATGAAAGTCAAACAGGTATTGCTTTTAATAGATCTACTAAGTTAACAGCTAAAAAAGATACTTCAAAAGATTTATCTATAGGAATACAAGATATAGATGAAGCAGTATTTTATTATTTTAACAATGTTATTAAACCTTTTGTTTATCAAAATGGAGAAAGAAGAACAGTACCTATAATATATGGTAGTCCTGAAAGATGGAAATCATTTCAAAGAGATGGTTTTTATAGAGATGCAGATGGAGCTATAATGTTACCTATTATAGTAATACAAAGAAATACTATTACTAAAGATAGAAGTACATACAACAAATTAGATGCTAATATGCCTAATTTATATGGTACATTTGAAAAAGGATATAATTCAAAAAATGTTTATTCTAATTTTAACTTATTAAATAATAGGAAACCTGTAAAACAATTTAAAACCATTGCAGTTCCAGATTTTTTAACCTTAAATTATAACTGTATTATTCAAACTTATTATATGGAACAATTAAATAAAGTAATTGAGTCTATAGAATATGCTTCTGATGCTTATTGGGGTAATCCTGATAGATTTAAATTTAAAGCTAAAATAGATAGTTTTACAACAGCTACAGAAATTACAGCGGGTAAGGATAGATTAGTAAAAGGTACATTTGATGTTAATTTAAGAGGTTATATTATACCTAATGTTATACAAAAAGATTTAAATTCTATAAAAAAATATAATACTAAATCTAAAGTAGTAATTACAAGTGAAACAGTATCTAACATAGATAACACTTCAAGCCCTACAGATTATCAAAATCCTAATTCAGAGGGTAGAGTTAGATAATTTTTAAAAAGTTTGGATATATTTATAACTATAAATAAAAAGAATATATAAGTTATGGAAACAATTAAGTTATCAGAAAAAGAACTGCAATCATTAAAAGATTTGCAAAACGAAGGAAACCAATTAGTGTTTGCTTTAGGGCAAATAGATACTCAAAAGGTATCTATTTATGAAAAGATTAAAGAAGTTCAAGAAAAACAAAATAAAATTGGAAAAGAACTTTTTGAAAAATATGGTGATGGAGAAATTAAATTAGAAACTGGAGAATTTATAAAACCAGAATAATTTTTTGAAATTACCTCTAATATTTATAATAAAAACAATATTAATTAATACAAACAATGGCAGAAACTTTAATATCTCCCGGAGTATTAGCTCGAGAAAACGATCAGTCCCAAATTACTCAAGGACCAGTAGAAGTAGGAGCTGCAATTATTGGACCTTCAATTAAAGGTCCTGTTGAAATTCCAACATTGGTTAATTCATACAGTGAATATTTAGCAATATTTGGAGGATCAGTAATAAGTGGTTCAGTACAATACTCATACTTAAATCAAATCGCAGCTAACAATTATTTTAGACAAGGCGGAAATTCATTATTAGTAACCAGAGTAGTTTCGGGTTCATTTTCAGGTGCTAAAACATTTGAAATATTTAATGGAGTAGGCCCAGCAGCAGTAGATTTAAGATCATCTTCTTTTGAACTAACAACTATAGCTGAAGGTGACATTATGAACAACAGTGCATCTGCACAGTCTCAATTATTATCTAATGGTTCATTAAGAAGTGGATCGGTTGATAATGTAAGATGGGAAGTAACAGCTGTTAACACTTCTTCAGGTGTATTTAGTTTAATAGTTAGAAGAGGTGACGATAATAATAATCAAAAATCAATACTTGAAACTTATAACAACTTATCATTAGATCCAAAACAACCAAATTATATTGCATCTGTAATAGGTGATCAATATTATACTGTAGAACAGGATGGATCTGATTATTATGTTAAAACTAATGGTAATTATCCTAACAGTAGTAGATATGTTTATGTTTCTGCTGTAAATTATCCAACACCAGATTATTTAGATAATAACGGAGATGCTAAAATTCAATATACAGCAAGTTTACCACTTGTAGGTTCAGGTTCATTCTTTAGTGGATCAGGAGATTTATTTGCTGGAGGAGCTGCTAAATTTAATGAAGATATAAATAGCAATAACATTCAAGGTGTTAGTGCTAATGATTATACACAATCAATTAACTTATTAAGTAATAAAGATGATTATCAATTTAATGTATTATCCGCACCAGGATTAATACATGCTAATCATTCTTCTCAAGTTAATTTACTTGTAACTACAGCTGAAACTCGTCAAGATTGTATAGCAGTAGTAGATTTAAGAGGATATAACTCAACAGTAGCCCAAATAGTAAATCAGGCTAGTTCATTTGATAGCTCATATGCTGCTACTTATTGGCCTTGGTTACAACTTATCGATCCTGATTCAGGTAGAACAGTATGGGCTCCTGCTTCAACTTTAATACCTGGAGTATTTGCTTATACAGATGCTTCAAGTGATCCATGGTTTGCACCAGCTGGTTTAACTAGAGGAGGATTAGGTCAAGTAATTAGAGCTGAAAAGAAATTAACTTCAGGACAAAGAGATACTTTATATGAAGCAAATATCAATCCAATTGCCACTTTCCCACAAAGTGGAGTTGTAGTATTTGGTCAGAAAACATTACAGAAAAGATCAACAGCTTTAGATAGAGTAAATGTTAGAAGATTATTAATTGCACTTAAGAGTTATATTTCTCAAGTAGCTGATAATTTAGTATTTGAACAAAATACAATAGCTACAAGAAATAATTTCTTAACACAAGTTAATCCGTACTTAGAAGGAGTACAACAAAGACAAGGATTGTATGCATTTAAAGTAGTAATGGATGATACAAATAATACACCAGATGTTATAGATAGAAATGAGTTAGTAGGTCAAATTTACTTACAACCAACTAAAACAGCTGAATTTATTATTTTAGATTTCAATGTATTACCAACTGGAGCAACATTCCCAGCATAAGAATTAAAAAATAAAATATTTATAATAAAATAAAAAACATAAAATGGCAGTATTAGATCCTAACGAAATATTTTTTACAGCATTTGAACCGAAACAAAAGAATAGGTTTATCATGTATATTGATGGTATTCCATCTTATACCGTTAAAGGAGTAGGAGCTGTATCATTAACCCAAGGAACAGTTCCTTTGAATCATATTAATGTTCAACGTTACGTTAAAGGAAAATCAGTTTGGAATACAATCCAATTTACCTTATTTGATCCAATCACACCTTCAGGAGCTCAAGCAGTAATAGAATGGGTAAGATTGCATCATGAATCGGCAACAGGTAGAGATGGTTATTCTGACTTCTATAAAAAAGATTTAACATTTAATGTATTAGGTCCTGTAGGAGATATAGTATCTGAATGGGTTATCAAAGGTGCTTTAATAACTGAAGCTACATTTGGTGATTATAGCTGGGACGATGTAGATGCTGCTCAAGAAATACAAATGACTGTTCAACCAGATTATTGTATATTAAATTTCTAAAACACACCCAACCCTTATATATTCTGAAAATAGCTTGACATTGTCAAGCTTTTTTCTTTCTCGCGCGGAAAATTTGGCTACCTGAGATAGGAAGCGTATATTTACCCTGTAAATAATTAAAAATAATAAAGGTTATGAATAATACAATCAAAATTAAAAGAGGTAGACCAAGCCATAAAGTTGGTAATGTTGTTAGAAGGTTTAAACCTACTACAATGAAAATGAACGACTTCAAATTCAACCCAGAATTATTTGTTCCAATGAAAACTGGTACTAAAATTGATGCATTACTTTCTAGTGAAGGCGGAATGATGAAAGGTACTAATGTTGCATTCGTTGGTGATCCAGGTGTTGGTAAAACTACTGTTTTATTAGATATGCTTGCTAATCTTCAAAATAATGGCCATAAAACACTTTTTATTAGTGGTGAGATGACTCAAATTGATATGGTTGGTATGGTTAAAAGGTTTCCAAAATTCGGTCAATTACCTATTTTATTTATGGGTGATTGGATTGAGCATGATCCATTAGTTATTATAAAATCAATACTTAGTGAAGGATGGGATTCAGTTCTTATAGATTCATTTGCAGAGTTAGCAGTTGCTGTGGTAGATTTCCATGGTGGTACTATGAAAAATGCAGAAACTCAATTATTGAATTTATTTGAAAAGCATAATAAAGCTGATAATCAATCTAAGAAAAACACTAACTTTATGCTTATACAGCAGGTTACTAAGGGTGGAGAATTCGCTGGTAGTAACAGGTTTAAACACATGATTACCGCGATGGCTCATATAAAATTCCAACAAGATGGTGGTAGAGCTATATGGTTTAGTAAAAACCGTAGAGGTGGTGAAATGAATAAATTACATTTTAGTTTAAGCCAAAAGAATCATGTCGGGTGGTTATTTACCGAGCCATTAAATATGGCAATATAACCTTTATTATTATTTACGTTAGAAAATAGCTTGACTTCGGTCAGGCTTTTTCTTACATTAATATGTATAATAAACAACGTTGTTATAATAAAATAAAGATTATGAGTGAATTTAAATTTCCAACTGAAGAAGTTGAATTACCATCTAAAGGATTAGTATATCCTGAAAGTAATCCCCTTTCTAGCGGTAAAATAGAAATAAAATACATGACTGCTAAGGAAGAAGACATTTTATCTAACCAAGCTTATATCCAAAATGGTACAGTTTTGGATAAACTTTTAGAATCTGTAATTGTTTCTAAAGTTAATCTTAAGGATTTAATATTGGGAGATAAAAATGCAGTATTAATTGCTACAAGAATATTAGGTTATGGGGCAAATTATAAAGTTAATATAAATGGAAAATCTCAAGATATTGATCTTTCCCAGTTAGAAAATAAACCATTTGATGGTTCTGATATGATTGGGGGGAAAAATGAATTTTCTTTTAAATTACCTACTAATGATACCGTAATTACATATAAAATATTAGATGGACATGATGAAGTAAAAATTGATAAAGAATTAAAAGGACTTAAAAAAATTAATAGAAATGCTTCACCTGAAGCTTCTACTAGATTAAAATATACTATACTTTCAGTTAATGGTGATAGTGAAAGAAAAACCGTTAGAGAATTTGTAGATAACTACTTTTTGGCACGTGATGCAAGAGCATTTAGAGATCATTTAAGACAAACTCAACCTGATGTTGATCTTAATGTATTTCTAGATTCGGGGGAGGAGGTAACTGTCCCCATAGGGCTTAACTTTTTTTGGCCTGACTTTGAAAACAGCACCGGAGTTTAGAAAAGGTTTATTTAGGCATATACATGAAATAGTATTTCATGGAAAAGGAGGATATGATTTTCTAACTGTGTATAATATGCCAATCTGGTTAAGAAAATTCACATTTTCAGAAATTCAAAGTTTTTTTATAAAAGAATCAAAAGCTTACGAAGAATCAAAAAGTGGAAAATCCGGAACTACAACTTTAGTTGATTCAGAAGGTAAAGTAAACACCCCAGAATTTTTAAAGGCATCAAAACCTTATAAAAATAAGAGCAGCTATAAATAGTTGCTCTTTTTAATATTTATAACAAAACTATTTTATGCCTATAGGTGACGGAAAAGCTAGAGATGAAGTAAAAGGAATAAATCAGGAAATTGGATTTATTCTTGATGCCATTACTAGCATTGGAGATAAATTAGTTACATCCTTTGAAACTGCCGTTGATAGTGCTGGTGATCTTGGAG
>Ga0213858_10000772_pt1 | contig 15127 bp, 21 predicted proteins | sample PICome_FD_160122 | JGI IMG/M metagenome (GOLD analysis project Ga0213858, IMG submission 160122) | Coastal seawater microbial communities near Pivers Island, North Carolina, United States - PICO245 | ecosystem: Environmental > Aquatic > Marine > Coastal | place: USA: North Carolina | collected... | reverse complement strand
TCCCATTTCTCAAAAAGTTTGAGGCAACTGTCCGATGCTGCACTCAAAACGGCATCAGAGGTGGAAGCGCGACAGTCCATTTTCCCATTTGGCACCAAGAAATAGAGGATATCATTGTACTCAAGAACAATAAAGGGACGGAAGATAACCGTGTCCGAAAGCTGGACTACAGCATCCAGATCTCTAAACTCTTCTACGAACGTTTTATCAAGAATGAAGAAATCAGCCTCTTCAGTCCTCACGATGTTCCAGGTCTGTATGATGCTTTTGGCACTGAATCGTTTGATGATCTCTATACAAGTTATGAATCTGATGGATCTGTTCCGCGCCAAACTATCGGTGCTCAAGAACTCTTCCTCGATCTCTTGAAAGAAAGAGCAGAGACTGGTCGTCTCTACATCATGAATATTGACCATTGTAATTCTCACTCATCCTTTACAGATAAAGTTGAGATGAGCAACCTGTGTCAAGAGATTACTCTTCCAACAAAACCACTTCAACACATTGATGATCCTGATGGGGAAATTGCTCTCTGCATTCTTAGTGCTATTAACGTTGGAAAAATTAGGGATCTTGAGGATCTTCAAGTTCTCTGCGATCTTGCTGTTAGGAGTCTTGATGAACTTATTGATTTTCAAAACTACCCCATCAGAGCAGCAGAAATCGCCACAAAGGCACGCCGCTCACTTGGAATTGGTTACATCGGATTAGCGCACTTCCTGGCGAAGCAGGGGTTCAACTACAGCGATGAAGGAGCATGGGATGCAGTTCACAAACTGACAGAAGCCTTCCAATATTACCTGATTTCTGCTACAGTAGATCTTGCTGAAGAAAAGGGTGCCTGTGAATACAGTAATCGAACTAAGTATGGAAACGGAATTCTTCCGATCGATACATATAAACATGATGTGGATGAAATAGTTCCGAATGAGCTTCAGTATGATTGGGAGAATCTTAGACTTCGGGTCAAAGAACACGGAGTTAGGAACTCAACATTGTCTGCTCAGATGCCATCAGAGAGCAGTTCCGTTGTGTCAAACGCAACAAATGGAATCGAACCACCTAGAGGGTATTTGTCCATTAAGAAAAGCAAAAAGGGACCACTCAAACAGATTGTTCCTCAATATGCTACCCTTAAGAACAATTACACGCTCCTCTGGGATATGGAGTCTAATCGTGGTTACATCAATATTGTTGCTGTTATGCAGAAGTTTTTTGACCAAGCAATCAGCGGAAACTGGAGTTACAATCCAACCCAGTATCCAGACAATGAAGTACCAGTCTCAGTGATGGCACAAGATCTTCTAACTACATACAAATACGGTTGGAAGACATCATATTATCAGAACACATACGATTTCAAGACCGATGAGGTAGAAGATACCAAAGAGAGTCTTGAAAGTTTAGTCGCACAACTAGAAAACGCAGAGGAGGAAGAGTGTGAGTCTTGTAAGATTTAAGACAAACAGCGAGAGTAAAAAACCCATGGTAGATTCCATGACGGTGTTCAATGCAGAAGCAGTTGACACAAAAAAACAACCGATGTTCTTCGGTAAACCACTAGGCATTCAGAGGTATGATTCTTACAAGTATCCAGTCTTCGACAAACTAACAACTCAACAACTTGGTTATTTCTGGAGACCTGAAGAGGTCTCCCTACAAAAGGATCGCAGTGACTATCAGACATTACGCCCTGAGCAAAAGCACATTTTTACCAGCAATCTTAAATACCAGATCATGCTGGATTCTGTACAAGGGCGCGGTCCTGGGATGGCTTTTATCCCATACTGCTCACTACCTGAATTAGAAGCGTGTATGGAAGTCTGGGGATTCATGGAAATGATCCACAGTCGCTCCTACACTCATATCATCAAGAATGTTTATGCAGACCCTTCAGATGTGTTTGATCACATCTTGACGGATGATCGTATTGTAGAACGTGCTACGAGTGTTACTCAAGCATACAATGATTTTATCAACGCTGCCCATCAATGGGATAATACCAATGATTGGAAACATGCATTAGAAGAAGTCCCTTACGCCCTAGAATCAAGGTATGAACTCAAGCGCAAACTCTTCAGAGCAGTTGCAAACGTTAATATTCTTGAAGGTATTCGCTTTTACGTCAGTTTCGCTTGCAGTTTTGCGTTTGGCGAACTCAAACTTATGGAGGGAAGCGCAAAGATCATCTCTCTGATTGCTCGTGATGAGAATCAGCATCTTGCTATTACTCAGAACATTCTAAATAAATGGAAACAGGGAGATGACCCAGAGATGGCAGCAATTGCCAAGGAAGAAGAGGGATGGTTGATTAGCACATTTGAAAACTGTGTTAATCAAGAGAAACTCTGGGCGGAATATCTTTTCAAAGATGGATCGATGATTGGACTCAACGACAAACTGTTACAGCAGTATGTTGAATGGGTTGCTAATCGTCGTATGAAGGCGATTGGATTGAAACCAATCTATGACATTCCAGCAAAGAACAATCCCCTGCCTTGGACGGAACATTGGATTTCTTCTAAGGGTCTCCAAGTTGCTCCTCAGGAAACTGAGGTTGAATCGTACATTGTCGGAGGTATCAAACAAGATGTCAAAAAAGACACATTCTCAGGATTCCAACTTTAGACAAATATGGAGTGAGATGGACGATATTGATCCACTCACTCCTACTCCTGCCCAGAGGGAAGTTGAGAGAGAAGATTCTTTAGCAGCATACCGAGAGGCAGCTGCCGCTGATGATTTCTTATTCGGTGACTACGATGCATATGGAGCATATGATAGAGAGGACTAAGGTCCTCTCTTTTTTTATAAATATCCTTATAGGATAGTGCTTCCAACAGAATGAAGTCATATAAAGATCTTTTTAATGAGAATATATCCAAAAAGGATATTAAAAGACTCCAACGAATGACGACTGCTAGCCCTGAACAGGCTAAAAGTCTTCAAGGTGAATTGGAATCCAGCAAAGAAGCAGCTAAAAGAATATCTAGTGGTGAAACAAGAACTTCTGAAACTGGTCAAAAAACAAGAACAAAGCCTAGTGCAAGAGTTGGTGGTGCTGAAGTTGATGCGTCTGATGCAGCAGCGGCAAGACAATCTGGTAGAGTTAGAACAGGTAGAGATACGCCATTATCAGATCAACCAAAAGCTGATACTGCTAAAGTAACTCCAGAAAAGAGAGCAGAAGTAGAGAAGTTTAGAAGTAAAACTTCAGAACCTTCAGTTGGGAAAGGTGAGTCGAAAAGAGCAGCAGCACTGAATCAGGCTGTAAAAGATGGTGCAGATAAACCTTCTACATCTCCTAGAAATCGTGGTCGTAATCTCTTAAATAGATTACTACGTCCCAAAGGCAGAAGAGCAACCAGAATTCCTGGTGCTGCTACGGGTCAGGCGGCAAAACCCACTGGATCTTTGAAATCTGGAAATTTATCTTTTCCTGGAGATAGAAGTGGTGCTTATACTGCTGCGAAGGCAAAGGTTAAAGATGCTCCTCTAAGTCGCAGGGGTATGAGAGCACCTGGAGGAGTCTCTAGTGCTAAACCAGCATCTACAGCAAAATCAGTACCTGCTAAACCAGCACCTGTAAAACAGTCAGAAGTCTCTAAGACAATTAAGCAACGTCTTCTCTCTTTGAAAAGCACTAGAGAGTCTAAACCTACTTCAACACAATTGAAGCAGTTCCGTTTGGGACAAACAAAGGGTTATATTGGTAAAACTGGAACACCAACTGCTCAAGGTATTCAAACCTATACCACTAGAAGAGCAACTAAAGGATTTGGTGATGTTGGATATGATGCTGCTAAGCGCGGTGTTAAAGATCCACTCGCAGCAACACGAAATGTTGATAATATTGTAAGCAGAGCAGCTTCTGGTGATAAGTTAGCAAGAAGGGAAGTCAAAAAGTCCTACAAGGCTATGACTCGTCGCTATAAGGATATTGTTCCATCTGCTAAGAGAACTCAAGCAGGTATGGCGTCTGTATTTCAGTTTCAACCACAACAGCAGCAACAACCTAACTTTCAACCATCCAAACCATCAACACCATCCAAACCATCAACACCATCCAAACCAACAGCATCTAAGGGTGGTGGAGCGAGTACTGGTGGATCTCGTGGCGGTACTGCAGTCATGGCACCTCCCAAGACTGTAACCAAGATTGCATCACCTCCAACACCTAAGACACCAACGGGTCCAAAAGTAACCAGTAGTACTGGTGGAAAACTTGCGGATACAATAGCTCCTAATATTATAGACAAGATTAGAAATAACATTACAAAAACAGGAGGTATAAAACGTCCAGTTATTGACTTAGGTGGTGTAAAAACACCAGAAATTAAGTTTCCAGATAAAGGTCCTTCTTTAGATATATCGAAACCTGAAACTCCAAAACCTCAAACTCCAAAACCATCAAGTCAGGGACAAACTGCAACCTTTGGCGATTTAAGAAGAGATAATGCATTCCAAACTGGTCGTAAAGGATCTTATACTTACAAACCAGCAACCGGAACAGCAGCTAAGGTCAAGAGTGCTTTAGGTAGAACTGCCCGTGGCGCTGGTCGTGTTCTTGGTCCTGCTGCTGCTATTGCGGACGTTGGACTCACCTATAAGGACGCCAGAGACGCTGGATACACTAAGGGTCAATCCGTCAAGAGAACCGCCGCACAGGTCGGTTCAGGGTCTGCTGGTGGATGGGCAGGTGCTAAGGCAGGTGCTTTGACTGGAGCAAAAATTGGTGCATTCTTGGGTCCTAAGGGTGCTGCTATTGGTGCTGGTATTGGTGGTATTGTCGGTGGTATTGGTGGTTATATGGCTGGTAGAGGACTTGCTACTAAGGTTCTGAATCAGACCATGAAACCTAAGGAGTACAGACCTAAAGTTAATCAACAGCAGGTTCAGAACACTGCTAATAATATTAAGAATAAACCTGCTACACCTACGCTTGCTCCTAAAGTTAATCCAACAACTGGACAACGTTATGTTGATGATAAAACTATAAAGAAATTTGGATTGAAGACTGCAGCAGAACTGAAAAAAGTAAAGAAACCAAAACCAACGACAAAGAATCTTTCTATTCCATTGAACGCTTCTTTCAGTCCACTGGAAGAATATATCCTTGAAACCTCTGATGCTATGTTGAAGAGTGGTTATAGTATTGATGAGACTGTTGATTTTTGGACCATTGAAGATGAAGATCTTGTTGAAAAAGTACTTTCTTCATTGACTCTTACTGAAAGCGTTTCTTTTGATGATGACTTATATGTTGTTTGTGAGAGAGTTGGAGCACTTAAATCTCTTGGTTCTTGGGCGTTAAGACAAGCAGGTAAGTTAAAGGGTGTTTTCAGTAGAGGTGGCGGTTCAACAGTAAATGTTACTCGCAGCCAAACTAGAGGTGGAATATTTAATACTGGTATCTTGAAAAAATGGTTCAAACCAAAAGTTCAAGTAACTGGTAGAGGTATTCAAAAACCACCAAGAAAACTTGGAAGGGCAGGTAAAATTGGTGCTCTTGGAGCACTGGGTCTTGGAACTGGAATTGCTGTAAAGAATATTCTTGATGCAGAAAAGGCTGCTAAAGACGCAGCAAATCAAAGTCCTTTTGAAATTGATCCCACTAGAAAACCTAAGGATGATGGAAAAAATCCAAACACTCCTACTGCACAGGGTTGGTGGAAACAATCACACTATGGCAATCCAGTACAACAAATTCCTTACAGATATAACAAACATACACAAAAATTGAATCCTGATGGATCTGTTGTTAAAAAATAAGATCTAGCGTGTAACCGCTCTCTTAACTTGAATGGTCCCTTCAACGACTCTCGTTTTTTCGTTGTTGGGATCATTTAGTATAACGTCGTAAAAATATTTTCCTGCTTTCAATAAGGCAGTATTTGCCCTAGTCATTTGAATTTCTAATCTGCCACCTCTTCGATCACTACCAAAGTCGATCGTAAAAGTTCCTGCTTCTGTAGAAGTCTCATATCGTCTCATCTTACAACATGCTGTATATCCAGTCAGGTTCAGTGGGGAGTTTGACTGATTATCTTCAAATACAAATGTTTGGGTAAAGTCGCAACCTGTATGCATCAACAAGTTTACGATAAAAGTTGGTTGTGCCATGTTTAGGGACAGTTAATAGAAAATCCTGCTCTTACATTCACAGTTCCTTCAAGAACAATTAATTTATCACCATTTGGTCTTGTTGCTAATACATCATATACATATCTTCCAGGTTTTATACCTGCGGTTGTGGCATCTGTCATTGACATCGTTATCTTGCCGTCAGCAGCACTGGTAATACCAACGGTAAAAGTATGAGCAGTAGAACTATCTGGATGCTTTCTCATTTGAGACTGCACAGTAAATCCAGTTAGATTTGTTGGAGTACCACCAAGTTGACTCAACTCAAAATTTTCTGAGAAATCAGAATGAGCACTTATTGTTAAATTTCTGACGTAAACAGACATCAGTATAACTCTTTATTGAGTATTTATCAAGGGCTTGACATATACCCTAATGATGAATAGACTAGGTTTGTCCCGGTTAAAGATAAATAATAGCTCATATAATACATTAGTATGAGTTATGAAAACCCCTGGGTTTTTAAAGGTAGAACTTTTCTATCTGAGGATATTAACGATTTGTACGGTTTTGTCTACAGGATTACTAATTTACAATCAGGTAAACAGTACATCGGTAGAAAATACTTTTGGTCCTTTAGAAAACCACCAGGAAAAAAGCGGAAAGTAAAGCAAGAATCAGATTGGCAGAAGTATTATGGTTCTTGTCCAGAGTTAAAGGAGGATATAAAAAAATATGGCAAAGAGATCTTCAGTAGAGAAATACTGAGTCTGCACGATACAAAAGGTAATTGTAACTTTGAAGAAACAAAACAATTGTTTCTCAACAATGTACTGTCAGAAGCACTTGACGACGGGAGTCCCGCGTATTATAATAGTAACATTCTAGGTCGCTATATGCGTAAAGACTATGGTAACTTTACAAGAGAACCTATACAAGATACATGATTTTGTAGTTGATAGGATTCATACTCTTTGTGAGAGTGACATAGATGATGCCTATGCAGTTCATTGTGAATTTAAAGAATGGATGGATCCAGAAACTAAATTTACAGATGTAATTTCACTAGAATACATAGGAGACGAAGATGGAGGAAACATCTAAGGTTTTCAAAAGAAAAATTCTTGATAGAATTAAATACCTTACCAATCATGGTAAGCATCTAGAAGCATCCGCTCTTTATAACAAATTTTTCAAAGTATGATTAAAACTATCTTCGCCATGCTGGCAGCAGTTTCTTTGACGACCCCTGCTCTTGCTGATCCAATCAAAGAAAATGAGTACTTCACCGCTCATGCTCAGGGTTGCATGTTACTCAGGGAATGTACCGATCATGTTCAAGAACTTAAAACAGTTTCTGATCTCAATAAACACGAGGAGCTGGCTGATATTGATTACGGTATTGTTGCTGATGAGTTTGACTCTCTCGTCCGATCACTTAATAAGGTCGGAGCTAGGGTTTTTCTAGCAGACATGCGATACTTTCCAATTGGACATCGTGGCGTCTACCATACTGTAAGTAACAACTTCTTTTTGAATGTTGCTCATATGCATCGCCCTGGCACTATGATGGCAGTAATGCGTCATGAGGGATGGCACGCTGCTCAAGACTGTATGGCAGGTAGTATCAAGAACAACTTCATTGCTATTATTCATAATCAAGAAGATGTTCCAAGGATGTATCAGGCAATCGCAAAGGATACTTATAAGTCTCAACCGCAGGCAATTCCTTGGGAGAAAGAAGCATATTGGGCAGGACATACTGAAGGTATGACTGCAGCAGCACTTGAGTCTTGTGCCGCTGGAACTATGTGGACTGACTATGAACCTACACCAATGACCCGTGAATGGTTAATTGAAAATGAATTCATTGCTAAATAATATCATTCGCTGCAGATAGCGAACAAAAACCACCCAAGGCAAACCCTTTGATTTAATCTCTTCAGTCTTGTAATGTAAGGGTTTGTTGTTGGACAACAAGTATTTACATATGACACCTCTAACACGAGATGTGTTAATCAAGAAAATCGTTGCCGATGAAATGGTAGGTTGCGGTGGAACTGATTACATTCAGTCTCTCAAAGATGCGTATCACAAATGGGAACATCAGGGGAGTGATGTTCTCTGTAAAAAATACAATCAGATAAACCACACAAATATCTCTGTAGAAATTCTTGACCCCTAAATAAAGCTGCCTTGTACGCAGACAATGCCAGAAGAAGTCAAGAAGGACGAAGTTAAAAAGGAAGAACCGAAAAAGAAGAATGCTCTTGAAAAACTGAAGGAAAAGGCAGGTGACTCTGAGGAGCATCTTGCGATTCTTTCAACCTTTGTTCGTTTAGGTATTCTGGTTTGGTCTGGTGGTATTCTTACTCTTAATTACGTAACGATCCCTGGTTTTCCACAAGGAAAGATCGACCCCACGTTCATAGCCAGCGTTTTTACCGGAGTTTTAGCTACGTTCGGGGTTCAGACTGCGAAGAGTAAAAATGGTAACGGTGGTAGTGCCCCTTCTGGCGGTGTGAGCAAATCTGATCTGGAGAAACTGATCAATGCAGCGGCTCAAACTGCGCCTGCTCAAACGATTAGGATTGAGCAAGCACCACTCCAAATCGGCGGAAACCCACCAGCACCTCAAGGACCACCAAAATCAGACGACAAATACACAATGTAATGTTATGAACATCAAGTGGGCGACATTGACAGTGGGAGCATTATTTGGATTTGCTCATATTGGAATTCTTGGGCATATTCTTACGAAACCACAATATCCTGAAATCAAATTTCCAGACGGTGATTATTCCTCGTTTACGGTTAAGTCTGGAAAGGATGGTTATCAGATTGAATACAAAGCAAATGATCCTGCGATATTAGAATCGAATAGGTCTTTGAGTCATGATAAAGACAAGCGTGGATTGTTTGGTCCTACCACTGAAATACGTCGTGAGTATCGTAGTGATCAATATACAATGGATGGTCAGAGAAATATTGGAGGTAGCGTCTCAGACGCCGAGGGAAAGAACCTTGCAAAAAGCGAAGAGTGTATTCGGGCGGACGCTGGCGCACAAAGTCAAGGTGCGATGGCAGGGACCGCAATTAGTGCTGGTATAGTTGTACCTGCTGTTGCTAGTATTCCTTATATTGGATGGTTAGCATCTGGTTGGGCATTGCTGCTGGGTCAGAAGGCAGGAGAAACTATTGGATCTGAAGTTGGTTCTACATTTAATGATTGCTAATGAATCTAGTATTGAGACCACTTGCTGATTATAATGATGTAACTTGGAGTATTGTTATATCCCTCATAATACTCCTTATTGGCGTTGCTTATTACATATATACAATTATGACACTGGCATTCCAGGAGTTAGAAGATGCCGAATCAAATTCAACTGAAGGACGCGGAACAGGATCAGGAGATAGCACTTCTGAAACACAGGGTTGAGGAACTCGAAGAAGGTGGGGTAGATGAACTTCGTCAGAGAGTTCGTAAACTTGAAAAAACTGTTTGGTCTGCTAGTGCAGTAATTACTGCTCTTATAACTATAGTTGGACTAATGGATGCCTTAAACGCCAAGGAGATGGATTATGGGAGCAATGGTACCACCCAGCAGGAAGTCGTGTTACAACTTCCGAGTGATAGAAGTTAACCGTGTTGTTGACGGCGATACTATTGATGTCACCATTGATCTTGGGTTTGACTTATACAAGAAAGAAAGAGTTAGAGTTGCAGGCGTTGATACGCCAGAAAAAAGGACTAGGGACCTTGAAGAAAAGGAGCTAGGAATTGAGGCAACGAATTGGATCAAAGAGAAACTGGATGGTGCCATTAGTGGGGATGATGATCTTGTTATCCGCACTGAGCTTATTGGTGGTATGGGCAAGTATGGTCGCCTCCTCGGGTGGCTTTATATTGGAGACAGTGAACTTTCCTTGAACGAACTAATGATTGAGGAAGGTTATGCTTGGGCATATGATGGTGGAACAAAACAGAAAAACTTTGAAGAACTAAGAGAAATTCGCCGTGCCAAAGGTACGTTAATCTAATGCAAAAAATTATCAATGTACTCGCGTTGTCGTCTTTTGTTGTATCTGCTGCCGTTGTCGGTGGCGGTGCTTATGTTTATCTTAACAAGGACGCAATGATCGAAAACGCCAAAGCAAAAATTGCTGCAGCAGCAACAGATGCAATTGCTGGAGCACTTCCTGGAATGATGGATGCAGCGATGCCTGAACTTCCTGGAGCAACTGGTGGTGCTATTCCTATGGGTGAAGGTAAGGGCGGAGCAGTTCCTGGAATGCGTCTTCCATGAACTTTGACCTGAGTATGGAAGATTTTACGATCATCCAGAATGCTCTTCACTATTATAAAAAAGTTGAAAAGCAAGGAAACTTTCAACAATATGATATTGATCGTATAAATCGATTGAGGGACAAACTGTCCTATCAAATGATTCCTAGTGAGTTTAGTAGCGATGGAAATTCCTGAAATTGGTAATTTAGATATTGGTGTTCGTAATATCGATATAAATCAAATCAACATTCAACCAGTAAATGATTGGTTGATAAGGAATCCGCCAATGGCGCTTCCAATCTATCCACCTGTAACGAGTGTGGTTGGAACTCCTATTGTTAATATGCCTGGATGTGTTGAGGCACACCTAGAGAGTGATAAGAATACTAATCTTAAGAATGAAGACCGTGATGGAACTAGGGTGTACTGCGATGCTGGTACTCCCTCTTTTAATCCAATGGATTATGATGCCTCTAGGTTGGACCTAGAAATGGCACCACCTGAGGCACCACCAGTCAAAGGAACAGAACCTCCAAAGCAACCAAAACCACCAGCAACGCCTTCTGTTCCAAAGGATGCAGCAGCAACTGGTGATTGTCCTAATGAACTTCAGAGACTAACAGAACCTGTTGGTAAAGTTATTGGTGATGAAAGAGTAGTTGAATATCGACTGATTGGTACTCAGTGTATTGCTATCAAAGAGAAATTAGATATTCCGACTCAAATTATTGAAAATATTCCTTCAGCAGGAATGACCACTGCTACTGTTGCTGTTGCTGTAACTGCGACGACTTCTGCACTGCTCGCAAAACCTCTTGCTGATCTTTTGTTAAAAGTGGTGAAACCTGTGACGAAGAAGGTGTTGAAGAAGATTGCGACCTTACGGGGAAAGAAGATCCCGACATTATCCTCATCGGAGCGCCAAGCTGAGCAGCGTCAGAGGAACGAGGCTGTGAAGAAGTTGAGGTCTGTTCGCCCCCTGAAGAAGTAGGAGGAATAGTGTGGCGGTGCGGTTTAACCTGAGTTACATTATTGACCACGACATCAGCACAGATTGCCGCATAAGGACTTCTGGGATGAAAGCGAATTCCGGCTTTTAACAACTCACCACAATTCTTCAATCTCGCGATCTCAAAATCTAATCTTTTGTTTGCAAGTAATTGTCCTTGTAAAGCAGTATTAGTATCTGCTGCTGCTTTACAACGCTCTTGTAATCCTCCATCAAGAGGAAATGACAGTGTTGCGGAGATTCCTATGTTAGTTGATAAGTTATCTTGCTGTCCTGTTCTAACTGGTTTCTCCCAGATTACCTCTCCGGGATTATCTGGAATACCATCTCCAACAATCTCATCAACTGTGATAGTCATATCACTACCATCGGGGAACCAACGAGTAGTTTCTCCAGCATCATTTACATAAGTTCTGTCATCATACCAAGGTTCCCAAGGGTAGTTCTTTACGTTCTTCTCTACCTGAATGGTTCTACCAATGAAATCAGTCATATTATATTGAGGTTCCATATATCTCCTCTCAAAAGGGTCTTGCGTGCTATGACCGTGTGTAATGAATGGAGTAATATTGAGAGTTGGACCCTGACAACTAATGCCGTTTCCGTATGTATTAGTGATGTATGGACCTTGTAATACCTGGATCGCCTGGTTTGTGACGCTTCCGGAACTGTTTGCGATTGGATTTGCAGTCGCACTAATACCGCCAACGTTTTCAGCGTTGACGGGTGAAGCGATTAGTAGACCAATTATTGGGTAAAGATACTTGTGGTATCTGTTACGCTTTGCACCTCGGTAACCCTCTGGATTACAGTTTGATTCGTGATGCCTGGTCCACGATAGTGCTGAGAGAACTGGAATGCTGCTCCAGGCTCTGTTTGAGTGAATGTTCCGACTAAGTTTGCGGCAGAGTTGCTGCTTGTTACGCTGCCCTCTACTCCCCCTAGGGGATTCACTGTCACTGTGTTGGTTGTTGTGTTGGGGTTTAGTTGAGACCCGTTGTTGGAGACTCCTACACCCGATACCGAGTATTCCCATCCTGTTGAATAATCTATAGAATTAATCGTTTCAGTCACTTTGGAGGTTGTCTCCGTGTGGCTAGTCATTGAGCCTTGGGTGAAGTTTGGCACCACCGGAACGGAATACGCTGGTTGTACCAAACCGTGAATGATTCCAAGAATCAATCCTAGACCGATTGCTTCTTGTAACCTACTCATATTATATATCTCCTTATCTGATGTCCAATTCGGTCACGAATTGTCCGGTTGCTGTAGTACCAGCTCCACCTGCGGTTAAAGTCATAGAACCGTCAGCATTGATAACACCTGCCAGATCTCCGGCAGTACCAGCAGCATTAGAAGTCTGGTTAGAAAGGGGACTTACGGCACCTACAGAAGGTGCAGTTGTGACTAAAGCGTCACCTTGAGTAAACGAAACTGAGTAGGAGAATGCCTCACCAGCAGTTGCTTGGGTTACAGTGGGCAAAGAAGGGGATGATGCAACTCCGCTAGACAGAGTTCCAAATCCACCAATCTTACCATCCGCTGAATTACCACCACCAATATCAGTATTTACACCACTGCCAGAGGTGCTAAAAGAGTTTCCTAATCTGGTTGCTTGTGTAGCAGCAGATTGGACATTAAGTTGAACACTAGAACTAATTCTATGTGTCATATCGGCATGTGCTGGTGCCGCCAAAGCTAACATTCCAAAAAGCACTAGTGCTTTCTTCATACTCCTGTGCTATGATTGTTGTAGCTTTATTTAGTGTAAAGAACACTGTATCATAATGTACGATAACGTAATAGATGAGAACATATTTCCAAGTTTTGTGTCCTCTTGTATCCCTCAAATTGATATGATGGCACAGTTGGAAGAAGCATATGATATCAAAAGTCTACATGTAACAGAAAATATATCAAATGAGGGTGGATATCATTCGCCTAAATTTTCTGGAACAAAATTTTTAAAACTTAGAGATACTGTTGAAGAATTTTGTAATGATCTTCTTGAAAAGAAGGGACTTGGACTTAAAGTAAGTGAAATTGAATATTGGTGTAATATTAATAAGTGTTATAACTATAATGTGATGCATTCGCACGGTCGTGCGGACCTGATTGGAATCTACTACATTCAAGTTCCGCCTAAATCTGGAAACCTATGTGTTCTTCGGAATGATGGATCGCAGTATTGTGACCTTTACGAAAACCGTGCTGATATGTTAGGATACACTATCGAACCTGAACCAGGTCGATTATATGTCCTTCCAGGACACCTCTGGCACTATGTTACTGGCAGTGATAGTGTGAGAGATAGAGTTTCAGTTTCATTTAACATTTACACATGATTAATAATTTTAAGGCACTCCTAAGTAAAGTACTCTCACCCAAAGGAGATGATATCATTGTCAACATGGACGGTGGTGTTGGTGGATCTTGGAGATTAGGATCAGAAGAAATTGAATGTGCAATCGATGAAAAAGTTGTGGACTGCGGTGAAATGGACAATCCTCCTTATATCGGTATTCCTGCTCCTGCTTACCTAGAAGATGATGATTGGTTTGGTGGAGCTCCTGAACCAACGGAAAAGCAGCAAGATTATATGGAGCAAGAAACAGAATTTAAGAAACAAGAAGAAGAAAAGCGTTCTGAAACTACATGTGAATCCCATGATATCCATGTAAAGATGTATCAGATTGCAACTAAGAACTGGACCACGGTAGCGGAAACTCAAGGTGGTTCTGAAAACTTCCAAGAAGGTCCTGGTGGTTGGAATTCTGGAACTGGCATGGGACAATTCAAATCTTGACAATGTATCCCACATAACTTATAATATGTGGGTACCAATGACTCGCTAGCTCAGTTGGATAGAGCAACTGCCTTCTAAGCAGTCGGTCGTAGGTTCGAGTCCTACGCGAGTCGTTTGTCTTCTTGCTATGAAACCAGTTGACATCTTACTTCTAATATCTGAATTGGAAGGTTGCTATACGCACACTAAGAGACTTGGTTTTGAAGAAGACAATGCAATCTTCGATCAGTTGAGAAAGAAGTATTACAAACTATACTTCAAACTCAAGAGAGAAGAAAACAATCCTCAGTAGCTCAGCGGCAGAGCCATCGACTGTTAATCGATTGGTCGTAGGTTCAAATCCTACCTGGGGAGTATGCCTCCGTAGCTCAGTGGTAGAGCAGGGCTTTTGTAAAGCTCAGGTCGCAAGTTCAAATCTTGTCAGAGGCTTGACAATCTAAAATGATTGTTATAAGATACTTCAGTCCGTGTGAAGGAAGTGTTGGGGGTTCTCCCCCACCACCTGCGGGTGTAGCTCAGTGGTAGAGCGTCTGCCTTCCAAGCAGAATGTCGTCGGTTCGAGCCCGATCACCCGCTTTCGGATAACCGAATATCCGAAAATATTGTAAGTATAAATACTTTACCTTTTGTTATTTTATTACAAAAGGTAAACAACGGGGAGATGTCGATTCCCCTTACATCTGCGGGTAACCACTCCGCAAGTTAAACAACGAGGTAAAACAAATGTTCAAAACGACTATCGCTGCAGCAGCTGCCGCTGTTGCTTTCGCTCCTGCTGCTGCCCTAGCCGGTCCTTACGTCAACGTAGAAGCAAATGCATCTTGGGCGGGAGACGATTACACCGGAGCAACTACAGACATCCATGTAGGTTACGAGGGTACAATTGGCGAAGCAGGATACTACGTCCAGGCAGGACCTGCGATCGTGGCTGCTGATG
>Ga0213858_10000771_pt1 | contig 15134 bp, 6 predicted proteins | sample PICome_FD_160122 | JGI IMG/M metagenome (GOLD analysis project Ga0213858, IMG submission 160122) | Coastal seawater microbial communities near Pivers Island, North Carolina, United States - PICO245 | ecosystem: Environmental > Aquatic > Marine > Coastal | place: USA: North Carolina | collected... | reverse complement strand
CACCTGCTCTTAAGAAATCACCGAAGATAACAATGTTTGCACTATACTTCTGATATGTGTTAAAGAGATATGTACCACTTGCATTTCTTTGAAGCAATCCAAAGACAGTAAATACATTTCCATTATCACCTTCGTAATATCCACGGAAATATCCATATGTGGAAGTCAAATTCTCAAGATATGGTTTAGATGATGGAGGAACATTAGCACCATCAAGTTCAGTTGCTCTACCAATAGAACCTACAGTAAGTCCATTACCATTAGTATAAAGTGTTTGGAAATCTCCATCAGCACCACCAGTTCCAGCACTACTGTCTGGATTAGTGGCATCTTTAGTTTGGAATACAGGTGTCTTAATTAACTTGATTGTAGCAGGTTGGTTAGAGTTACCAATAGACAATCTGGTAGGATATACTTGAATTCTATTTCTAACTCCATTAACCTTATCTCTACAGTTAAGACCAACCAGAATATTAGGACGATCAAGAACTAAGAAGAAATCTCCTGTCTGATTAGCAGCAATTGGTTTGCTCAAATAAATTTTATTACCATTAACCCAAGATATTTTAACATTTGGTTCTCTATTAGGTGTAACTAAAGTAGCACCCATGTAGAATGTAGGATCAGTTACTGTAGGACCATTTGTGTTAGTTGCCCCAGTGAGGTCAAGGTATGGATATGGATCACCAATGTTGCTACCATCACCATAATTATTGCCAGAAGTAACATTAAATCTCAATCTAGACCCATATACATCAGATGATACTGGTGTTGCATAGTTAAACAAACGAACTGTTCCACGGTCACCACCATCAATATAGTATGAAGCACCATACTTAACAAGGAATTCAGAATAAGAATTAGAATAACCAATAGTATTATCAGTTCTCCTATCGTTCTTATAACCGTAAGAGTACTGAGTTCCACCACCATATACGTAGTAAGTAATAGGTAGAGTTGGATTACCCAAAGATGCAACTTTTAACTGGTTTGATGCTCTAAGGTGGTGAACACGTACCCAGCGTGCCTCTCCAGAGTCCAGAGGGACGTATGCAAGGAACAGAGCACCAACAGCACCATACCATGAGAATTCAATCTTGTACATGGTAACATTCTCAGGATTGAGATTCCAACTAGATCCAGAAACTAAATCAGCACCCGTTGTTGAATCTTGAACCTTTTGACCTGGGAAGTTTTGAACACTGTTTGAATAAACAACATCAGAGTACAGAACATTTGGTCCAAGTGCATCTGTGCCCTCATCACCTGCAATACCGTGAACTTTTTCACCAGAGAATCTAGAGCGTGGTACTCTATATTCATACACACCCCAAAACGCTGGTTGGACGTGATTATATACCCATTCTTTCAACAATTTATTATTAACATCATCAATATCATTTCTAATAAGATTTGCAGTTGAATCATTATTTAAAGAAATATCTGTAGTGATATATCCCACCTTATCATTAACAGATGTTCCATAACTATATCTGTAAGGGAAGCATCCATATGGGTTCAATCCATTGACTGCTTGTGGATCACCATCAATTGTTCCTCTGTATGTAAATTGTTCTGTATTAGGAAGAATGAATGGTGCAGGTGTTACAACATATGGAGTGTTCTTCTTAAATGCAATACAATTAGCATCAGACCTTACAAATCTATGGGTGCTAGTGTCAGTAGATGGTACATTTGCAAGAACCTGAACGGTAAAGTCATTATCATCTACACGAGTAATTGGAATCCACTTACCACTGATTGGGTCAGGTAATCTAGTATTTTGGGTTGCATTGCCATTAGGATCAGGAGTACCATCAAGATTATTGTTAAATGATCTTGGATATCTGTGCTCTGTAGCATGAAGATCTTGATTACATGTAAAGACCAAAGAGTAATCATCAATCTTAATTAAATCACCCGTCTGTAGACCATGACCATTAACAGTAATCTGCATAATACCAGTGGTTGGATTATATACAATGCCACCACCAGAACCATCACCAGTTACTCCATTAACTGTACCACTATCCGTCTCCAGACCTTGTGTTTGATCTGGAGTCAATTTGAATGAAACCCTGCTGCCAACGTTCATTACAATTGGAGTAATTTTACCAGCAGAGTAAATGTCCCCGCCACCTAAGGAGAACGTATTTCCATCTCCTGCTGCTGCTCTAGTTAACTTAATTCTAGAACCAAGAACTTTAGAAACATAGTAAATACCACCATCAACTAAAGAGTTTTGAACGGTAGATGCAGCGCCAAAATCATTAAATTCATTAGCATTACTTTGTTTTTTGTTCTTGTACAGATATACACCAGATCCTTTTCTTAAACCCAGTGATGTACATCTACCAGTAAATCCAGAAAAATTCGCACCACTAGTGTTACCAGCAAGATCTGCATGTCGGTGTACAACAGTGGAGGTCTTCAGTGTGAACTGGAAAGTATTACTTGTGACATTCTCAATTGGGAATGTATCCTCATCATCCTTTGCAGGATAGATTTTTGGTTTTGGATTGTAGGTACAGAAGGTCTCAATATCAGAGAGTTCAATTCTTTCACCAATAGCAATGGTATTTGCTGCAGAGGTTGTAATATATGCATATCCAAAGTCATTAGTATTTGTTTGGTCAACAATATAGTTGAAGTTTGAAATACTATAAGAATCAGTACTATCGTCTGCTGGGATATTATCATCAAGGAATTGCTGAAGTGCTCCGCCAGTATTATAAGTGTTGGTTGCAGGATCAATTCCTGAAACTGCTTGCTTACCAATCTGCAGTTCAACAGTTCTAGCATCAACTCTTCTTCTTACATAGAATACGTCTGGGTCAAATGATTCAGGGAATGATGTTTTGCCAGATCCATTTAGAGTTACAGGAGAACTCATCTTTACTCTAGTTCCCTCTAAAATCCAAGGATTATCAAGACCGAATTTTACCGTGGCAACTCCAGTAATTCCATTATATTCCCAACTAGCAATTGGAGATTGGTTGGTAGTACTATCACCAACTTCTTTTACTCTACCAGTGTTTGGATTGTATGCAGTAGCACTATTAAATCCGTCAAAATCATTATATCCACCTGGACCAGGATTATCATAGAATGACTTACCTAAGAACACTTTAAGAGTGTTTGCTGAAGGATTCCCATTAGCATCAGTTCCCTTACCCGCTACTCTGAACAGAGTTTGTGCATACTTGTTAGGATACAGTTTAGCACCAGTGTTACAAGAAAGGAGAATGTCCTTAAGGGTAACACTATCACCCTCTTTGAATCCATGATCACTAGTTGTGGTTACTTGACAAACACCAGTTTCATTATTATATGAGAAATCTTTAATATGCTTCTCGTAAGGATCCAGAACAATTTCTGTCTCATTAGTTCCATTAGCATCATTGCTTCCAGCACCACCTTGAGCAGCAATGTAGATCTCTCTCTTTTCCTTCAATAAAGATTGGTCAAAAAGACCTGCATGAACATTTACCAGACCATCACGTAAGATAACTGCATCACCGTGATAATCATAGAAATCACCAGCAACTTCCATGTTGCCATAATCGTCAAACTGTTTAGCACCAAACTGTCTTGCATTATTAGTATTATTTGGATCGTAGAAATATGTCTTATTCTTCTGCCTAATCAGTGACTGTGTTCTTCTTACACATGAGAAGTTATCACCACGACTTTCATTAATACTCTCATAGTAGTATCCATCAAACTTATCAAACACCCCATACTTTTTAACAGATGGGTTAAATACTTGTTGGGTCTGTCCTGCAAGTAAATAGGTCTTACCATTATCAGTAATAGCACCATTAGGATAAAAAGATGAACTGGTCTGAGTTGCCATAGTGTATGGAGCACGACCAAACTTAACACCAAACGTACCAGCAGAGACACGACCTGGTTGATATCTAAAGAAACGTTTGGAAGTCAGAATAGAATATTCATTTCCTGGTGCTTCAACAAGAGCACCTGCCTCTGCAGGAACGTGACCGAGACCCCAGTCCTGCGGACCTGGCATTTCTGTGTATTCGTTTGCGGTAGAAGATCCAGCGGCACCACCAGTAGGGATAGAAATAGTTTGCTCTGGAACTGCAGTCCATTCAGATGGGTTAACATCATAAGTGTTAACGTCAGCAAAGATACCTAAAGCAACTTCAGATCTTGGTATACCCAGCAGTGATAGGGCAACCTCTGATTGTTGTTTATTCTGTTCCTCAACAGGAATTGCTTCCTGGTCACTAGCAATAACAACAGGAATGGACTTTTCAGCGGGTTGTTGTCCAGTAGGGACTGGAGCAGTTCTACCGACAACTACGACGGCAGAGTTATTGTTTACATTAGTATTAGTTGACATGTGTTACTCTACTCCGATGATTCCCTTGGCGATGGTGTAAGTTCTTCTCTTCTTTATATATCCCGTGGCGTTGGGGTTAACTGTAATTGGTCCGCCATTGTTATTAGCATTAAAGGTATTGAAATCTGATTTAAACAATACAAGATTCCATGCCTGGTTAACAAATTTAACATCACGAACTTCAAGATTTGAAGGTAAACTATAACCTGCATCATGCTCTTGTAATGTTACGATATCACCAAGATCAAATTCAGCGACAGTTTCAGAAGTCACTTTAATTACATATTCTTGAGAACCTTGGTCATACGAAACTACCCCAGTAATATTATAGTTATCACTATCTCCAATATTTATTTCTTCTTGAGCATTAACATAGTAAATAATATAATTATAATTGATGCCTACAGTTCCTTGAATACTTCTATATGGAATAGACGCTAATGCAGTAGCATTACCTGGGATAGAAACTTGAACTCCACCATTCACTGCATCATATACTTGTACTGAAAGAACAGAATTAGTAACTCCTCCAACAAGATAAGTAAGTGGAGCGTTTGCTAAAGTTTCATTACCATCACTATCAACAGTTACAGTATATACATAAGATTCAAACGTTGTATTGGTGAAATTCTTAGCAACGTTTTCTTCAACATATGTAAATCTAACAGGACCATTTGTTCCTGTTCCCGTTGTTTTGTAACATTTGAGATTAATGCTATTATAGTCAGAATCATAAACATCAGTGGTTGGAATCCACTCATCATCAGGACCAAGAATAAGATTATTTTCGGTGTTAGCACTTCTAGTACCGAAAATTCTAAGTCCAGTTCCAGAGTTTCTAATAATACAAGAATTAAATGCTACAACTTCGGTTGTTGTAATATCAGCAGGACCAGGATTATTGATGAAAGCAGTGTCAGACACTTTCAAAATAACTGCATCAGTTGCTTGAAGTGGGTTATCAAATGTTCCATATGTAGTAGAATTATCACTAATAAAACAATTTTGAATTGAAACTCTAGTTCCATTTGCTACCCATAAACCATCACCAACTGATTTTTTAATATCTACAGTTGAAATGGAGAAGTTATTAATGCCGTCTGCATAAACTAAAGCATTACCTTCTGGAGTTGCACTATTTCCTAATCTAAGATTATTTGTTTGATTACCATCAACAGTTAAATTTTGAACTGTAACGTTTTCGATTGAATTGGATGCTGAAGGACTAATAAAGACCTCTTGAGTTTCTGTATTTACGGTTTTAACTGCTTCTCTCAACCACAGTGCTGCATACATCCTATTTCCCTCTCCACTGGAAGATCTATTCCAAGAAGTATCAAAGAATTGTTTTCTAATAATAGTAGATTTACCAGCACCAGTTAAAGAGAAGTTACTAGGAATCTCTAATCTCTTAACTAAGTAAGTACCACCAGTTAAGTAAAGAGAATCAAGTCCTTTGTCAATAACATCATCAATAACCTCATGGATTGCATCAGTGTCATCATGAGTAAATTGTACAGCACCAGAAGATACGTCAATATTAACAGTATTAGTAGTGTCTACTACATCATATGCCGCATCAGGAGATGCTGTAAGAGTCAAGGTCTTTGCAACATAATCAAGTGAATCAATGTCCCTTTCTATAAATCCAGCAATTGCTCGTGCAGTTGGAACTGTAGATGGAACTACAGTTGTTGGGAATCCTTTAAGTGGAAGATATTTACTATTTAATGTTGCATCTGAGTTCTTCTCTCCCCACGTTGTTCTATCAAATGGACCATAATCTTTAAATGTAATTGGACCCAAGTTAATATCAGAACCAATATCTCTCTGACCAAGAATGGTGACTAAGTTTAAATTGTTATTATGAACCGATGGAGAGAGATTATTACCATCCGCATCTGTTACAACACTATTGACATTATTATGGAATCTATAAATTAAAACTGCATGGTTAGCATCTGGTCTAAAAACAACAACACTGTTAAATCTTTGTTCGCTAAATTGATCAAGAGGATAATTTTGAATTACGTTACTATTTGCTCCTGACCCAGCGTGCTTAAGTTGATGGAATGAAGAAATTACTCCAGTGTCTACATTCATAAGACGTGCAAAATAGGTATATTGCACACCACCACCAGTGCCACCAACCGCACTCGTTACTTGTGAAGCTTGATCAATAGAAGTTGTCCATTGATTGTAGAGTGAAGAAGAATCACTATTTGTATAATCGTATTGTGTAATATTTTTAGTGTTTACACCAAACACTTTAATAGTTTGCCCAACTCTCCATGTACCAATATTCTGAGAAACACTATTACTATTTTCAGTATAATTAGCAGCAGTTAATACAATCTTACCAGATCCATCAACACCAAGTCCTGTCGCTCTGTAAAGTGTATCATCACCAGAAACACCAAAAGCGCCAAGATTATTAACGTCACCAGTATTTTGAGTGAAGTATTCAAGAGCAGTACCTGCCTCATTAACTCTCAGTAATTGTTCTGGAAGTCCACCAGTTGTAATACCCGTTCCACCCTTATTAATAGGGATTGTAGGGAGGTCTGTCGTTTGAAGATTTTGATAACTTGTAGCACGAATAGATCCATTTACATCCAAAGTTGCCTGTGGATCATTGGTATTAATACCAACTCTATTTTCATTACTTGGATATGCTTGGTTAGATCCATTTACAGATCTAACCTCAATTACGTCATCACCACCACTCTTAACTCTGAGGACATTTTCTGAACCACCAACCTCAATACCACCATTTACAGTGTCGTATGTTAAAATATCTGTATATGTGGTGCCCGTTGTTAAGATTTTAACAGTGTTAGAACCTAAACTAATTCCAGAACTAGGCGTTAACTGCAGTAATGATGATCCATTAACAGAAAAAACTAAACTCTCAGGAGATTCTACTCTAGAAATACCCGTAGTGAGAGAATTACCAAAAATAATTGATGGTGCAGTTGCAGTTCCATTATTTAACTTTACTTTTGGTGTATTAATTTGAGTGTTATTATCTGATAACGAGAGGTTACCAGACGTTAACGTAATACCACCTGAAGAAACAGTAAGAGCGTCTACAGCAGCTTCAGTGCCAGTCAGAGTTAGAAGATTATTACTGGCGCTGAAAAATGTCGTGCCCTGACCAACTCTAATATTTAAAGTTGATTCTAATGTAATTGGTTGTTGTCCAGTGTCAGGGGATCCAGTTGCGTTTAGATATTGGGTGTCAAATTTACCCTCAGTAATGGTGGAGTCCTTAATAACACTTGACGTAATTCTAGTTAATGCCATTCTGTGCTTTTACCCTATGTTTTATTTATCAGTTAGCGAGACAGCGAATATCAATTCTAGAATCAGTAGCTAGTTGACTATCAAAATACAGATATGTTCCGTCAAAGTGATAATCAAAATATGGTTGTTGAATAACACCATTAATATAAACAATCATACTTCTAGTATTAAAATCATCTATATTACCAAGTCCACCAACATCAGCATCTCTTGGAGATCCAGATACATGAGGAGTAGCATCAGATGCACCAAAGAAAACGAAGTTTCCGATTGGTGTTGTGGTTCTAAAACCAAATGAGCGAGAAGATGTAGACCCTGGTCCCGATAATAGGTTTCCACCCTGATATTTGGCAATTTCAATTGTTAATGGAGTTCCTCCACCTTGGGCAAGGGTAGTAATAGATGTCTCATTATTATTAGCATTACTGATTGATTTAACAACAATTGTTGTACTAAACGCTTTCTTACTTAAACCATAAGTTGCAGTTTGAGGAATAGTAACATTACCATCTTTGTCAACACTAAACTTAGAATCAGTTCCTACCTTTGCTTCAATCAATTTAGAAGCAATTGCACCATTTGGAGAATTGCCAACAGCAATTTCAATTGGTCTATACTCTACACTAGAATCGGTCCAAGATTGTGCAATGTGTAATCTTGATTGTTTAGTGGCACTGATTCCTGGTTGAGCAGCGTTAACTGCTGTACCAATATCAAGGTTTGTACCAATTCTCAGATTAGTCGTTACATCTAAATCATAATTATTATTAAATGCTGTACCAGCAACTCCATTATCAGAACCAATGTTTAAAGTATAGTTACTACCATCTTTATATGAATGGATTCTTTCAACTCCAATGAGTCCAGATTCTCTCCACTCATCATCATCAGTATACATCCAACCAATGTTTGAACCATCTTCTGGTTGAGTGTTAAAAACAAAATCTCCATCAGATGAGTCACTAGTTGATGGTAACGCATTACTATTACGATTAATCAGTTTGGTTACAATACCATCAGGGTTTCTAATTTTGATACCACTAAAGAAGTTATCTTGAGTATCAAAGGTAGTTTCTTTAAGGAAAGTTACTGGACCTTGGAATGTAGAAGTAATGGTATTACCAGATCCACCAATAACAGTCAGATTATCTTTAATTGTTAAGGTATTGAGTTCAGTAATCTGGTTCTCTGTGGTCTTACCAGTAACAGCATTAATAACTGTATTACCAATATAAAGATCACCTTGAGAGTTAAGACCTGAGTAGAAAGCAATACCACCCTGCTCTTTCAGTGACTGAGAATACTTAACTTCATCTGGAGTAAGTACTTTATTCTGTTTGATTGGGAAACCAGTAGAGTAGTTACCAGGACCAAAACCAACATATTCAAAGGTGTGGTTACCAGATCTAATAGTAGATGGTCTACGAAGTTCTACCTCAAGTGAATCCGTTGGTCTTCTTGGGTTAATTGGAATCTTTCTAACTTCACCATTACCAATTCCAGATTCCATATTAGTTTCTTCAAGTGAATGAGAACCATCGTTGGCATTATTGATCCACTTGTGTTCAACATTTGATCCATTTGCTACTGGATTGATCCAAGACCACTCAAGTTCATTATTCAAATATTCATCAAAGAAGTAAGAAAGAGATTCCTTAGTAATACTAAAGGAATTATCCGTAGCAGTATTATTAGCATCCAATCCAGTTGTAGTGTTGACAACACCAATAGTAAATGGATCCGCAATTGAATCTGAGATAATTGGATCATTAACAACATTATCAATATCAATAACTGGGTAAACATTATCAATATTTTGACTGAGTTTAAAGGTATTACCTGGAAGAACTTGTGTACTTACAGGAATAGATCCTTTGAGAACTGTAAGATAGTAAACACCAGGAACTTCTGCAGTTGTTGCAGTTGCCTTCTTAAATGGAGTTACTTCTTCAACCTCATAGACATAATATACATCATTATATTCATGACCAGAAATTCTATTATATGACAGATTTGCAGTTGCAGGTGTTACTGATGTAGGTGTGTTTCCTGCACCACCAGAATCAGTACCAAGTGCAGTTACAATAATATCGATTAAAGTAAATGCAGCATCTCTTACATTAGTACATCCACCAAACACATTGATTAACTGCTCTTCACCAGAAATAGTAACTGGGTTAACAATATTTGGAAGATCGTACTTAGTAGTGTTATTACCACTGAGATTGTTATTCTCAATGCTTCCAATAGTTGGAGTGTTTACTGGAGATGTAGTGACACCATTATTGATAACGTAAGTCATCAATGGTTTGAGATAATCATCAAGGATTTCTACTGTTTCATCTCTCTCACCTTGGATTCCACTAGAACCAGCACCATCTCCACTAGTATACTTATCTGCTGCTGTAACAACTTGATCATTACCGCCATAACGTAAGTTGTATGCAACTGCTTCAATGATGTTAATTAAATCATCAATACATGATGTTCTTCTTGCATTTGTAGTGAGTTCAGTTTGACCACCGTTGTCACCAATCCATCTTGCAATTGCTTCATGTGCCAGGAAATACTTATTAAGAAGCAATAAGTTGGCACCATCAGTAAATCTATCACCTCTACCGAGAATACCTTGACCTCTCTTAACCTGGAGAACATAACCTCTCTGTGGGAATGAAGGTGCTGGATCATCTGCAGCTCCACTGACAGTTTGGGTTACATAACGCAATCTGTAAATCTTATCATCATCAACTCTTTCATCTACAACTCTCTTGATATAAGATGTTGGAGTTGTAACAATCGTAGTTAAAGAATATTTGGTATTGTTATTAAGAGAAGTATAGATCTGGTTTGTTGCTCCAGAACTTACGTTAAGATACCAACCACCTGCAGTGTCAGAAAGAGCAGTAGTGTCATAATCAAAGATGTTACCACTTACAGGAGCAATATTTGCTGATTTTTCAGTAGTTGATACTGCTGAGCTATTTGCAAACAGTGGTACAAAGATCTTATCAGTAATAGTACTTCCATCTTTATCAATAACTCTACTACCAACAGTAAATTTACCTACCTTATTACTCAGTCCATCACCAATATTTAAAACACAATCTAAACCTACACCATCAGCAGCATTAGTTGGGATAGAAATTTCATCTCCTGGTTGGAATGAACCATACCCTGAAGTAAATGTTGCGGCAGTAATTACACCATTACCGTTAGCAGTTAAAGCAATTTGTCTGGGGGTGTCAGTTGAATCAAGAACTGTGACATTCCCAGAAGTAAAATTAGATCCACCACTAGTAATTCCTAAGAAATTATCTCTACCAGAAAGATAAACTCTGGTATCACCATATGTTTTTGTCTTTACAGCATTAACAGATTCATAGTAACTATTAGAGAGATTTGATTCTACATTTCTTGGTGGAATGACATGAGTAATCTTACCAAGAGCATCTTTTGAAAATGCTTGATCACTAAATCCAATGGAACGCATTGAATTCATACCGAAGTTACTATTCGAGTTGGTGATAGACATGTCACCGCCATCTTCAGCAATGAAGTGATCAGCGTAACCAACAGCGAAAACCGAAACTGCCTGAATTACCGCACGATTAGATGCCTTAACATGGTAACTTCTCTGCGTTGGATTATAGATTGCTTCTGGATCTGTATGTAAAGATTCAGTACCAGTTTGAATACCAAAGTTCCCTGGACTACCTGGTCTATATTTCAAGAATGCAGTGTCATCTTTTTGAAGAGAAATTCCAGTATATTGAGCTACAACCATTGACTTGAACCCAGTTGCTCTGGATCCATCAGCGTGCATACCACAGATACCATATGTGGATCTAAGTGATACGTTAAAGATATATGGTGATGCAGATTCTACAGTATCAATTTCTACCTGTACTTCTGCACTTGGTGAATTATATGCAAATTGAGTTCCAGATGTTAATGGATCTGCATCAGGTAATTCAGATGCATCCAGAGTAGTGACAGAACTAGCAGAAAGGTTAAAAGTAAATTGACTTCTGGTGTTAACAGTAGCAACCTGCCTTTGTCCGATATAGTAAGCATTGAGAACAGGATCAGTTGCAATAGTACCTCTAATAGCAACAAAGTTTCCTGACGTGATCTCAAGGTCTTGAGAAAGATTGACAGTAACTATATTATTATTTCTAGTAATAGATTCAATCTGTACAGCATCTGCTAAAGCACCAACAATTCTATTTTCTTGAATCTTAGCTTCAATCTTTTCGCAAGAAATAACAGAGATTACATCGGATACTTTTCTATAGAAATACTTTAAATCATGTAATGATGCATACTCAAATACAGTTAATTTAGTATGAGTAAACTGTACATTATCCTCTAATACCCAGTTAGTATATGGTTTTACAGTGGTTACGTTATAAACACCTGCTGGATCACCATCAAAGATAGAGAACTGCCAGAAGTAACATCCACCAGTAATTCTAAACAGTGCAGTTCTACTGTTATCATCCTCATATGGAAGATTAACAACTACACCAGTACCAACGTTAGTGGTTGCGGACTCGTCTGCAGCACTGTAACTATGAGGTTTAGAAATACCAACAGTAATAGAAGTATCACCAGTGTTACATGAAACATCAGTAATTACTGTTCCTTCTGCAATTTTAAGCGAAGTGTCTACTGCAGTAATAGAGTTGGCAGTGCCACTAACAAAAGTATGTGCTGCTGTCTCGGAAGATGTTCCTACATTAACAGTAATTGTCGTCGCAGTTACCGCTTGAATATTGATTGTTGTATCATATGCAGGATCAGTTGTTCTAGGATAAGTTACCTGAGAAACGTTTCCATCTGATGCACAAGTAAATGTGAGTGAGTTGACTGCAATACGAATACTGTTATCTGTAGTAAGCGAATGACTTCCAATATTAAGAACTAACTCACCACTTGTTGGATCATAAGTAGTGCCTGCACCTGCAGTATGTGAACTGATAATTGAATATCCTGGAACACCTTTCTTAAATACAGATCCAATAATAAGATCATTAATATTATTAACTCCATCAGGACCATTATTAACACCAGTAATGGTCAGTTCGTTTGGATTAGCGTTTGATGCTGTGTAGTTAATCTGGGTCGTTCCAGTAACACTATTTGCACCACCAGAAGGAACAAACTTTGGTCTAATCTTGGTCTTTCTAAGGTCCATACCGACCAAAGAAACACCTCTAGGAATAATCAGTCCACCACGAACTGAGTTGGTAATCTTATAGAGATCTCCATACTGCTTAGTTGTATCAGACCAACCATACTGACCAGAAACAGGACCAGCAGAGAAAGGAACAGATGCTAACTCACCAACATAGTTACCATTACCATCAACACCATAGGCATAAGATCCAGGGCGGTTGTCAACAATATGATCACCAGGATACAACATGATTGTAAACTGGTCAAATTTATCGTCAGCATTACCTGCACTGACGTAAGAATATCTTGCTACTTCAAGAACTGCACGTGCAATGGTCTTGAATGGTCTGAGAGGCGAATTGCCCTTATTATCAATTGCGTCTGTCGAATCAAAGTCATCTGGATTGACGTACAGAATTCTTCCCTCAACGGAAGAAATAATATTTTGGAGTCGTGTTAATGCCATTAAATTGCCCTAATATGACACGGATCTAGTTCTTGAGTTATTTATATTCTTTACGAACCTTCTTCAAATCCTTCAATTCAATCTTGATATTCTGATATGCAGTTTCACCATCAATTCTACCAGCAAATTCCATAGCACAAATCATTTCAACTTTCTTTCCAAAGTCATAGATTGCTTTGTCAAATTTATTTTGATTACTGTACATTCATTTCTCCTATCTCGTTTACTTTATCTAGGTATTCTTCATACGGAACCATCACAGCATTATTTTTGCCATCAGTAATACCAATGGTCTCACCTTCTTCTACCCGAGTCATTAACTCGTCCCAGTTCTCTTGCCAGTATTCGATAGTGTAAGTGTCCATGGGTATTAAATTTTAAACTCCTCCACCTGGACTCGAACCAGGGACAGGGTGATTAACAGTCACCTGCTCTACCAACTGAGCTATAGAGGATTATTCCCTTTCGGGATGGAGAATAGCGGACTCGAACCGCTGACATCCTGCTTGCAAAGCAGGCGCTCTACCAACTGAGCTAATTCCCCTGGAGCCACTCAACGGACTTGAACCGTTGACCTACGGTTTACAAAACCGTTGCTCTATCCAGCTGAGCTAGAGTGGCGTTGTTCTTCTTTATTCAGTTTGAAGTACATACTATAGTACTTCTTCTTCATTTTGTCAATGATGTTCATGTCTTCTTCAAATCCCATATATTTGAGATGTTGGTAAGTTCCTTCCATCTCACTAATAAGGAGAAGAAGATGAACAGGAGTTACTGGTCTACCCCCTGGAGTGTAATATTCGCTGGGAATCATACTGGTGGTAAAACAGAAACTTCATCCAATTCTACTGGGAACAGTAATGGATGAAGTTCCTCTAACATAAGGTACTCACTGTTCCTTGTCAATTGTTCAATGTCAATTGGATCTTCGCTATCTGCGATTGCCTTTACATAAGGATCGTCTTTGTCAACTTCTGGAACGTCATCATAAACAAAGGGCATTCCGTTCAGAAAATAAACAAGAACAATTCCTATGTAATTAATGTATCTGTAATCGCATCTAACTTTAAACATCTCTCTCTAGTAGGAGCGGGGGGACTTGAACCCCCACGGGCACAATGCCCAGCGGATTTTAAGTCCGATACGTCTACCGATTCCGTCACGCTCCCAATGAAGAGATTAGGAGTTAGAATTCATAGGAAATTTCAACTCTATCAGAGTTTTCACGTACCAGTTTCAAAAGTTGCTGGAATTGATCAATTGTCTCACAAAGGATGACTTTCTCATTACCCATATCTGAAAAGAGTGTGAATGTCCTAGAAGGGATACTCACATTGATAAGAGCAACGCACTCGTCTGTAAACATAATGTGTTTGTGTTGAACATAATAAGTATACCACGGGGGTTGGTCTTTGTCAACCCCTCAGTTGAGGTAGACGCCTGTAAGGCAGTCCACATCAAGGAATGGACCACCTGCAAACAGGTTCATAGTGCCAACGGTAGCGATGGTACTGATGTTTCCAAGTGTAGCAACATGGGAGATGCCACCAGCAGCACAAGCAACAGAAAATGATGGTTCAGTTGGTGCCAATGGTCCAGTTGGGACTGCCGTAGGAGATCCTATCACACGAAGTCCTGCAATAGCGTAACTAACTTTACCATTCACAACAAAGTCAAGGTTGCTGAGAGTGGTGCAACGGATGTGCCCAGCAGCTTCAATAACCATATCACCAAGTGATTTTAGTTCTAAAACTCCGCCAGGGTTAGTTTGTTCAATAATGTAAGTGCCAGCAAAAGAATCTCTCATGATACCACCTG
>Ga0213858_10000769_pt1 | contig 15187 bp, 10 predicted proteins | sample PICome_FD_160122 | JGI IMG/M metagenome (GOLD analysis project Ga0213858, IMG submission 160122) | Coastal seawater microbial communities near Pivers Island, North Carolina, United States - PICO245 | ecosystem: Environmental > Aquatic > Marine > Coastal | place: USA: North Carolina | collected... | reverse complement strand
TTCTTTCAATTCTCTCAGGATAATTTAACGTTTGTAGCTACTGATGCTCACAAACTAGTTAAATATACAAGAGCTGATGTTAGTGCAACTGAATCTGCAGAGTTTATCATGCCAAAAAAACCATTAAATCTTTTAAAAGGTATTTTGGCCGGTAGTGATGATGATGTGTTGGTTGAATACAACGATTCTAATGCAAGGTTTACTTTTGAAAATTCTGTGTTAATCTGTCGTTTAATAGATGGCAAATATCCTAATTACGAAGCTGTAATCCCTAAGGAGAATCCTAATAAATTAGTCATTGATCGTACTCGATTTTTAAACTCAGTAAGACGAGTTAGTATATTCTCTAATAAAACTACGCACCAAATTAGATTAAAAATAGCAGGTGCCGAATTAAACATTTCCGCTGAAGATATTGATTATAGCAATAAAGCTGAAGAACGCTTAAGTTGTGATTATCAAGGCGATGATATGCAAATAGGCTTTAACTCTCGTTTCTTAACAGAAATGATAAATAACTTAAACTCTGATAACGTTCAGTTAGAAATGAGTTTACCAAACAGAGCAGGTATTCTAACACCAATTGATGGTTTAGATGAGGGAGAGCATTTAACAATGCTTGTTATGCCTGTGATGCTCAACAATTAACCAATTAGTTTTAATTGGTTTGATTATATGTGTTAATTAAACTTGACTTGACTAGTCATATAAAAAAAGCTCACTTTTCAGTGAGCTTTTTATTTTCCATTTCTTTAATAACTAACTAACAAAATTAAGAGATAATGGATAGCTAGGTAATTCTCCATTACTAGCTTTGATAGCATTTACAATAGGCATCACAAATGCTAAAATTCCTATTAATATTAATAATAATATTCCTAAACCAAATATCAAAATTAAAGGTATACTCAAGATGCAATATACGATGATACTTAATTGGAAATTTAAAATAGCTTTTCCATGAGCATCCATACCTTCTACATTATCCTTTTGTGTAGCCCAAAGTATTAGAGGTACTATTAAACCTCCAAATCCAGTGATGTAAGTCAATAATTGTGCTAAATGCGTAATCATTAACATCTGATTGTCTGTACGTTTAAATGTGTGATAATTTGATTCCATTTCTTGATTGTTTACATTGATATGACGCAAAAAAATATGCCATGTTACAAAATTTGAATCAAAATATTGAGAAACATTTATTAAGTTTTACAGGAATTAGGAATTTGAGGGATAAATTGAAAGTATTAATATTATGATATTAAAAAATCAAATAGATTAATAAAATACTATCAACTAATTTTTACTTGAAAATTCAAATTGCTTACTAATAGGGACATTAAACAGATTTTCAAGTTCAGATATATTTTTCTTATAGAATTCTGTCTCAGGAGGTATACTTAAATTTTTCCAAAACACCTTGTTATAGGGACGTTTATATAGAGTCATATCTTGTCTAATAAACTCTGATTTTAAATTTGATTTTTTAAAAACACCATCATAATTAATTACAAAAACTTCATGTCTATATGCTATAGGTATATATTCTCTAACTTTCTTTTTAAAATTTAAACTATTTTTTTTTACATATTGAGGTGTCTTGACACTACCTTCCCATTGACGACTATGGTAACTTAAGTAGAGTTTATTTTTATTGCTATTTCGATACGTGTAAATTGCTGATAAGGCTTTACCAATATCTGGAGTTTTACCCATTTCTAATCTATAGATCTTATAAGAATCAAATCCTATATACAACGTTATGTAGTCATTATTTTTGGCTAAACCCTTTATTACAAGTACATCCTCATCTTCATAGTTTGTATCTTTAATTTTTTGCCAATTAAAAGCATTTAAGGCAATGCCCTTTCTTAGTGGATTATTAAGCTCCATATATTCTATAGCGTGCCTGTCTTGATTATTTTTAATAAATCTATAATCTGATGATGTTCTACTGTGTAATATGTTATAATCAAGTATATATGAAGACGGTCCTTTGTCTAAAACATCAATATATTGTTCAATAAAAAATCTACATAAATTATCCTCAACAGACCATCTTCTATAGAGCATACCTAACTTATGTTTATCATTTACTGTATTTTTTTTTTGACTTTTAAGTGCTTTTTTTACAATCTCTTTAGGAGTTTCTATAACAACCTCACCTAATTCAGTAATTTTTTCTTTAAGAATAATTTTTTTTTCAACAGTATCTAAATAATCAGAAATTAAAATTTTAAAAGTGTAATAACCTATGGATGATATTTCCAATATATCTGATAATTCATTTTTAGATATATAAAAACTAAAATTTCCTTCAAGAGTTGAACTTGTTCCAATATTCTTAGATGTTATTCCAATTGAACCATAAGGTATTGGATTTTCATATTCATCATAAATAACACCCTCAATCTTAATTTTTGTCTGGGAAAAAGAAAAGTAAAAAAATAAAAATACTGTAAAAAAAATAGTGAATTTCATATCAACTTTTAATATTATCTTTATTTAAAATCGTTTTAAAAATTCCCATATTGGAGCATAAAAATTAGGTGTATTGGGTTGATTTAAATTATGCCCAGCGTTATTTACACTGTGTAAACGAACTTCTTTTCCCGATTCGCAATCTGTATATATTAATATTTCGTCCTCACCAAGCATTTCAGATACTGTTGATGTGCTACAGTTAAAACTATTTGCCCAGGTTTCAGCACTTTCAGATGCACTTAAAAAATTATGTCCTACAACAGATATACCACCATTGTATGGAATAATATTATCATTGGTACCACACATTTGGTAAACCGATACTGGAGATGTTGAACCGTCGGGAATAGTTCCAATAATTAATTGGCTAGCTAAGGCTGCAATAGCACTGAAATATGAAGTTTCAATGGCGAGTTTGTTAATTAAAGCAGATCCATTAGAGATTCCAATTCCATATACTTTTGATGGATCATAAAAAGAATAAGACTCTAATTTTATTATTATTTCATCCAAAAAATAAATTTCATTGGCATTTGAAGCCTCAGCTCCTAAATTCCATGAGTTTAAATGGCCTTGAGGATAAACCCCAATGAATTCATCAGCCTCTACAAATTGTGATAACATAGAGAACCAGTTATTATTCTGCCCACCATTTCCATGAAAGGCTATGACCACTGGATAGGTTTTTATTGGGTCAAAGCTTTCTGGTAAATGGATAAGCACCTCTCTGTCTACTAATACTCCATCAATAATTTGTGGAACGAAAAATACGTCCTCTTGAATAGGACTATTTTGATCTTGTGTCACGGATGAACTACTATCGGATCCACTGCAACAAATAATTAATATTAAAACAGGTATTAAGTTATATAGTTTCATAATTGGTTTTTTAAAGATAAGATTATGTCTTTCAATCATCATTTTTTGAATTATCATGTGAAATAGCATAATATTCCAATAACTAAAATGACTAGGACTATTGATAGTAAGATATCTATTGTATCATAACTTTCCTTTTGTGCTTGTTTTTGTTCTTTAGTTAAAGTGCCGTAAGACAACCCTACAATTGTTTTATAGTCAGGAGCGCTAGTAAGTAAACTTGTTGCAATACATATTATAACTGATAATATAAACATAAGAATAGCCATATGTGAAAAATTGATTGTTGCCAATCTATACATGATGTTATTAATAACTTCGCCTGATACAATTTGAGATTGATAATATATTTCCGTGCCTAGTCTTAAAATTAAAAACATAAAACCAGCTAAAAGAGTAGATATGGCAGCATCAGAATTAACACGTTTCCATATTATTCCTAATAAAAATACTGCCGTAACCGGTGGAGCAATATATGATTGTACATTTTGTAAATATTGATACATTACACCACCACCAATTTTTTCCATAATTGGAATCCAAATAATCCCTAAAACAACAATAAAGCCTGTTGCTATTTTTCCTATTTTAAGCAGATATTGCTCCGATTTATTAGGTTTTAATTTCTTATATATATCAATAGTGAAAATTGTAGAACAAGAATTAAAAACAGAAGCTAATGAACTCATTAAAGCTGCTATAAGCCCGCCAGCAACAAGTCCTTTCAGGCCTACTGGAAGTAAAGTTTTAACAAGCATAGGAAAAGCACGATCTGCCTTTTCAATAGAAAATACTTCTGGATTTAAAATTGAAAGTGCAAAAGCGATAATACCAGGAACTAAGAAAATCAAAATTGGTAAAAGCTTCAGATAGGCCCCAAAAATTGCACCTCTCCTACCAATTTTTATATTATTCGCCGCCAAGGTTCTCTGAACTATATACTGATCGGTACACCAATACCAAATACCAACAATAGTACCACCGATTAAAAGTCCTGTCCATGGAAAATTTGGATCGGACATTGGACGCCACATATTAAAATGATCTGGACTCACAGTTATTACTGTATCACGCAGTTGTCTCCATCCGCCAACTTCTTGTAAACCTAAATACGTAATAATTAATGATCCTAGTATGAGCACGACCGTTTGAAGTGTTTCTGTATAAATAACCGCTTTCATTCCTCCTACAACAGTGTATATTCCAGTAAATACAACAATTCCTATTGCTCCATACCAAAACGGAATGCCTAACAGTTCAGATACTACTATTCCACCCGCATAAATGGTCACTGAAACTTTAGTAAGTACATAAGCAACTAAAGAAAATAAGGATAGGAACCAACGAGAGCGACTATCAAATCGTTTTTCCAAAAATTGTGGCATTGTAAAAGCACCACTTCTAATGTAAAAAGGTAAAAATAACCAACCTAACAATAAAACAATCCAAGCATGGAGTTCGTAATGTGCCATTGGAGTTCCAGATTCAAACCCTGTACCTGCAAGGCCAACAACATGTTCTGAGCCAATATTTGAAGCAAATATTGAAGCTCCAATAACAAACCAACCTACATTTCTACCAGCTAAAAAATAATCTTCTGTATCTTTATTTTTTTGGAGAACAACCCAAACAGCAACTGCAATAAGTATTAAAAAATAAATAGCTAAAACAAACCAATCTAGACTTTCTAAAATAGATGTTGTTATTCTTAATTTATAAAGCACAATGATAAGATTGATTCTCTATTTAAATATATTGATTGATAATATTTTCAAACAGTTCTTGTTTCCCACTTTGCGTTGTAATCTCTCCGTTTTCAAGTGCTATATGGTACAAATCCTTTAAACTTAAAGTACCATTTTCAAATGCAGCTCCATTACTTCTGTCAAAAGAGGCATAACGTTCTTTTCTTAGTTTTTTATAAGGAGAAGATGAAATGATTTTATCAGCTGTAATCAAGGCACGTGCAAAAGTATCTGCACCACCAATATGAGCTAAAAATACGTCCTCCATATCAGTTGAATTCCTTCTTATTTTTGCATCAAAATTAATTCCACCACCTTGTAAACCTCCAGCTTCTAAAAATACTAGCATAGCTTCTGTAGTTTCTTGAATGTTATTTGGGAATTGATCAGTGTCCCAACCATTTTGATAATCGCCTCTATTAGCATCAATACTTCCTAACATATTTGCCTTTGCAGCAATTGCTAATTCATGCTGCATTGTATGCTGTGCCAAAGTGGCATGGTTTACTTCAATATTTAGTTTGAAATCATTATCTAGTCCGTATTCTTTTAAAAATCCAATTGCTGTTGCCGCATCAAAATCATATTGATGCTTCATAGGCTCCATTGGCTTAGGCTCAATAAAAAAATGGCCTTTGAAACCAGCCGCTCTAGCATAATCTCTAGCCATAGTCAAAAAACGTCCCATATGGTCTAATTCCCTACCCATATCAGTATTTAATAAAGTCATATAACCTTCCCGTCCTCCCCAAAAGACATAATTTTCACCATCAAGAACTATTGTTGCATCAAGGGCCAATTTTACCTGTGCACCTGCTCGAGCAACCACATCAAAATTAGGATTGGTTGATGCACCATTCATAAATCTTGGGTTTGAAAAACAATTTGAAGTCCCCCAAAGGAGTTTTACTCCTGAATCTTTTTGTTTTTGCTTTATATAATCTACTATTATCGATAAACGACTTTCAGATTCAGATAATGAGTCAGCCTCGGCTATCAAATCATAATCATGAAAACAGAAATAATCAAAACCCATTTTAGTTATGAATTCAAAAGCAGCATCGGCTTTATCTTTCGCGGCTTGAATAGGGTCTGATGACTTATCCCATGGAAAATTTTGGGTTCCTGGTCCAAAAGGATCCGACCCCTGCCCACAGAAGGTATGCCAATAAGCAACGGCAAATTTAAAATGTTCCTTCATTGTTTTACCAGCAATAACTCGAGTTGGGTCGTAATATTTAAATGCCAATGGATTGTCTGATTCCTTGCCTTCAAAGCAGATGGCATCTATGCCTTTGTAGTATTCTTTGTCTCCAGTATGTATCATTATTTAGTTTTTACGTTGTTCTTCCAGTTCTTTTTTCCAAAGCTTGTAGGCTTCAATATAAGGGGTCTTATTTTCTATGGGCTTATAAGTCATTACGTGGTCGTTAACTGTTATATTTTTCCCAAAACGTTGAAAATCATTATCTACTAGTCCTGCTGCTCGGGCTGCACCAATAGCCCCAGTTGTATTATATATTTCGATTTCAAAGCCAATGAGAGTTGCTAATGTCTTGGAAAATATTTCAGAGCGAAAAAGATTATCATTACCTGCTCTAATTACCCTAATATTAGTATTATCTTTTATTAAAATATCTAAGCCATACACAAATGAAAAAGCAATTCCTTCTAATGCTGCCCTGTATAAATGTGGTTTGTAGTGCTTATTTAAATTAATATTACAAAATTTAGTACCAAGATTTTGATTATCTAGCATACGTTCTGAGCCATTTCCAAAAGGTAAGATTACTAATCCTTCTGAACCAATTGGTACAGTAGACGCCATTCTGTTCATCTCTTCATACGATTCAGCAGAACATTGATTACGTAGCCAGCGATACATTATGCCAGAGCCATTTATACACATTAACTTACCAATAGAAGGATTTTCGGATGTATAATTTACATGTACAAAATGATTTATTCTACTTGATTCTTTAGAATTCTTGTTATTAGTAACAGCATAAATTACTCCTGAAGTACCGCCAGTAGCTGCAACCTCTCCATCATTAAAAACATTCAAAGAGAGAGCATTATTTGGTTGGTCTCCAGCTCTATATGTTATTGGAATACCCTCAGGCAGACCTGTTTCGAGCGATGCTTTTTTTGTTACATATCCTTGAGGGCTAAAATTTGACACAATGCTTGGGATTAACTTTGCGTTAAATCCGAAATAGTCTAAAAGCCAATCTGCTGTTTTATTTAATTTATAATCCCATAAGATTCCTTCTGATAATCCATTTTTGGTCGTTGAAATTTTATCTGTGAGTTTAAACGCAATAAAATCGCCTGGTAGCATAATTTTATGTATTTTCCTATATAATTCAGGCTCATTATCTTTTACCCACTTAAGTTTTGATGCCGTAAAATTTGCAGGTGAATTTAAAAGATGTTCTGTACATTTTTCAGGAGTTAAATCTTCGAATGCTCTATCCCCAATCTCAACTGCTCTACTATCACACCATATTATTGCATTTTTAAGAGGTTCTCCATCCGAATCAACTGAAACTAGGCCATGCATTTGATAAGCAATACCAATAGCTGATATTTTAGAGGCATCTATCTTAGATTTATCCAAAATCCTTTTTGTTCCTTGACATAAATACTTCCACCAATCATTAACGTTTTGTTCTGCCCAATCATTTTGTTCAGATATAATTGTCATTTCTTGTTTTGGTTCTTGTAAACTCAAAATATTTTCACCTGTTGCAGCGTCGACTAATGCTATCTTTAAAGATGAACTGCCTAAATCAAATCCTATATAATATTTTTGAGCCATTTGTTTTAAGATTTAATTTAAATATTAGGGTAAGGATCTAAAGTAACAATTGTACCATCTTCGCGATATTCAAGCTCAGCAAATTTAATACACCGTAAATGTGTAATTCCTTTAGAAAGTGAAGAATCATGATAAAATAAATACGTTTTGTTATCAATTTTACAGACTGAGTGGTGAGAAGTCCATCCTACAACTGGATTTAAGATTATTCCCGAATAAGTAAATGGTCCATAAGGATTATCGCCAATGGCATAACATATGTAATGTGTGTCTCCTGTTGAATAAGAGAAATAATATTTGCCATTGTGTTTATGCATCCAAGAAGCTTCGAAAAACCGTCTTTTATTATCACCTGCAAGAAGTAAATTACCGCATTCATCAAGGATTTGTAATTCCTTTGGTTTTTCACTAAATTCTAACAGATCATGCCTCATTTTTGCGACATAAGGTCGTAAAGCTGGTTTATCATCTGATGGAATAAAAGCAGTTGGACTTTCAGCTTGTTCTGCATTGAACTTACCTAATTGCCACCGTTGTAATTGACCTCCCCAGAGACCACCAAAATACATATAGTAATTGTCATCTTCATCTTTGAAAACAGCTGGATCAATAGAAAAGCTACCTTTAATTGGATTCGCTTGCGCTTTAAATGGTCCTACAGGACTTTTACTTACAGCAACTCCAATTCTAAAAATACCATTATAATCTTTAGCAGGAAAGAAAAGATAATACTTCCCATCCTTTTTATTAGCATCTGGCGCCCACATTTGTCGTTCTGCCCATGGAACATCATTTATATGTAGTGCAACTCCGTTATCAATTGCATCACCTTCTATAGAGTCCATTGAAATAACATGATAATCTTCCATAGCAAAATGACTCCCTAAATCGTCAAAAGCTTCCCCTGCGTCTATATCGTGTGAAGGGTAAATATATATTTTACCATCAAAGTAGTGGGCTGAAGGATCTGCGGTAAAAATATGCCGCACTAAAGGTTGTGATAAAGCAGTATTATTTAATGATTCAAAATCAATATGGTCAACAGAATCTTCTGGCATAATATTAATTGTTTCGTCTTTGTTTTAAATCAAATTCAATTTGAGATTCCAAACTCTTATTTATTTCATAAAATAATAAGAGACCTACTCCTATAAAAAATGGTATTGAAGGGTAAACGCTGACAAGAAGTTTAGTACCTAATATTGCTTCGGAAGATGGTCCAAATTCACTATTTGCAACATAGCCGTAAAAAGATAACACTTGAGTAACTAACGAACTGCCAATAGTTAAGCCCAATTTAAGACCAACCATCATTGCAGAAAATATTATTGCAGTCGCTCTTCTATAATTTTTCCATTCAGAAAAATCTGCCACGTCAGCAATCATAGCCCAAAGTAATGGTATAGTTATGCCATAAAAGAATCCATGCAAAATTTGAGATCCAAAAATAAGCGCTATATCTGTAGATTTGAATAAGTAAAAAACTAATATGAATAAGGTAGAAATAAATAAAAATATACCAAAAATATTTCGTTTTCCATACTTATCTGCCAAAGGTTTAGATAATCCTATCCCTGCAATCATAAAAATAATACCCCCGGCATTAAACAATCCAAATCCCGCAGATATCGGATCATTTCCAAAGAAATTGATACCAATACTTGTTAAGAAATCTAAAATTGGACTGATAAAATTTGTTAATTGATATGCATCTATATAGTTTTCAAAATAATATACATAGCTTCCTCCTTTCATGGCCAAAGAAATGAAAGTCAATGTTGTGAGCAATAGCATAACGATCCAAGGTTTATTTTTAATTAAATCTGAAAGATCATCTTTAAGGCTAGATTTTTGCTCTTCTTTTGTAATTACACGTTCTCTTGTCGTGAAAAATGTAATCAACAACATTATGGTTCCTATAACAGCAAGCCAAGTCATCACAATTTCAATACCAATCGCTTTATCACCATCTCCAGCATAGATAATAATTGGTAGCATAAATACTTGAACAAAAAATTGAGCAAACATTACGGCTACAAATCGATATGAAGAAATGCTATTTCTTTCTTTCATATTACCAGTTATTACCCCACTAAGTGCAGAATATGGTAAATTACTTGATGCATAAAGAAGCAATAAGAGGGTATAAGTCACAACTGCATAAGTTACCTTGCCGTTATAGTTAAAATTAGGTGTACTAAATGCTAAAACTGAAATTATGCCTAGAGGTATAGCTGTATATAAAATCCAAGGTCTAAATTTCCCCCATCTAGACTGAGTGCGATCAGCAATTGCTCCTACTATTGGATTAAATCCAAAAGCAGCAACTGTACCCACCACAAAAATGATGGTAGTCGCATCATCTGATTCGAGTCCATAGATATCGGTATAAAAATAGGCTAAATACGTTATAAGAGTTTGGAAAACTAAATTTGCTGCTAAGTCTCCCAAACTATAACCAAATTTTTCTATACGAGATAATTTATTAGTCTTAGTAGTCATTTAAATAGTAGTCAATTATATTATTGAAGTTTTGTTTTAATTTCAATCAAACTCTTGTAGGCCTGCTTGGTTTGGTAATTTTTATCAAAAAGTAAAGGATAATTAGTTCTTCCTTTTATAGGCCAATCATTTAACCATGAATGTTTATCGCTGACACCCCAAAATGTAACTCTACTAATTTTATCTTTATGCTTAACAAAAAGATTAAAAATATCTTGGTATCGTTTTGCCAATTTAATTGAAAGAAATTCAGGTAAATCTTTAGGGTAAGGATTCATCCTTTTATCTCCCTCAAATTGGGTAAAATTTTGATTAACTTCAGCTCCCACCAATTCCCAAGGACTTGGCAATACTGAAATATCCAATTCGGTAAAAGATACAGAGCAACCAATGTTTGAAATATCTAAAATAATTTGTTCAATTTCTTTAATCGACGGAGAGTTTAAATCCCAATGTGCTTGTACCCCGATACCACTAATTTTTACTCCTTTTGATTTTATGCTTTGAACCATTTTTAGAATGGCTTTTCTTTTTTCTGTCTTATACAGATTATAATCATTATATATTAAATCTGCATTTGGATCCGCTTGACTGGCTAATTTGAAAACTTCCTGAATATAATTTTTACCCATATTATTGAAAAATACAGATTCCCTCAGTGTACCGTCTTCATTAAATGCTTCATTGACAACATCCCAGGCATCAATCTTATTTTTATATCTTGAAACTAACTTATTTATATGATTTTCAACAACTTGATAAAACTTATTTTTATCCTCAATACTGCTAACAAATTCAGATAATTGAGAATGCCAAATTAGGGCATGCCCTACAACATACATATTATTTTCAATACCATATTTAACATAATCATCTGCTACTTTAAAATTAAATTGATTGTATTCTGGCTGTACAAACATCCATTTTAGTGAGTTTTCTGGGCTAATAGAATTAAATTCTTTACTTACAATAGCTTTTGACTTATTATCTAAATCTAAAATTGTATCTTCATTTAAAGCTGCACCAACATAGAAAAGTCCTTCAAAGTGATCAGCTAAAGATTCTTTAACTGGAGCATTAATTTGTTTTTTCTGAGCACAACAAAAAACACTATAGATTATAATAATTACAGTGATATACTTAAATTTCTTCAAAGGGAATTTATTTTTAAATTGTTTAAATTAATACTTTATGAATTTTAAATTCTGTTTGTTTTTATTTTGACGGTCTAACAAGGTTAAAAAATAAACACCATTTTGTAATACTGATATATCAATACTAATTTTGTTATTTACAGATTTATTTATGGGAATTTGGTAATGTTTTCCTGAAAGGTCTGCTATCGCAATTTCTGTTTTATCCGAACAATTTGTTAAATATATAATTCTATCTGAAGGGTTTGGAAACAATTTGACTTTATTAACAGCAATATTCTGATCTAAAATATTTAATTCGCCTCCGCTTTGATATTCATACGCTCCTATATCTACAGACTCACCTATAGTTGAAAAATCTACTGGACTATCTCCTAACGGCACTAATGAAAAATCGTCTATAAAAAAATCTTTTCCTTCAGCTGGATTTATAGGCCCTCTAATGTATATAAAACTCTGGTCTGTAGTGGTATGAGTATAATTTCCACTTAGTTGAGTCCAAGTTTGATCATTTACTTCAACTTCGTCCGTTAAGTTATTATATGTTGCTGTTTCGTCAACGGTATTTTTAATTATCATTTTAGCATTACCACTAACACCGTCAGCCAATTTAATACTTACATGAAACGTGTAAGATTCATTAGGCGTAAGTATATTATTTAAAAATAATCGCGGACTGGAGTAATTAAAATTCCTGTCACTTGTAAATAGACTATTGTTCCCTGTTTTTTTTTCATTTGACGACAATTCTATAGAAGATGCAAAGGTTGTCCAACCATCAGTACCTTCCTCAAAACTAGTTAGAAATATGGCATCATTTATTGGTCTTGGGTTACCATTAATATCACTTGCAGGTGCGTTATTTGAATCACCTGAATTTATAGCAGGAGAACCTGACATTAGCATAAAATTTGTTTGATTAATATTTATTGGTCCATCTACAAATGATGGTACTTGCATAAAAATTGGGATAGATGAGTCTGGGTTTATAATATTACAACATTCAATGTAAGGATATATCTCACCAAAGCTATTTGACGGTAAATTCCCATTGTAAAAAATATTATTATTAACGGTTCGTGAACCAGTAACTTCATTTAATTGCATTGCCGCAAATCCATTCGTGTAATATGAGGGGGCATCTTCTATTGGTCTAGTGACAACAATATTATTGACAACCGTTGCATTAAGAACCTTATTTGCTTTTATTCCTGCAACATTTTGACCCCTATGAGCAGGATTACCATCAGCTACTGAAAGATTTTGAATGTATTCGTGAACACCATTATAGTAAAGTGTATTATTTCTATAAATTGCAGATGCTGCTAAGGAATTATCAAAATTAATCCCATTTTTACCATTATTAACACATACATTATTTTCAAATAGAAATGTACCGTTATAATTAGGGTCACTGCGGGTAACATACAATCCTTGTCCATCTACAATATTATTGTAGGCCGCTGTAGCGTATAATGGATTCTCACTACCACTATTATCTGGTAACTGAGGTGTGTAAAAAGGGATACGATTCCAATTATTGTAAACTACATTGCCTCTCATTATCATTTTTATATCAGTACCATTATCATTATCCTGTGATATAGTTTCTGCATATACAATTGCACTCGATGCGGATGACGTCCACCATGTTGTATTATATACAGTATTATATTCAATAGTTATATAATCACTATCATTAAATCTAATACCAGAACCAGGTGTATCATGAACAATATTATTTCTAATAATGATATGTTTATGCGCATCGTATCCACCCCATATTCCTTTGCCAGAAAAGTATGAATTATTGTAGCGAGTTTCTGTGTTTTCAGTACCATCTTCATTTAAATCTTCAGATACCTGTACTTTATATACACGATCTGCAAATGCCATGTCATAATCAATATTTGCGCTAGGTCCTTCAACTTCGAAACCATCAATAATAATATAATCAACATTTTCATCGATTAAAATACCGCCACGACCATCAAATTCTATTTTTGGATGATGATTTGGCAGGTTTGTTAAAGTAATGAACGCTTCAGGTTCACCAGTTTTATTTATAGTTACGACGTGCGGATTATTCATGTTTTGGTTAGTTGAGGGATCCACAGTACCATATCCACTATTTTGGTATACACCATTCATTACAAAGACAGTACCTCCTGGTTCAACAGCGGCTATGCCCCTATTTATTGTTTTAAACGGTGTGGTCTCGGTTAAACCATTAAAATCGTCATTACCAATATCTGCTGATACATAATAGTTATTTTGAGCACTCAATTCAACAAAAAATACTTGAATAAGTATTACAACTCCAGTAACAACTCTGCAGGCCAAAAAATTATTTAAATTAAAAGTCATTATCTATTTAGACTATTTTGATTTGGTGTAAATATTACTAATACTACGATAAGTGTAAAAGACTAATCATAAATTGGTTATGAGCAAATAAATAATAGTTTTCTATTTTTTAATAAACTTTTTCATTGCACGCATACCGTTATCTAAGTCTATTTCAATCATGTAAGTTCCAGAACTAATCGTAGTTAAATCAATAGTCTGATTGAATCCTTTTTGTGATTTTATTAGTTGACCCATTACATTATAAAGAGTAATACTTTTTACAGGTGTTAAACTAGCTATATGTAAGTAATCTGTAACGGGGTTTGGATATAAATTAATTTCGGGATTTACCACATCATTATCACTTAATGAAAATGAATAAAATGAAATTTCTTCAATAATTATTGTTCCTGCTGAAGGTATTGGATTACCACCTTCTGGATTATTCTCTACAAGCTGTAAAGCCCAAGTGTCTTGGGTACCTGTCCAATTTGTAAAAACAGGATTGTCATTTGTATCAACAGTCTGGTTTAGATTTATCTCGTAAATTACAGAATTAGGATTATTCGGCGTAATATCAACAGGTTTAAATTGGTTTCCTCCTGAGGGGGAAACGAAACTCATTTTATCTTTATCTGAGTCATTTCGCAATGTAATTCTACAATACTTATAAGTATCAGCATCAACATTATAGTTTCCTGCTTGTTGCTCAAACTTAGGAAAAGGACTAGCGTCTGTAATACTTAATTCTATTTCGCCAACTGTTGTTTGTGATAATGTTACACCATTTTGCCCAACAAAGCCTTCTGCATCAGAAGTATCATCAAATGTATATTCGGTGCGCGGTGTTGAGGGCAAGTTTGATGTGAATTTCACTTTTTGAATTATCACATTACCGTCAGTCGCGCTATTAGTCGTTAAAGCACCATTAGAAGGTGATGTGACAAGTTGAAGCCAAATATGATCCATATCATTATCAGTATCATCATTTGTAGTAGCATTATAATTTATCCATCCAGCATTTGTAAGATCTAAGGTGTATGTCGTTGAAGCTGTGTTCGTGGCAATATCGAATGACGTATATCGCGTATCAGCACCTGCAGCACTAGTAGGGTCGCCACTGGGATCATTACCTTTAAAATGCATTACTCTAACTCGAGACACTTGGGATGAATTATTAATAAGAGTAACTTCTATATATTTCTGTGTACTCGCATCTACATTTGCATTGGTAGTCTTTATCCTTGGCTTTC
>Ga0213858_10000761_pt1 | contig 15283 bp, 9 predicted proteins | sample PICome_FD_160122 | JGI IMG/M metagenome (GOLD analysis project Ga0213858, IMG submission 160122) | Coastal seawater microbial communities near Pivers Island, North Carolina, United States - PICO245 | ecosystem: Environmental > Aquatic > Marine > Coastal | place: USA: North Carolina | collected... | reverse complement strand
ACCAAAATCGTTTGGTCGTTGGTGAGGGGCCGTAAATGAACATCTTCTCCCACATTTATGTGGCGCGTCAGCCAATCCATATCGTGATATTCGCTGGCCGCGGCAGATCCGTACCAAACCCGTTCTGGTCCCCGATCTGAGGCGGGCAGATTGGCAATGGTCGCTTCGGATTTCAGCATACCATGGTGGTTCAACAAATACCCCAGGCCAACGCGACCAACGCGCTTGGGCACCGTTCCACAGAACATGCGATCCAGAAAACTGTGCCGATCTGTGCCCGTGATTTCGATCCGGTTGAAGCCGTTCACTTCGCATAGGCCAACTTTGGTCTGCACGTTTTTTACATCCTCGGCCACGATATCGAAGGCTTCGTCAAAGTTAAAGCTAAGCGTGGGGTGAAATTCGGGTGACGGCTTGATATAATCCATCCGTTCCCACCCATTCACAACGGTAAATTCTGCGCCTTCGGCAGCAAGGATGGGGGTCAAAGGGGTTGTTTTGGCGGGGCGTCCAGCGGGGCGGTGTTCGTGCGGGAAATGAAAGCGGAATTCATTCTGATAATCCTCAATCGCCTTTAACGATGTCAGTTCAACGTTGGCATGGCCCGCAAACCGGCGCGGGTCCAACACCCATGTGTCATAACACGCCTCGCCATGGACGATTTGCTGCGCCAATAACCAGCCATGGCCGCCCCCTTCACCCAGACCTGCGCGCAATCCGATGATGCAGAATGCGTTGCGTTTTCCGGGGATCGGCCCAACCAGTGGCGCGCCATCGATTGTATAGGTGATTGGACCATTCACGACCGTGCGAATGCCCGTGTCTGCCAAGGCAGGCATACGTTCAAACGCACCTGCCAACACATCCATAACGCGGTCCAAATCATCGGGGCAAAGCGCATTGACAAAATTCGGATCAATGCCATCCATACCCCAAGTTTTGCAGCCTTGTTCATAGAATCCGACCAGCAAACCACCCTTTTCTTGGCGGCAGTAATAGTCACTGATCGGGCACCGTATCAGGGGCATGCGGTGCCCTGCTTTGGCGATATCTGGAATATCCTCGGTTAGAAAATACTGATGCTCCATCGACGCAACCGGATGATGTACCCCCATCATTGCACCCACTTCGTTCACGCGATATCCGCCGGCGTTCACCACAATATCGCAATCAATGTCCCCATGTTCGGTGTGCACTGTCCACGTGTCATCTTTGTGCTGGGTCAGCGCCGTCACAGGCGTATTGCGATAGACCTCGGCCCCTGCTTTGCGGGCATGATAGGCCAGTGCCTGACACAGCTGCGCAGGATCGATATCGCCATCAAGCGGATCCCAAAGCCCCCCCAACAGATTGTCAGTTGAAATCAACGGGTGGCGGCGCGCGCATTCCGCGGCATCGATCACTTCGAAATTGACGCCCATCCCCCGCGCCATTGATGCGAAATGGCGATAGCCTTGCATCTGTGCCTCGGTATGCGCCAATCGGATGCCACCATCGGCATGGTGATAGTTAATCGGATATTCTGGATCCTCAGACAGCTTTTTATACAGATTGATTGAATGCGTCTTTAGGCCGACCATGGTTTGGTTCATGCCAAAATTCGTGACCTGTGCCGCTGAATGCCACGTTGTGCCGCTGGTCAGCTCATTGCGTTCGACCAGAACGACATCGCTCCAGCCCTCTTGAGTCAGATGGTAGAGCGTAGAACAGCCAGCGATTCCGCCGCCAATCACCACAACTTTGGTACGGGATTTCATCTCGTGCGCCTCCGAAACATTTTAAATCCGATACCGCATCAAATACCAAATCAGGACAAACGAAATATATTTAATATCAAAATATCGAAACGAAATTTTGATTATTTGAAAACAATCAAATCGCGCTTGCGCAAACTGTGGCGAATACACCTAAATCAGACAATTGATCCCCGCGTCAAAGGATTTCAAATGGCTGAACAACGTGCAAAACGCAGCGGACGCACAGAACGCATGGCGCAGCGCATGGCAAAACCAGCGATCGATCCGTGTCCACCCGGCCAAATCGGGGGCGTTTATAAACCGCTAAGCGATGCGGATTTGCGACGCATTTACGACACTGCGCTTGACCTACTTGAAAAACTTGGGATTGGCGAGGTGCCGGACCGACTGCGGGCCGATTTGTTGGCAATCGGTGCGGTGGATAATGGACAGGGACGTATCCTATTCCCTCCTGCATTGGTCGAAGAAGCCATCGATCAGGCGGCCAAGACATTTATCCTGCACGGCCGCGACCCATCAAGATCGATTGAGGTGGGTGGCAATAAAGTCTACTTTGGCACGGGTGGCGCAGCGGTGCAAACACTGGATCTGGACAGCGGCACATACCGCCCCTCGACCCTACAAGACCTGCATGATTTCACACGGCTTCAGGACACGTTGGCAAACGTCAGTTGGTTCACGCGATGCTGCGTTGCGACGGATGTGCCAGACACGTTTGATTTGGACGTCAACACCGCCTTTGCCTTGCTGAAACACACTACAAAACCGACCGCCACATCCTTTACCCTTGCCGAACACGTCGGCCCAATTGTCGACATGCTGGATATCGCAGCAGGCGGCACAGGCGCGTTTTCCAAGCGACCCTTTATCAAGGCGCACATCAGCCCAATGATTTCGCCCCTGCGCTATGGCGCGGACGCGGTCGATGTCGTGTATGAGTGTATCAAATACAACATTCCAATGTCCTGCATTACCGCGGCTCAGGCGGGGGCGACCGCGCCTGCGACACTGGCTGGTTTTCTGGCGCAATCGCTTGCCGAAACGCTAGGCAGTTTACTGATGGTACACGCTATAAAACCCGGGTTTCCGATGATTTTTTCCAATTGGCCCTTGGTGATTGATCTGCGCACAGGCGCGTTTTCGGGGGGCAGCGGCGAAACCGCGGTGCTGAACGCGGCGTCTGCGCAGTTGTCAAACTGGCTGGGTTTACCATCGGGCGTGGCCTGTTCGATGACGGATGCCAAGGCAATCGATGCGCAGTACGGTATGGAAAAGGGCATTACATCAATGGCGGCGGCGCTTGCCGGCGGTAACCTGATCTATGAAAGTTCGGGGATGACCGCGTCCCTGTTGGGCGCAAGTTTTGAGGGGTTTGTTCTGGATGACGAAATGCATTCGCACACCTACCGCGCCTTGCGAGGGATTGAGGTGAGCGATGAAAATCTTGGGTTCGATGCAATTTGCAATGCCGTTCTGGGGGACGGTCATTTTTTAGGTGGTCAACACACCTATGCCGCGATGGAGCGTGACTATTTTTATCCCAAACTCGCCGACCGAAATGAACCGCGAACCTGGGCGGAAAACGGGGCCCAAGATGCATGGATGCGGGCTAAGATCAAGGCGCGAGAGATTTTGCAAACCCACAAACCGACATATCTGACGGCACAGCAAGAACGCGATATCAGATCACGATTCAATATCCTCGTGCCCTGATACATCGGTCAGTCTATCAGCGTGAAACTGTCGGACAGCCACGGCGTCTGCTGCACCACGGCTGAAATGACCTGGTCCCGTAGCAAACGCCGCACTTTCGTGTCAATCAGTTCCAAAACAGATCTTGAACAATCAGGCGTCGAAACGACGGCGATTTTGCGCGAAAACCCCTTGCCGGGGAATCGGTGCATGGTCAGTTTCTGTTGAAACTGTTTTGCCCGCGAAAACAGCAATGGCGTCGTGATTGTCCACCCCGCTCCGGCGGCCACCATTGCCATGAGCGTTTGGTTATTGCTGCATTCGAATTTGTGCGGGCTTGCCAGACCCAAGCGCCGCAGATGCGATTCAATCTGCCGCGCGATGATCAGATTGCTGGAAAACCGCAAGAACGGCAGTTTGGTGCGCCCCTCAAGAATATCCGCCAAGGAATGATCACTAAAGCGCGGCAAGACGATCACAAACGGATCGCGTAACAACGGGCGATCCTGCAAATTTCCTATGTTTGCATCTGGAATGGTCGTAATGCCCAAATCCAAATGTCGGTTCCGCAGTTGGTCGATTATTGTGTGACTTGAATCGGTTTGGTACATGAAATCACACGAGGACATGTTTTTTGACAGGAATACCGCCAGTTCTGGGATGATATCGCTGTCGAAATCTTCAATCGTGCCAATCCTAAGATAGCTTGCCTCTGCGATGCTGCCCGCTGATGCCTCTGCCTTGGCCTTGCGAATGGCGTATAGGGCGTCATCAATGTTACGCAAAAACGCCTGTCCCTTGGGGGTTAAAACCAAGGGTCTGCGCGAATGGTTAAACAGTTCGACGCCAAGGTGGTCTTCTAGATTTCGCAAATGATGAGAGACAGTGCTTATGGTCAAGCCCGTTTCCTGTGACGCGGCCTGCAGCGACCCTTTCTGTGCGCAAATTTGGAACAGCTCTAACCACTTCAGGCTAAGGTCTTTAGGGGCGGTTTGACGGGGCAATGACACTGCCTTTCTTTGGATCTAAACTCTTAGTTGCGAATTTTTGATATTTATGATCAGACGTTATCGCAATAATCAAGGTTTTGTTATCTATTTTAGCAAGCTGTGGATGTTTGAATATTGCAGAAATCGTTGATGAACGCAGATGGGCAAACTTCTGCAGAACAATAATAGGCATAAAATAATAACTTGAAATCTTGGGCCGGGCGCAGCCATCGGCCAAGGTAAATAACAACACACTATCTGATATTTTGAACGGTGCTTCGTTGGGTGATCATGGTGCCATTGTGGCCATCCGTATGGCCGCCCAGAATATGGCTGTAGGCATTGACAGTGTCTTGTCATTATTTGCGTCCGAAGCGGTTATGCTCACCTGCATTGTTGGGCATCATGATGTGTGTCGTATGGCTGTTGTAGAGGCGCTGCACGCCATAGCCGGCGTATACACGCTCGTAAGATCCGTGCTAGTAATATCCGATCATCGGATGCCGCCGTGTGGTTGGCGCTGGCAGCTTTTATTGCGCAGGATTTGATTGAGGCAATGGAGCACAGTTTTGCGAAGGCAGTTTAATGTCGTTGGAGCTGGTGTGTAGCCCGCAAGCTATTGCTGTCAGGACCGCTTTCAGGACCATTTTTCGACAAGCAATAATGATTAAATGTATGATATTAAAATATAATCTATTCCTAGATTAGCCCTCTGGGGGCACCGGCAGATGCAGTGGTGTTGCGTACCGACGCGGAACTCAAAAATCACTCAAAAGGCACTCATAAATTAGCCTTTAGACCGTAAAAACATAATAAAAACAATGCAGTGAGATTTACGCCTGTTCTGGCCGTGGGTACCAGATAATTTTACACTTTCCCTTTAAAATATGGCTATAATCGCGTATTTCTTCAAAAAAGGAACTCAAAATACGTCAAAAAGGAACTCTTTTGAGTCAAACTGCGTGGGCGAGCTCAAAAAGCTTCTTTGCGCGTCTTTGGACCGCTTTTGGGACCACTTAGTCAGATTTTGCTAGAAGGCGTCAGGAGCGGACTGTCCAGTGTTCAGAGTTTCAAAACCAAACATTAGTCGAAAAATCATAAAACGGTGGCGCCGGAAGTATTAGGTCGCAAATGTATATTTGTGCCATTTTCAAACCATACACCATCTGGAGTATGGCTATGATCTACAACTAACTCTGTTCCAGCTGCATTAACCAAATATCTAATTTGGCTACCAAGAAATTCGCGATGTATAACTCTCGCTTTTAATGTTCCTTTTCCAGATGTTTTCTGAATTTCTATATTTTGTGGTCTCAAAACAAGTTGTGTTCCACTTTGAGCCGCAGTTGGTAAATTTAATGTTTCACCAGTTGTTGTAACAAAACGTGTATTTCTTCCATTTGTCTCGATACTACCAGTTAATATATTAGCTGTTCCCAGAAACTTTGCGACAAAAAGGTTTGTGGGATTATCATAAAGCTCTTGAGGACTTCCAACTTGCTGAATTATCCCATTTTCCAGTACTGCCATCCGATCACATGTTGTGTTTGCTTCTTCCTGATCATGAGTAACAAAGATTGTGGTTAAACCTAGTTTCCGCTGTAATAATAAAAGTTCTCTTCTCATTTGCACCCGCAAACTAGCGTCAAGGTTTGAAAGAGGCTCATCTAAAAGTAGAACGTCTGGCTCAACTACTAAGGTTCTAGCCAACGCAATACGTTGCTGCTGCCCTCCTGAAAGCTGATTGGGCATTCGATCAGCAAGATGTGAAAGATTTACAAGTTCCAAAACTTCGTTTGTTTTTTGTTGGATATTTGAGGTTGCAAATTTACGTTCTCGTAATCCAAAGCCTATATTATCGCGAACGGTCATATGTGGCCATAGAGCATAACTTTGGAAAACCATTCCAACATTACGTAGCCAAGGATCTAGCCCAACAATATTTCTCTCACCAATAAAGATTTCTCCTGTTGGTATTGGACCAAAACCAGCGATTGCGCGAAGTAAAGTTGATTTTCCAGAACCTGATGGTCCAAGAAATGCAAAAAATTCTCCAGGCTGAATCTCTAAATTTATACCCTTTAAAACTTCAGTTGACCCAAAAGATAGATGAACGTTTTTAATTGTAATACCATCTTTTTTCATGCGATTTTTCCTTAAACGATATCATTAGATGAATTTATTTTTTTATCTCTTTCGATAATTAATTGACTCGCTACTGTGCCAATTGCGACGACAACTACAGCAACAATTCCAAGGGCAGCACCTGCACCTCTTCCCGAAGGTGTTTGCATAAATAAATATATTCCATATGCGAGTGGCGCATCTGAATTACTAGCGACCAACATAATAGTTGCGGACAACTCAACAGCGGCTGTTGCAAAACTAGTTACGAAGCCCGCAAGTATACCTCCAGTCATTAATGGAACCACAATCTTTTGAATTGTTCGACGTTTTGTTGCCCCAATACTTTCAGCACACTCCTCAAGTGTTATGCTAACTTGTTGTAATGCAGCAGTGCAGGCACGAAGAGCATAAGGTAATCTTCTTATCATTAGAGCTAGCGCGATTATAACCCACCAACTTGCTAATGACTCTCCCGTAAAAGGAACGTCGACACCATGGAAGGTGCGCAGATATCCGATCCCAAGCACGACACCTGGAACAGCCAATGCTCCAGTTGCAAGATAGTCCAGCCATTGTCTGCCAAAAATACCTGTGCGTATAACTATATAGGCAATGGCAGTGCCAATAATTACGTCCAGTGATGCTGCGATACCAGCGTAAAGTATAGTATTTAAAATAAATGTCTTAGAGCCCTCCCACATAGTAATGTAGTTTTGTAATGTGTATGCATCAGGCAAAGGTGCAAAGCTCCAAATTGTCCCAAATGATAATAATAATAGGCCAATATGTGGGCTCAGAACCACAAGAAGTATAAGTGCAACTACACTGTAAGCTAAAACTTTTTCTCCAGTTTTCAAAGTTCGTTTACCTATTCCGCCGCCGCCTTTTTGGATGGTAGAATAATCTTTACCACGCATTACCAAAAAAGATGCCCATAGTGATAGAATTGAGAATAGGACCAATATGCACGATATGACGTAGCCCATTGGATCACTGATACCAATGGACGAAATTCTCAAGAACGCCTGTGGGGCTAGCATATTATTTACATTGAGAAGGAGGGGTGCCCCCAAGTCATCAAATACCTTGATGAAGACCAGAGCGGCACCCGCTATGTAACCCGGCATAGCCAGTGGAAAAACAATCCGACGAAACAAACGGATCCCATGTGAACCTAGGTTTTGAGCGGCCTCCTCCATGGATCTATCAATATTTCGTAGCGAAGCACTTAGATTTATTAATATAAATGGGAAATAGTGAATTGATTGAACTAAAATAACTCCGTTTAGCCCCTCCATAAAAGGTACTGAGAAACCAAACTTTTCTCTAAGTAGAAGATTTACAGTCCCGTTACGTCCAAAAATGAGCTGCATTGCCACCGCCCCCACGAATGGTGGCATAATCAAAGGAATAAAACCCAATGATTGTATCAATATTGAGCCTGAGAAATGAAAGCGTGTTGTAATATAGGCCAAAGGCAATGCGATTATAGTAGCAAAAACAACCGACATTGCCGAAACGTAGAAAGAATTCCAAAAACTTTCTCTAAATAAAGGAGTTGCAAAGAAGTCGGCAAAATTTTGAAGCGTTGCCGCTCCCGTAGAAGGATCCTGAAATGCAACAAAGATAACCTTGCCTACTGGAACTACCAATAATCCGATAAGTACAAGTGCAATTAGTAAAGCAACAGATTGTAGACCGGTAAGTTTTCGGAATAGCCAGAATTCATTTTGCGATGCTAAATTCTGAGTTGGTTTGCCGATGTGGAAGCTAGACATAATTCAAGTGTCCTTTAGTGTGGGCTACCATCAATCAGCGAAAGCGATGGTAGCCCAAAAATTAATCAAGCAAAGGATTTTGCTTAGACTAAGTGATCACATAGCGGCTGCTTCTTCGGCAAGCGCTTTTGCTTTTGCATAGTTTTCGACAACCATAGCATCCCATCTTGCCTCAACTTCTGCTTGCCGCTCACCAACTGTATCAGTGGCTTTCTTACGTTTTTTAGTAAAAATTGCAGCAAAGTCGGCGTCAAGACTTTCGGCCTCTGTAATCGGATTAGCTTCAACTAGTGCCCAAGCTTCGGCAATCTTTGCTTTGGCATCATCATTTCCACTTCCTGCGTGTATTGCTTCGGCTTTATGAAGCGCAGCGACTGTGTCGCGCAAATCATCTAAACGATACGTAATCATTACATCAAACATCGAGTTGACAAGGTTATAACGAGCCCCTGATTTTTCAACGTCAAATTTAACTGTCGCACCGATTGAGCTATCCTTAAACGGGTTTGGGAAGCCTTCAGGCGCATTTGCATATGTTTTTGGATTTATTGGTAGACGCATGATGGCTGGATCAAGTAGGACCGCTTGTCCTTCTGCTGTTAGTAAGTACTCGATGAATGCGATTGCTCCATCTGAATTTGGAGCATTGTTAACAACTCCAATATTAGCTGGTACTAGAGCGGTTATTGTAGGATAGTGGAAATCAACTGGAAAGCCTGAGGCTTTTGAAGAAAATCCAAAGAAATCAATAACAACACCCAGTCCGAAGTTGCCTGTATTAACCCCATCTGGCACACCAAAAGATCGCTCAGTTACTGTGGAAAAATTTCCTGCTATTCGCTTCCACTTAGCCCAGCCTGCATCCCAACCTTCGCCCTGTAGCAGGGTTTCAACGGTTAGGTGTGTAGTACCAGATCGGCTAGGCGCCGACATGCCAACATGACCATGGTATTTTGCATCAGCTAAGTCGCCCCATTCTTTTGCAGGTTCTAAACCATTATTTTTGAGATAACGCTCGTTCCACATTATGCCGTAGCCGGCTCCTGCAAACCCGTAGTAATATCCTGCGGGGTCATTCAAAGGATAAGAACCTATTTTATCTGGTATTCCAGTCGAATTTACCTTCACACGAGCTAGCAAATCATCAGATTTAAGGACCTCAAAAGCATCTGGAGCCGATGCCCAAAAAATATCAGCAGTATTGTCACTCGAAATTTCTTGAATATATTTGACCCCAGCAGAGGTCTTTTTGTTGAGAATTTCCAAATCATACTGAGGATTTGCTGCTTCAAATGCAGCCTCTATTGGACTGGTCATACTGTCGGGGAATGAGGTAATTACATTTATTTTACCATCTGCTAAAACCCCACCCGAGCCAAGGGCAAAAGCAGCCAAGCTTGTCAAAAATACATTTTTCATTTTTTTCCTCCCAAAAGAATTGCGCCGTTGTTTTCTGCGCAGATCTAAAGGCTAAGAGTTAAAAAATTTAATGCAAAAGTGGCGGTTAAGATTTCCTGAAAATATTATTTAGGTCACTTTCGACTCTCAAAATGTGTCAATTATGACCGGTTTTTAACAATCCAACTGACTTCAATCTAAGATAAAGACGCTTTCTAGGAATCATCAAAAGTTTAGCAGCCTCACCTTTGCGTCCAGCTGTTTCGCGTAAAGTTTGCTCAAGTAGATTGCGTTCAAATTGCATCATTGCAGTGTCATAGTCCAACAGGTCCGTCAGTGCTTGTGGGCGTATTTCAAAATTTAATGGAAGACCCAAAACCATACGTTCCGCCACGGTTCGGAGTTCTCTAGCATTCCCTGGCCAGTTGTGCCGTAAAATAGATTTGACAGTATCATCCTCAACCAAAGGCAACCGTTTGCCAAAACGTGCAGAGGCATCGCGAAGAAAATATTCCAAAATAATAAGTACATCTCGACCCATTGAAATCAATGATGGCATCTCGATGGTTGCTCCAGATGCGAGGTAAAAAAGAGTATCATTCAGCTTGCCGGGGCAGGAAGCTGATAAAATAATTCGAGGTCGTTTCGATTTCTGTATGTAAGAAGCCAACAAATCTTGTGCTTCTATTTCAAGTTTATCGACATTACGGAAAAAGAGTGTTGTCACATCGTCAGAACTAGATAGTTCTTTTGAGAGCGATTGTGATGCCAGAGCGGCGCATGAAATTGTTTTTATTGACCCAATACCGGTGCCAAATTCATGCAGTATTTCCGCAGCTAGGGCTTTGCCTGTGCCAGGCTCTCCAGTTAAAAGTGTTGTTATAGGTAGTGGAGCTAAATCGCCTAACAACTTTCGAGTTGATCTAAGAATTGGTGATTTTCCTAATAATCTGCTTCTTATTCCTCCCTTACGTTTAAACTGTGAACGTAACCGTTTGTTTTCGAGTAAAAGGTTCCTAGTACTTAACGCACGTTTTAGGGTTTCAATTAGAAACTCAGGTTGGACTGGTTTTTCTATGAAATCAAAAGCTCCAGACTTGATAGCCGATATAGCAAGACGAGTATCGCCATGGCCAGTAATCATCAAGAATGGCACTTCTGGAGCAAGTTCTTTAACGCTCTTTAGTGTTGCAAATCCATCTTTGCCAGCCATGCGAACATCACATAGTATTACTCCAGGCCATTCTGAATCAAGTTTTGCCAACATCGGTTCAGAAGAGGAAAATGCAATAGCTCTTAAACCGGAGTCGATAAGTACTTCGAGGGTTGCTTCACGAAAATCAGCATCGTCATCGATAAGATAAATCTCAGGTTCAGCCCTCATTTGAAACTCCCATTTCAAGTGTAGCAATGGCTCTCGCTCCTGCAGTCTGGTTTGGTTCTAGGGTAAGGCGCCCTCCCATCTGCGCTATTAGGTTATATGAAATAGAAAGCCCTAGCCCCATCCCTTTATTGGGCTCTTTAGTCGTAAAGAATGGGTCAAAAAGTTTGCTGGTATTAGACTTGTCTATACCAGATCCTGTATCTGAGATTATAAGATTAACATTACCGCCCTTACTAAATGTACAGCTTATAGTTATGACGCCTGGCTCGCCTAATTCAGCTATGGAGTCGATTGCATTAGTTAGTAAGTTTACCAATACTTGTTCGAGCAAAACACTATCACCTAAAACAGTCAGGTCTTCTATGTCTTTATCAATATTAATTTTTATCCGGTTTTTGCGTAACGCCGATCTCAACAAGTTTAGAGCATTATCGATAGACTGATGTATTTTTACTGGGGCTTTTATAATATCTGTTGTCTGTCCAAATCTACGAAACCTTTTTATTATCGTTTCAATTCTATCTACTAAATTTGCAATTTTATCTAATTGTTCGTTTGACTCGGTTATTTTCTCCTTTTCCAGAGCACGTTTTGTTAAATGATACCGGTGCTGGATTGCTCCCAACGGTTGGTTCAGTTCGTGGGCAAGACCTGCGGACATACTACCTAAGGCAGCCAATTTAGCAGTTTGAACTAATTCTAACTGAGTTTCTTTAAGTTTTTTAATTGCCCGCTCGCGTCCAGCAACTGCGTCTTCGAACGTTGCAACTGCTGAAGCAAGTTCTGATAATTCTCGTCCTTTATGAGACATGTCTGGAAGGGTTGGAGTTTCACCTATTGATATTTTCCGCATAGCACGAGTTAGTTCGCGAAGTGGCATAATGATCGACGGTCGAATATAGAGGAAAAGTATTGCCACCCCAGCAGCAGCAGCAGCAACCGTTATTACTAAAAGAACACTAATTGAGGTATTGACAAAATCGGCAAATGAGGTGGCTTTCGCCTTAAGTAATTTGCTTTGAAGATTTGTGGCAAAGGTCATTTCTTCTAGCAAAAGCTGTAATTTTTCAAATAGCGTGTCTAAGGCTCTATCAAGTATGCTTCTACTTAACAGCCAATTGCGTCGATTTTCAATTAAACCATCGTCAGATAATAATAACACTTCTAGCTCATTTAAAGATTGCAAAAGCGAAGTGTTTTCTGAAGCAAAAGAAAATTCAGTGCTTAACTCAGAAATGCGCGACAACGAATCTGAGATATTTGCCTCAATGCGATCCAGTTGTGTTGTGTCAAAAGCACCAGCAGCTTGTACTCCGAGTGTGGCTGCAGCCGAAGCCTCTGATTCAATATTGGCAAATAGGTTTTGACTATTTTGATCCTGGTTTAACCGTGTAGCCACCTCGATTTTTTTAATTTTTGACTCAGTGCGAACGAGTATTCCCGTTAAGGTTTTTACATTGAAGGTGAAATCAGCTACGAGCGCTGTCGCCTCATCTTCTATATCGATGTGTAACCATCGCAGTGACTCAGTTTTTTGAATTACTAGAGCTTCTGCCTGTCTTGTTAAATCCAATCGAATAAGTACAGCATTAATATATTTGCGGAATTCGTTCAGGGTATTCGTCTCGATATTTAAGCTAGGCATTCCAATAACAATATTTTCGATCTCCGTTAGCGTGGCTCTCAGGCTCTTTTCAATTTTATCGTTTTGGCTCACGTTTGTTCGCAACAAATTATTACTTTGGAGGACTAGCCGTGCCGTCAATGATGACAAATTTGCAGTTTGGACCACCCCAGGAACATCATCTAGAATAAATTTGTCTACCGTTTGCCTGGCGGAACCGAGTAAAATCAATGCGACGCCAACTACAATCCAAGTTATTAGGACGACTCCCAAAATTAGAAGAAAAAATCGCGTCCAAAGCCTTAGGCCAAAAGCCTTTTGCAAATTGATCATTTAAATTCTCGCTCAAGAGCAAACATCGCATCATTAGCCAAATTAAATTGGTCTCTCAAAGAAGAGCGCCACCTTTCTGTTATAACTGTTTGCTCTTGACTTGCTCCTGACAAACGAGTGGTTCTAAGATTTGATGCAAGCACAGATGAAAATCGTTCAACGTCTAATTCTGATGCTATTGGCTCGAGTAATAATTGGCGTATGTTTTGTATCTTTGTTTCACCATATTTTGCCGATAGTTCGTCGAGTCTTGCCCAAATCTTTTTTCTCTCATCAAGAACTTCTGTTATCATAGTGTCAAATAGGGTATTTACTGCCCAATACCTGCGCGCGGAAAGCCTTGCGTCATATGAAATCCATTCCAGATTTAAGGCGTCTTTAACCTCTTTAGGCGTTTGTCCATATTTTGCTCGCACTTCAGGTGATATTGGTATTCTGGCAATGTCAGGATTTAGCAGCAGGCTTTGTCCTTCTTCAGATAGTACCAATTCTAAAAATCTACAGGCAGCCTCAGGGGATTTGCCATGTTTTAAAAGCCCAATTTTTGCAGATGTAAGCATAACTGGACGGCCATATCTAAAATCTAATTCTTTTGCCTTGGATTGCGCAAGGAAATCAATTGTTAATCCTATTTCAAATCGACCTTGGGCTACTCCATCCGTAACACCAAAGCTTCTAGCAGTTAGAGTTGAAAGATTTCCAGCTAGGCTAAGAATAAAAGCCCATCCCTCATTCCAACCTCTTGTTTGTAGAAGCTGTTCAACCATTAAATGACTGCTACCAGATCTTGCCGGTCGGACCATTGCAATTTTGTTTCTGTATAATTGTTTAGTTAGATCATTCCAATTGACTGGTAAAAAAACCCCACTGTCTTTTCTGCGTGCCCAGCCAATAGAGGATAATGCAAAAGGTTCAATTGCATCAAAGTCCAAATATTTGCATTCAACAGGTTTATGAAACGCACCACTTTGACTTAAGAGTTCAAAAGCTTCAGGTGATGAAGCCATGAACACATCAAAACCTCTAGTATTGCCTCTGGCTATCTCGTCAATTGAGGCAACAGTATTCTTATTCAGTGTGAGAAATTCAGAGTCAGGGTTTTTTGATTTCCAAAGTTCTCCATACGCAGTACTAACATTGGGTGGAAAAGAAGTTATTATACGAATATCATCAGCCAAACTTATGGACATGTAAAAGACAAGAAATATCAAAAAAAACCAACGCACAATTTTTTTTTAAGCCAAATTAAAAATAGAAAAAAATTAAATTTCTTAAAATTTGCGATGCGTCAAAAATGACACATCTTTTAGAACTTTAAAGATTCTAAATTTATGGGACCGCTTTCGGGACCGCTTTTCCAAAATGTCACCTCAATAAGTCATTGATAATAAACAACCTTATATAAGTTTGGTTGCATCCCCGGTGCGCCATTTTCCTTACTTTTTCTGATTAAATTCAATTATAACAGTGGGTTGGGCCATTTATCGGGACCGCTTTCGGGACCACTTAGTCAGATTGCTGGGCAGGCTCATGCAAAACTGTGCATATATTTATTCGGGTAATTTAACTTTTTAAGATTTTAAAGGTTACTTAGCGATATCTAAAAGATCTGGGAAATATTCGATTGAATGATCAGAAATATTACAGTCTGGATCAGGGTTGAAGCGAACGGTAGTCATTCCAATTGATTTTGCACCATCAATTTCAATTTGCGCATGCCCAACAAATAATGCGTCCTCCGGCGCGACATTCAAAGGGTTCAAAGCAGCAAGATAGATTTCAGGAGCTGGCTTAACAATACCAAGTTCACAAGAGTCTGCGTAAGAGTCCCATATTCCATCGATCCCTATTGTTTTGAACCAATTGTTTTTCTCGGATGGGGGGTTAAATGTGTTTGTTACTACCCCAAGTTTAAAGCCTCTTCTCTTGAGCTCGTGAAGTGTTTCGCCAACACCTTCAAAAAAAATTACGTCGCTTTGTTGTGACTTCAGCATTGAGACGCCTTCTTGGATCGTCTGCGGGTCAGACACCCCATAATGTTGCATCAGCCACTCCATGAAATTTTGAACGCTGATTTTGCCCGCATGCGCTTTTAGGCGCATTGCCCGTTCCACCGGGTCATTAGCAATTGGAGTTTTGTACCCACGATCGGTCAGAAACTTTGCAATGACAGCTTTTCTGCGTGGTTTGCTATAAAGAAT
>Ga0213858_10000759_pt1 | contig 15314 bp, 12 predicted proteins | sample PICome_FD_160122 | JGI IMG/M metagenome (GOLD analysis project Ga0213858, IMG submission 160122) | Coastal seawater microbial communities near Pivers Island, North Carolina, United States - PICO245 | ecosystem: Environmental > Aquatic > Marine > Coastal | place: USA: North Carolina | collected... | reverse complement strand
GAGTCACAAAATTTTGGTTTTGTTTCTGTATGGATAAGGGACTAAGTTTAATATCCCTTACATTTTGTCTAAACCAATCAAGACTATCTAGCGTCCTGTTTTCTATTTCCTCAGGACGAGCATCGTAAATATCTTGAAATAGACTTGCCATTGTCTATTATTTATGATAATTGTTGAATAAAGTGAAGTTATTTTTTTGAATATGTGTAGTTTCGGGTGTTAAATCGATAATGGTTTTAAGGTCATCAAAGGTTACATGACCAACAAACCCAATTCCGTGTCCTTCGTATGTGCCGATGTCGAAGATATCTTTTATCTCCTCGTCACATGTTCCTTCGAGAATTGGTTTTTGTCCTTGGAATAATGCAAAGACTTTTTTACAGAGTTCGTAAAGTTCTGTTCTCTCTTCACCAACATGAACCTCGAGCATATTTGTTTGGTCAACAACAAACATAGATTTGTCAGTATGATGTGCATACATTCCCCACCATTCTTCAAAAGACATTTGGTCTCCATCTAAGATATCATCTAAATCCCAAACAATAAATTTTTCATCAAATGATTCTGTATGTAAAAGACACTTATATCGGAACTGGCCTGGATGGACAAACCAGTGTAATGATGATGAACGATAAAATGCTTGTGGTATGGAATACAATCCAGTGGTTCGAATGAAGTTGGTTAACCATTGCATCTTGACTGCATGGAAACAATCGTTATTGATATGAATACCCATCCACTGATTCCAATTGTTCTGTTCGAACAATTCTATTTTGTATCCATACTTCAATAGTCTATAAGCATAGAATACAGACCATGGTATTTTCTTATCACCTAGTTCTTGTAATCTTGTTTGTGTGTCTACGATTCCTTCTTTGATACATTCACCGAGTGTAAGTATCTTTGGTTTGTTTTCAATATCGTTATACAAGCTTTTTATCTTATCTTCATTTCCTTCGGAGATGATTTCATGAGACTTTCCATGCTCTGTTGAGTAGGAGTAAACTGGAATGTTTTCTCTTGGTTCTATTTTCTTCATTAGTTGTATTCCGATAAATGTATTTCAATCAGTTTCAAGTCGTCAGGTGTATCTACGGATAATCCCTCATCTTCCACCTCAACCATTTTTACATTAAACCCATGTTCTACGAATCTTAACATCTCTACTGATTCTGCTTTCTCTATTTTACTTGCTGGTAATTCAGAAAACAATTTAAGCATATGTCTACTGAATGCATAGAGACCTAACTGTTGATATCTTTGAGTTTGAACCTTTTTCTCAAAAGGTATGGGTAGACGGGAATAATAAACTGCATTATAGTTGTTATCAAATACAACTTTAACAACATTACTATCATACAGTTTATACTCCTCACTAATAGGAACATATGCGTTTGATACACCGATAGCTGGTTCGAATGTTTCGACTAACTTATCAATTGCATCAGGATTAATCAGGGGTTCATCTCCTTGTATGTTTACAAAGATTGCACCATCGATTAAATCAAGAGCTCTGGCACATCTATCTGTTCCAGTAAAACACTTGTCATCTCCAATGATACATCTCATTTCGTTTTTTGCACAAAAGGAATTGATTCGTTCATCGTCTGTTAACACCACGACTGTGTCTAGTGTCTTTGCAAGACATGCTCTATCATATACCCTTTTAATCATGGGTATGCCTTTTATATCTGCAAGAGGTTTTCCCTCAAAACGAGAAGAAGACCATCGTGCTGGAATTAATCCAACAACGAGATTAGAGTTTTTATCGATTTTACTGAGACTTCGCATCGTCCATATCCATATTCTGCATGTATGAAGTCGACTCCTGCTCTTTCAGCACATTGTCTATCGGTATCCATGTCTCCAACATAGACTGTATCACTTGGGTCGACATTACAGAATGCCATAGTATATAGTAATTGGTCAGGAGCTGGTTTTCCTCTCAGTCCTTGTTTGGGTGAACAGACATAATCGAACTTTGGAAATTTTTCTCCATCTAATATGAGAGAACCTATGACATTTTTAACACGATTAATATCTTTGGAAGTGCAAATTGCAATTTTACAACCTCTATCTTTCAATTCTTGTAAGACTCTGATTGCATTTGGGTAAATTTTGACTTCATCTAATGCAAGATTAGATGCTTCATCGTAAGTTTCTTTGATTTGTGAACGATTATGATTGATATCAAGTTCGTTTAGTATGTTATAGAATGGTTTTCCGATATGTTTTTCATATTCGGAGAAAGGAACATCGATTTTGTGTTCTAATTTTACAATTTCCCATGACATTTTCATGTTTGGGAGTGAATCTATAAGAACACCATCGAGGTCAAAGGCAAAAAGTTTCTTCATTTCTTCTTTTTTGGGACTAAGTGGTCTTCTGTAAGAATTCTAAAAGACATTCTTCGGTCTTTACACCATTCTTGAGCAGCTTTAAACTTGTCTTGGTTTGTTATATAGGTTACAACCTCATTAAGATACTTCTTAGTTCGTCTTGCAGGCTGTTTTGGGGGTAAAGTTTGCTTCTTAGGTTTGACTTCAATGATTTCTTTGACAGTTTGACCTCTCTTGTTCACATACTTAATGTAAAAATCGGGAAAATATCGATGAACTCTCTTATCGACACTCGATTTGTAAGGAATTACAATTTCTTCGGAACCCCATTCTATGATTGCATCGTTATTATCACAATAAACCATGAATCTTCGTTCCCAAAGGGAGCGATAATAGATTTTTGTAGGGTCTCCTTTGTATTTTTTGTAATTCTTCGGTTTATACTTACCACTATATGACATAAATAACACTAAACAGTTTAGGAATATTTATAATGCCAAACCTCAACAAACTTTTAAATAAAATCAATCAAGCATCCCAAGCAGTCAAGTCTGCAAAAGGTATAAAGTCTAAATTAGAACAAAAGAAAGGTGCATTGTCACAAAAACAACAACAAGCACGAAGTAATGCAGCTGATTATTTAAAAGAACAACAAGAAGAATCAAAAAGAAATCTAGAACAAAGAAGGTCATCTCTTAAAGGACAGTTTACATCTAAAAACAAAGGTAGAGAGATTGCAAAGAAAAAACCTCGAAAGGCAACAGAGCCATTGCAATATCCTTTGGGTATGAAAGATGTTGATAATTACATTGTCTTTGAAGCAAGAGCAAGAAAATCACAAGGTGGTAGGACAGGTCAAATACTTGAGGTATCAGAAAACCCACCAGCAATTGCACTCTACATATCTTCGGGATTATCATCGACTTCATCAGTCGACTATGAAGCAACAGAAATAGGTTCATTCGCAAGAGACGCTGCAAGTGCAATGGGTAGAGGTGAAGAAGGATTTTCTTTAGACACACTTGCATCAACAATTGAAAATCAGTTACAATCACTCATGGCAAATATGAACAATGCCATGGCAGGTGGTGTAGTGAATGCAATTGCTGGACGAGCAGCTAACCCAATGGAAGAACAAATGTTAAAAGGTGTTCAGTTCAGAACATTTACTTTTGAATACGACTTTTACCCACATAGTCCCGAAGAAGCAAATATGATTAATGATATAATTTTTACTTTTAGAGCATTATCATTACCCGACACTTTTGGAATGGCAGAGAACGCTGCAAACGAAAACTTCTTCAACTATCCAAATATATTTGATGTTTATTTTGAAGGCCCAATTGCAGATAGAATAGATGGGTTCCTTCCTATGGTTTGCACTGCTGTTAATGTTGACCACTTTGGTGGTGGAGAAGTAGCATACTACAGAGATGGACAACCAGTAAAAACTAGTGTGTCTTTAGAATTTGCAGAAATCAAAATTCTTACACAAGAAACATACTCACAAATATCTCCAATGTCTAAACAGATACTTGCTGGTGGTAGTCCTTCATTAATCGATAGAAACACTGGTGGTAATGCAGACCCAAGAGACAGGGAAGGTAGAAACTCTGTGTTTGGAAGAACCGAAAGTGATTCGGGTGTAACAAAGAGGGGTCAACCATAATGGCAAATCAATTATTTAAAAACTTCCCCGAGATACAATACAAATTAAATGATGGTAAGATTATTACTATCAAGGATTTCTTTCGTAAATCCAAAATCGACCAAGCTGCAGTCACTAACATTATTGATTATCAATTTTATGAACTAGAAGAAGGTGATAGACCCGATGTGGTTGCAACTAAGTTATATGGTAATAGTGATTTACATTGGACATTATTTTTAGTCAATGATTACTCAAACTATTATGAGTGGTTTAAAGATAGTGAAGTGTTTGAAAATTACATTGCAGAGAAATATGCTCACAAAGCAATCATTGCATCTAACTCAAGTGATATAGTTTCTTCAACTGGTAAATTTCTAGTTGGTGAAAAGGTTACTACAGTTAATGGAGTTGGTTATGTTCAGAAAGTAGAACCGACTTTTAATAGAATTATTGTTGATGTTGTTAGTGGTAGTATGTCAGGAACAGAAACTATTACTACAACTAGAGGTGGAGAAGCAACAGAGAAATCATTTGTCATTTCCAGTGTCATTGAACATAGAGATGCAACTGCATATTTTGTTGATACAACTTCTGAAATTAGAAGTAACAAATTTGTTGCTGGATATATTGCAAAAACACATTGGGAAAACGAGTGGGAATTAAACGAAGAGAAAAGAAAAATTAAAGTTATAAATCCTCAATTCATTGGCAAAGTCGTGTCAGAGTTTGAGAGAATAATGAAATCATGAGTAATCAAGTTCAGGGTCAATTCTTCATTGACTCTCTATCAATAGTCAATCAGTATGACGAGTCAGTTGACATTAAAAATCTAGCAACTAACTTTAAGTTATACGAATCTATTTACAACAAATTCATCACTGGTGAAATATCCATTATTGATGGATTGGACTTATTGAAAAATTACAGATTTACAGGTCAAGAGTTTATTCGTTTTTCAATTAAACAAGCAGAGGGAGTTGGTGATACTTCCGATTCAGAATTCTCAATCGACAAAACTTTTAGAATTTATAAAGTTGATAACATCAACAGAATGAGAGACACCATACAAACTTATGTCTTAAGATTTTGTGACCCCAAAATGTTAACAGTCAGAAAGAAAAAGATTAGTAAGGTTATGCGTGGTCGATACGACCAAATGTTACAGAACCTTTTAATAGATGAAGCAAACTTTAGAGTTCAGGACTTTGATTTATGGGAAGAGACATCTCCCGACAACAAACAATTCCTTGCACCAAACTTATCAATTGTCGGTTGCATGGACTATATTATAGCAAACTCTAATACAGATGACAATGGTGCATATAGAAATAGTTGTTTCTTTTATCAATCTGTAAATGGTGGATTTAGATTTGCAAGTTTTGAGACAATGGCATCAATGGAGTTTCCTTTAGAATTTTCTTATTCATTAAGAAACAATATTCTCGATACAGATGAAGAAAATATCAACTCTGAGAAAGGTCTAAATACCCAAATCTTAAGACTGGAAAAACCCGAACAGTTTAACACATTAGAAGGAACTGTCAATGGTGCTTACTCTTCTTTCATGAGAGTCTATGACCCTATCAGAAAAATAGAAGAAGAAGATTACTATGACATGAAAGAAACTTTTGATAGAAATCAAAAGGGTCATATCTCAGGTTATCCTATGATGATGCTTGAAGAAAATGAAAGAATCATGTCAACACATAACTTAATAGATGGTCAAGTATCACCCGATGTTAAAGAGATTGATGTCGAACTTCCAGCAAACCAAGAATACGATGCATTGATTCATTACGACCAAATACAACCGAATGCATTTGATAATTCATCAACACTTGGTGATGCAGTATACGAAGGAAGAACATTAGAACACAATGGTGTTTTAGAAAGAAAAGCATTGATGGAAATGCTACAACAGAATAGATTGATTGTGACGATACCTTTTAGAACAGATATATCTGCTGGGATTGTTATAAAGCTAAATATACCATCATCCTCTTCTGCACAAGATGGTGGAGATAGAGAAGATAAAGTAAACGACAATAGATACCTTATCACTGATATTGCATTTTCAGGCGACCCAATGAAAAATCAAGGTGTCTGTAATTTAGAAGTAGTAAAAGAAAGTTATGCAAGAGATATTTCTAAAGAGCAACCTTTAGAAAATGTTGCACCACCGAGAGAAACATAATGAGACATTTTTACGGAATAGTTGAAGATAGAAACGACCCACTACAAATTGGTAGGGTTCGTGTTCGTATACATGGAATTCATACAGATGACAAGAACTATATCTCAACACCCGACTTACCATGGTGTCAGGTAATCCTTCCTACTACTTCAGCATCAATATCAGGATTAGGAACACAACATGGACTCGTAGAAGGGTCAACAGTATTTGGATATTTCAGAGATAACTATATGCAAGACCCTATTGTGTTAGGTTCACTTGCTGGAATACCTGCTTCAGGATTTAAGAAAACAGTTAGAGACGAATTACTATCAAGGTCAGTAGAAAAAGGATTCAATGACCCAAGACGATTAACCGCAGCTGATTATGAGGGAACAAATGATGGTAAGAACCCACCACAAGACAGCACAAGGACTTTTGGACTAGAGAAGGGATTAGACACTGCACCTAAGTCTCCAAAGACCTTAGACATCAAATACGATGCCACAGGGTCAACAATAGAAGAACAAGAAATCACGGAAGATATGCTTCCGTTTTATCCATTATATACAGATGACTCAGATGTATCAAGTCTTGCAAGAGGTTCAGTATTAGACCACAAACTTTCAGAGAATGTAGAAGGATTTTTAGATTCAGTAGCAGAACCCGTATATCCATACAACAAAGTTTACATCTCAGAATCAGGTCATGCATTCGAAGTAGATGATACTGTAGGTAAAGAGAGAATTAATATCCATCATAGGTCAGGAACTTTCCATGAAATACATCCCGATGGTTCAGAAGTATCAAGAATTGTAAACGACCATTATCAAGTAGTTTGTAAAGATGATAAAATTTTTATAGCAGGTAATGCAGACTTAACAGTAGAGAAAGGTAATGTAACAATCAATGTGAATACTGGAAATGTAAACATGAATGTTGTGCAAGGTAATGTTGATGCTCAAATTGGTGGAACATTAAATGCAGATGTAACAGGTAACACAACATTTACTTCACCCGAAACTACAATGACTACAAATCTAACTGTAGATGGAACAGTTCATATAACAGGAAAACAAACTAACGATTCAACAATACATGCAGTCGGTGATATTTCAACCGATGCTGGAAATAGTCCAACACTTGCAACCCATAAACATGAAACAATCGTTTCTAGTGGGTCAAGTGCAGGCAAATATACTTCTAAGAAAGGTAAGTAACGAGTATAAATAGTATCATGGCAACAGAATATATCAACGAAGGAAAGACAGTCGCAGTTAAAGATTTATATTCAGATATAGATATAACTTTTACTCGTCATCCTATTTCAAACGATATAACAAAAAAGACGGATGCAGATGCAGTGAAGAGGTCAGTTAGAAATATTGTAATGACCAATCACTATGAGAGACCATTTAAACCAAACTTCGGTGGAAATATCAGAGGAATGTTGTTTGAATTGAATACACAATTGAAAACTCGTATTGCAGCCAACAGATTAAGAGACCTCATTGAGAAGTTAGAACCTAGAGTCGATAATGTCCAAGTAAGATTTATTACCGAAGACAACGACCTAAGAGTAAACATATTTTATAACATTATCAATGGTGTTAAAAACGAAGAATTAAATTACATAGTAAGCAGGGCACGATAATGGCAGTAAATAGTTCAAACTTAAATATTACCGATTTAGATTTCGATAATATTGCAGATAATCTCAAAACATTTTTAAAGGGACAAGATACATTTAAAGATTATGACTTTGAAGGGTCGTCTATTGGTGTTCTTGTTGACTTGTTAGCATATGCTTCACATATTGGTGCAGTAAACACAAACATTGCAGCGTCTGAGTTATTCTTAGATTCTGCACAAATAAGAAAGAATGTTGTATCTCGTGCAAAGGACTTAGGTTTCACTCCTGCTTCTGAAACATGTTCTAAAGCAATCGTAACATTAGAACTAAAGAATGTTAAAAATGCAGATGATACTATACCGACTGTATCCGAAATGTCAATGACAAGAGGAACAATATTCAGAACAGTTTATGAAGGTTCAAACTATAATTTTGTAACTAATTCAACCAAAGTTCCAGTGCAAGACGGAAATACATTTAGATATTCAGATGTTGAAATCCTACAGGGAACTTTTGCTCAAGACCAATTTGTTTGTGATAATCAAATTAAAAATCCAAAGTATGTTTTATCAAACGAAAGAGTTGACAAAAATAGATTGACTGTTTCAGTTAATTCAAGTGGTTCAGTATCAACATATTCATTGTCAACAAGTATTTCAGATATCACATCAACTTCAAAAGTATATTACACTCAGGAAAATGAAGATGGGTTCTTAGAAATCTATTTTGGTGATGGTATATTAGGAGCTTCTTTAAAAGATGGTGATGTTATAACAGTAGATTATATCATAGTTGATAGTGACCATGCAGATGGTGCTAGTAAGTTTGTTCTTTCAACTGCAATTAATGGGTTTAGTGATTCAGTAGTTACAGTTGGAACTAAAGCAACAGGTGGTGCAGAGAAAGAATCAATCGAGTCAATTAAATTTAAAGCAACAAAGTTCTATACTTCACAAAACAGACTCGTAACACTCAACGACTATAAAGCAAAAGTATCAGAATACTATCCAAATGCTGATGCAGTTGCAGTGTGGGGTGGTGAAGATAACGACCCACCTCAATACGGAAAGGTATTCCTAGCAATCAAACCTAAAAACTCAGATTATCTATCAGAGTCAGAGAAGAGTGTTGTTAAAGCAAATCTAAACAAACTTAATATGTTAACAGTTCAACCAGTTATAGTTGACCCCGACATTATTAAGATTCTTGTTTCAACAACATTTAAATATGACCCAACTAGAACTTCCCTAACTCAAGGTGAGTTAGAAGATGTTGTTAAAACAGGTATTGTAGATTTTGATTCTGCAAACCTAAACAACTTTGATTCAATTTTCAGACATTCAAACTTAGTAAAAGCAGTTGATGATATTGATGATGCAATTCTTTCAAATATCTCAAACATCAGACTAAGGAAAAAACTTAAACCCGAAATATCATCAAACCAAAAAGGTTACATTGTAGAATTTGGTAACGGATTTTACAATCCACATAGTGGACATAATGCAGCTGCTGGTGGTGTAATATCATCAACAGGATTTAAACTTCAAGGAGATGCAGTCAATACTATCTTCTTTGATGATGACGGACAAGGGAACCTAAGAACATATTATAACTCAGGTTCAACAAGAATTTATACGAACTCTACTGCTGGTGTAGTTGACTACAACAGTGGTAAGATTACTATCAATGCCATCGTCTTAACCTCAGTGGTTAATGCAGATAGCTCGATAGATTTTACTGTAATACCTTCATCTTCCGATGTCGTAGCACTTAGAGGTAATCTAATTGATATCGACTTGGCAGATATAAGTGTTACAGGTGAAGTAGACACCATCGCAAGTGGTGACTCAAGTGCTGGAGTTGGAGTTAAATTAACTTCGTCCAGTAGTTATTAACCGATGAATAAAGTGGTCATGGAATTTACCATGAGTAGTTTCCCATTTACTTGGATTATAGGAGAAAAAGAAAATGGCAGATAAAAAAATTACAGCATTAAGTCCTGCTGTCGCAGGGGACATCGAGGCAGATGACCTTTTGCATATAGTCGACAATCCATCAGGAACACCAACTAATAAAAAGTTGAACATTGGATTGTTGTTTGAAAACATACCTACTCACCTAGGTATCAATGATATCGAAACTTTTAGTGCAGCTGGAAGTATCAACGATGGTGGTATCGTCCTTTTGGATGGTGATTCATTATCTCAAGATGCAGCTATGACATTGAATGGCACATCCTTTGATGTGGGTCAAATTAAAATCGTCATTGCTAATACTGAACCAGCATCAACTTACAAGTTTAGATTAACAACTGATAGTAATGGTGGTCAATGGGGTGATGGTAATACAAACATCGACTTTGATAGTGTTGGCGAGGCAGTAGTATTAGTATGGTGTGGCACATCCAATGGATGGCATATCATTGCTAATTACAATGCATCAATAAGTTAAGAATATGTCACATAGAGATTTTGCAACTGATAAACTCAGTCAAAGATTACCCTCTCTTTTACCTGAATATGTAAGAGATGAGGCACCTATCTTTGAGCAATTTCTCAAGGCTTATTTTGAATTCCTTGAGGCTGAGATAATAGTTCTCAGCACTCAAGGAGACTTAGATAATTTTGTCACCGAAGATGGTGACAATTTAGTTTTAGAGACAGCAGTTAACGACCCATCTCCACAAGAAGATTCTTCAAAGATTATAACGGAGCTTACTGCTGATACTCAATTTCCAAACGATGGAACAATTAGTCCTAGAAGTGACTATGCAGAACCTTTTAAAAAGGGTGAATACATCTATGGACATAAAGGTGGGTCAATTGCAAAAATTAAAATCATACATGGTAACACACTTTATTGTGATGTTGTTTCAGGTAATGGATTTAGAAAAGATGAAGTTATCGAAGGAAGAGCCAGTGGTCAATATGGTAAAATTAAATCATTTAAAGAAAACTCTATCCTTGCAAATAATCGTCTTTTAGAATACTCAGATATCGACCACACATTAGATTCTTTTTTAGAGTATTATCAAAAAGACTTTATCCCTTCATTAGACTTGAGGGATATACAGAACACAAGATTAACAATCAAAAACATTGGTGATTTCTATCAGCAGAAAGGAACAGAGGAGTCACTTAAATTTATTTTAAGAGTTATATTAGGATTAGATGCAGAAGTTAGATATCCGATTAATGAAACAATTCATGCATCAGATTCAGACCACACCCAAGACAGAAGACTTGCAGTAGCACTTGACAATATATTCCGTCTTCCAAAAGGAACGGATAAAATTACACAATACAATATTGACGAGCCTACTAAAGTAGATGCAGAAGCAATTGTAGAATCTGTTTATGTTTTAGATGCTGGTCAAGGTCATTACTCACTTACAATCACTCAAAACCATTTCGGAACATTCGAACCCGATAGAGCTGTAACCTTCTTAGATAGAGATGGAAAAACACAATACACTGGTGTTGTAAAAGGTATACTAAAAGACATAGACCTTACAGGTTCTTCTACTGGTATACAATTGGAAGAAGAAGGTGATAGTATCTTATTAGAATCAGGATTAGCTGCAGACTATTCAGGTGTGTTTGGAGACATAACATTAAATGAAGAACCAACTAATGGTGGTAAAGTTTTATTGGATACACAAAATGCTGGAGCAATGTATAGTAAGAATGATAAAGTATTCTTTAAAGGTGCATCCAACAATAGTGATTCTACAAAAGCAGAAACCATTGTAGACTTTATCTCTAGAGGTGAGGTTCAAGAAGTTATTATAGAAGATGCTGGAACAAATTATGAAGCTGGTGATATTATCATATTCGATAATTCAAACACTGGTGGTTCAGGTGCAGAAGCAGTAATTGGTGCATTAGAAGATGTTGTTGTTTTAGAGAATGCAACACACTATGGTCAGTTTGAATATACTGCAACTGCTGGTCAAACACAATTTGGTAATGGTGTTAGAGATAACAACGGAAGAAGATTATTCTTTGATGATAGTGCAATCAGAGTATTTGTTAATGGATTAGAACAAACACATTACGATGACTTTACATTTAAAAACTCAGTTGTTGATTTTACAACTGGATTGAACGCAGGTGATGTTGTTGAAATTTATACAGACTTTAATCATCTCTTATATGAAGATGGAGATAGGATACAATATCATACAACAGTCTCATCAATAAAGCAAGTAAAAATTACATCAGGTGGATACGGATATGAAAATCTTCCACTTGTATATCCAGGCGGTTACATTTATTTTGCAGAGGCATCTTCTGTAAATGCTTTCTCAGTTGGAGAAGTTGTTACAGGAAATAATGATTCAGGCATTACTGCTCAGGTTCACAAACTTGACCCCGATAATAAAAGAATTATTGTTAAAAGAAGAACAAGTGATACAGGAGTATTCACAAGTGGTCATGTCATTCGAGGATTAACAAGTGGTGCAGAAGAGACATCAACAAATGTAAATGTATCAAGTGGAACAGGTGCAAAACTAAAAGCATTCTCAGAAAACATTGGTAGTGTTACAGGAATCAACATTCAAACACAAGGATTTAATTTTACATCTAGTCCACAAGTAGATTCAGAGAAATCATTCTTTAATATGTTGATTGATACACCAAGTGCAAATCTTATAAAAGACCAAGTCTTTACAGGTAGAATTACAGGTTCAACTGCTAAAGTTGTATCACATGATGAGAACAGAGGTATTCTAACTTTCACTGATTTAAATGGTAACTTTGTTGATAACGAAGAAGTGTTGTTTAACAATACTGATACATTTAAAATATTTAAGTTCAGACCATATAGTGCAAGAGGTATCAAAGCTGGTGAAGGTATAATCAATCCTAATCTTTTAGGAACTAAATCAACACCAAGTGCAGCTGATTCAAATCTACACGATAATTATTTGTATCAATTACATTCATATGTAATTCGTGTCGGTGAGTCAATAAACAAATATAGGTCAATCATTAAAGAACTAGTCCATCCAGCAGGTCACATATTCTTTGGAGAGGTTGCAATTAAGAATAACATTAATGCACCAGTTCCAGCTGCTGTTACTTTTGTTCCTACCATTATTATCAATGCATTCCCTTCATATGATATTCTACATGAAGAATCAACAAGAGATAGTGAAGTTGCATTATTGATGGAAGATGGTTATAAGATTAAAGGTGAAGAAGCACCCGACATGAACAGCACTGCATTTACAGAATATCTGAAAACAGTTTGTATCTATAAAGACATTGATATTCTAGTTGCAGAAGTCAGTCGTGCAGACTTTGATACAGTTAAAAAATCTCATGCAAACTTTGGTCACTTAAATATTCTAACAACTTCGACTTTAGTTAATGCAAGTGTGCATGAACCATTTAGAACAGAACAAAGAGTTAAGAAATCAGTTCGTGCAATGACAGTTGCTAACAATGGAACTAGAAATGTGTATTATTATAATGGTGAAGAGACACCGAGATTAGAACTAAGACAAGGATACACATATTACTTTACACACCCAACATCACATCCATTTAGATTCTCAGAAACATCAGATGGAACACATGGTGCTGGTGGGTCAACAGAATATACAACTGGAGTCACTAAGTATTCAGGAGTTACTATTTTAAATGTAACTGCTAGCACACCCAACACTTTATATTACTATTGTGATAATCACACATTGATGGGTGGAGAAGCTTATAAGATAACAGAAAACATGGGAACTGTTCTTGCGTTAGACTGGACAAACAGAGGTGATTACGAAAGAAAAGAAGACCATACAGAACATAAGAGACGAAGAATTTCTACAGATGGTAAAGTCTATGTCTCACAAACTCCACATCAAGAACAAAGGTTAATCTTTGAAGATGGTTCTTTTATAAAAGAAGAAGATGAAAGATTCTATCTTAGAGAAGATGCTGGAAATGAAACAGGATTTGGTTCCTACATCACCTTTGAAGATGGTGATAGAATGGAATTAGATGGATATTTTGTAGAAGGTGATATGTTCGTAACTGAACAATCAGCACAATTAGATGGTCACTATCTACAAACAGAAATTGATGGTGATGTTATTGTATTAGAAGATGGAAGTTATCTAGCACAAGAAGATTCATCAGAAAATTCAATTATATCATATGAACCATTAGGACTTACTTTAAGGAGTCTAAATATAATCAATAACCAATCAACATATAACATTTCTTATTACTTGCTGGACGAAGATGTATCAGATGATGCAGAAGAAGACCATATAGTATTAGAAAATGGGTATGGAGATATTTTACTAGAGGATGGAGTTCAGAGTGAAGGCATTAGAATTAGTGACTTGTCAGCATTCCATTCAGATTACACAATAGGAGACTTTGATAGGTATCAAAGAAAGAGAAGTAATATTGGATTTAGTTCTTATATTAAATCATCAAAAATTACAAATTCTACTTTAAGTTCCTTATAAATAGTTATAAATAATCTTAGGAGATTAAAAAAATGGCAGCAATAATTCTAGAAAAGTTCCGAACACATGCAGCGGAACAATTTATCGAGGACTTCTCAGATGATACAGAAGGGGCAACCTATATGTTCATTGGTAGGTCACATGCATGGACAGACGATACTTCACCCGATTTACCAGCAAACTCAGTTAATCAAGAAGTAGATGCATTTAATCATATGATAGCAGCTAAGAAAGTTGCATCAGGTGATGTATCACATGGATTAACAAGATACGACTGGGCATCAGGAACTACTTATGATGAATATGCACATGACATTAGTTCATCTAATCCATCAAGTGCTACTAGTGCAACAAATATTTACGATTCAAGATTCTATGTGATGACTGATGACTATAATGTTTATAAATGTATTAGGTCAGGAAGAAATTCATCAAATGCTGTAGTGGCATCTACAGTTAAACCTTCAGGAACAGACCCATCAGTTCTAGTTACCACATCTGATACAAATGCAGATAATGGTGGATATATTTGGAAATACATGTATTCAGTTTCAGCTGCCGAAACTATTAAATTTGTAACTTCTGAATTCATTCCAGTAAAAACAATCGGAGCTCAAACTGCATTAGGTGGTGTTCAAGATGATAACTCTGCACAATGGGATGTTGAGAACGAAGCAACAGATGGTCAAATCTTAAATATTAGAGTTGATAATCAAGGAAGTGGTTATACAGATGGAACTACTGCTGTTACAATTAATGGTGATGGTTCAGGTGCAACAGCAAATGCTCACATATCAGGTGGTAAGGTAACACACTTCACCATTACAGATGATGGTTCAGGTTATAAAAATGCAACTGTAGACTTATCAGGATTAGCTGGTGGTTCAAATGCAAGTGCAACTGTAATCATATCTCCGAAATACGGACATGGTGCAAACCCAGTTGAAGAACTAGGTGGAAACTATGTAATCGTAAACTCAAGACTTGAGTTTGCAGAAGGTTCAGGTGATTTCCCTACAGATAACGATTTTAGACAAATT
>Ga0213858_10000758_pt1 | contig 15317 bp, 11 predicted proteins | sample PICome_FD_160122 | JGI IMG/M metagenome (GOLD analysis project Ga0213858, IMG submission 160122) | Coastal seawater microbial communities near Pivers Island, North Carolina, United States - PICO245 | ecosystem: Environmental > Aquatic > Marine > Coastal | place: USA: North Carolina | collected... | reverse complement strand
GGCTTCATTGTAAGTGAGACCGCTTTTATCTAACTCGCGTTTTAATTCAGAGGCCAATTGGTCTTGGCTCAACCCCCGCAAGTAATTTTGATTAAACCACTTTCCTTTTTCAAAATCAAACTTAGCGCCAGATTTGGAGACCTTGCTTAGATCAAACGCACTAATTAATTCTGTCAAGTTAAAAATTTCTTGTTCTGTACCCGGATTCCAGCCAAGTAGCGCAAGCATATTGATGAATGCTTCTGGGTAAAACCCAAATTCGCGGTAGCCGCTTGCAGACTCTCCTGTTTCCTGGTTGTTCCAATCTATCGGAAACACAGGAAACCCTAGTCTATCACCGTCTCTTTTGCTTAATTTACCGGGGCCGTCTGGCTTTAACAATAAAGGAAGGTGTGCAAACGCCGGGCAGCTCCATCCAAACGCCTCATACAGCATTACGTGAAGTGGAGCGGAGGGCAACCACTCTTCTCCTCGAATCACATGAGTAATTCCCATTAAATGATCGTCTACAATGTTTGCTAAGTGGTAGGTTGGCATACCGTCCGCTTTGAACAAAACCTTGTCGTCCATATTGTTGGTATTTACGCTTACCCAACCACGGATAGTGTCTTCAAAGCGTACCTCATGATCTCTTGGCAATTTGATGCGCACAACATAAGGTTCACCGGCGGCCATTTTAGCAGCCACCTCTTCTTTGGGCAGCGTCAATGAATTTTTCATGTTGCCGCGCGTGATATAATTGTATTGCCAATTTGCTGCTCCTGCTTCTTTTGCCATTTGTCTCATGGCATCAAGTTCGTCCGCGCTGTCAAAAGCGATATAAGCCTTTTCCGCATCCAATAGCCGATCTGCGTATTCCCGGTACATTTCTTTTCGTTCGCTTTGACGGTATGGCCCGTTTCCGCGGTCTTCTCCACCAATTCCTTCATCTGGGCTGATTCCACACCATGCCAAAGATTCAACGATATATTTTTCTGCACCAGGAACAAACCGTGTCTGGTCTGTATCTTCAATGCGCAACAAGAAATCACCACCGTGTTTCTTGGCAAATAAATAGTTATATAATGCAGTGCGTACTCCACCTATGTGTAATGGCCCCGTTGGAGACGGAGCGAAACGAACGCGTACGTTTGAACTCATTGTCCTGTCATTTGAATTGGTGCAAATGTACAATCGCTTAAACCATTAGGAAACACTAACTTTGTTATTATAAACACATGTAAAATATGTACCCAGAAGATATGATTGCGCCCATGCGCGCAGAACTTGCAAATAGCGGATATACAGAAACAAAAACACCAGAAGAGGTTGTTTCTTCGATAACAGCACAGGGGACTACCTTGGTTGTTGTAAATTCTGTTTGTGGTTGTGCAGCAGGATCTGCCCGTCCTGCGGCTATAGCTGCAGCCAAGTCTGAGGTTAAACCAGACCGAATGATAACGGTTTTTGCAGGAAACGACAAAGCGGCCGTGGACGAGGCCAGAAAACACATGTTGCCCTTTCCTCCTTCATCACCATCAATGGCGTTGTTTAAGAACGGGGAGTTGGTTCACATGATAGAACGCCACCACATAGAAGGCAGAACGGCTCAAATGATTGCGGGTAATTTGCTAGGCGCTTTCGAAGAGCATTGCAAATAACTCATAACACCTAGTCATGGATAAAAGTAAAAATATAGAGACCCTGGCCATTCATGGTGGTCAGCACGCTGACCCTACCACGGGAGCGGTTATGCCTCCAATCTACCAGACATCAACCTATGTTCAAGAGTACCCTGGTAAACACAAGGGTTTTGAATACAGCAGAAGCCAGAACCCAACGCGTTTTGCTTTGGAAAGGTCCATAGCCTCCTTAGAGGGCGGAAAATTTGGTGCAGCCTTTGGCTCTGGGCTTGCCGCTATTGACTGCTTATTGAAGTTTTTGAAACCCGGTGATGAAATAGTTGCTTGTAACGATCTCTACGGCGGTACATACCGATTGTTTACAAAGGTTTTTTCAGAATACGGCTTGAAGTTCACATTTGTGGATATGTCCAATGACAATTGGGACGCGGCAATTAGTTCAAACACCAAAATGGTATGGATGGAAACACCAACGAACCCCATGCTTAACGTCTTGGATATTGCGGCTGTTTCCAAAAAGGCAAAATCCGCAGGAGCCATGATGGTTGTTGACAACACGTTTGCGACCCCGTATTTGCAGAAGCCGCTTGACCTTGGGGCAGATGTTGTTATGCATAGCGGAACCAAATACCTTGGCGGGCACAGTGACGTTGTACTAGGACTATTAGCTACTTCCAATAAAGAGATAGCGGACAAGATGTACTTTATTCAAAATGCCTCTGGGGCAATTTTGGGACCAATGGATAGTTTTATTGCCTTAAGAGGTATAAAAACACTTCACGTTCGCATGGATAGACATTGCGAAAACGGCGCTGCGGTGGCAGAGTTTTTGGCGGCTCACCCAGCGGTTGATAAGGTGTATTGGCCAGGATTAAAAAACCATAATGGACATGAGGTTGCAAAACGCCAAATGAAAAAATTTGGCGGTATGGTAAGCTTCACCGTAAAAGGAGCGGGTTTTGAAAAAACCGCAGACGTTGTGAGCTCATTTGAGGTGTTTACCTTGGCAGAGAGTTTAGGGGGAGTGGAGTCTTTAGCTGGACACCCGGCGTCCATGACACATGCATCCATTCCCAAAGAAGAAAGAGAAAAAGTGGGGGTAACGGATAATTTGATCCGTTTATCTGTAGGCATTGAGCACATAGATGATTTGATTGCAGACCTAGCAGAAGCCCTAGACAAATAGAACAAGATGAATAATAAATTTGCGGTTATTGGTTTGGGCGTATTTGGCTCAGCAATCGCCAGAAAGTTATCAGAACGCGGGGCCGACGTAATGGCTATTGACGAGAACGAGGAACGCGTACAGCTCATTTCTCAAGACGTTGCGTTTGCGGTTCAGTTAGACGCTACTAATTCTGCAGCATTAGAGAGCCAAAACCTTAAAGAGGTTGATGCTGTGGTAGTCAGCATTGGGTCTAGTTTTCAGGAAATGCTCTTGTGCGTGTTTCAGCTTCAAGAGATAGGAGTAAAGAAAATTATCGCCAGAGCCCAAGGCGCGGTCCAATTTAAAATATTGGAAAAAATGGACGTTGATGAAATTCTAAGTCCAGAGCTTGAGGTTGCTAATAATGTTGCAGAGCAATTGACCAACCCAGGCGTTAAAATGTGCTTACAATTACCAGATGATTACGAAATTATTGAGGTAGAAGCGCCGTCTAAAATCATAGGCCGCACTCTTGAAGACATAGGCCTTCGTAAGAAATACAACTTAAATATGGTTACCGTGCTTAAGAAAACCGTTACAAAAGACGGCGAAGAAGAGCATATAGAACACCACATTTATGGTGTCCCCGGACCGGACAGCACGGTTAGCGAAGGAGATATTTTGGTTCTTTTTGGTTTAGACAGTGATATAAATCGATTCATTGAAATCAACGCTTAGTGCACAAGGGCAACATCATAATTACGGGTGTTAGTTCAGGAATAGGTCGTGCTATAGCCCGAGCTGCTTTGTCTGAAGGATATGTTGTTCAGGGCATTGGTCGTACGGCTCCAAGCGGTTTGGAAAACAATTCAAAATGGAGGTTTACCGCTTGTGATTTAACGGATTTAAAGTCTATAGATGAGTTAGACCTTTGCTTAGGCGAAAACAATATACTCATCAACAACGCTGGTACGTTAGGGCCTATCATGTCGGGTGAAAAAATAGACACAGCGTCTATTGATTACTGTTTCCGGCTTAATGTTACCGCCCCAATTCGTTTAACAGCAAGGTTCTTGAGCGAATCAACCGGGGAACAACAGGTTTACTTTACAGGTTCAGGAGCAGCTGAGTATCCCATATCTGGTTGGTCGGCATACTGCGCTTCAAAAGCATCCATACATATGTATGCCAGGGTATTAAGTCAAGAACATCCAAACATCCCCATACATGTTTTTAAACCAGGGAAGGTGGATACGCCAATGCAAGAGACCATAAGAAACACAAACAAGGAGGATTTTCCCGCGGTTTCTGCGTTTATCGCAGAACATGAATCGGGTAATTTGATAAAACCGGAAAGCGTTGCGGAAGAATTACTGCACGTAATACAATTAAAAGAAAAACCCGAAGTGGTTTTTTCTACATCACCTATCTAACACTTACATATGAGAAGAGTAATTTTTGCGTTAAGCACAGTATTTATGGTAATGTCTTGCCAGAACAATCCAACCCCAACCGCCCAGTTTATTAGACAAGATATTGTTGGTGAATGGACCATGACCCAGGTTGCCTACAGCGGTGAAATGCCCAACCCGTTAAATCCGTCTGCGTTGGTGCAGTTCTCAGGCTTGGGCACTCAGCTATCGGGGAAAGTGAATATTTATGAAATGCCAGACACAGGCAATATTGATATTTCATTTGTTGCAGATTTGAGTTCGATTCAAGTCCCGGTGTCGTTGGAAAGTTCGGGTTCATGGACGCTTACGAATAATGACAGTACCTTAGTTTTAGATAACGATAGCGTGAGCTTCAATTTTGTTATGGTAAGCGGGTTGCCCAATGAACAAGTTTGGACAACTTCATTTATGCAAATTCCAGCGGATAGTAGCTATTGGGCAGATATTGATTTAGAGTTGACATTGGTAAAATAAGAGACCCGCAGAGATGGCGAGAGTTTTAACAGGAATTCAGAGTTCCGGAAGACAACATTTAGGAAATATTTTAGGAGCTATTCTTCCGGCAATTGAAATGAGTAACGACCCCAAAAATGAGGCGTACTTGTTCATTGCGGATCTTCATAGTTTAACTACGGTAAAAGACGCAAAACAGCGAAAGGACAACCTAATTGCTACAGCAGCGGCATGGCTTGCTTGTGGTCTAAATCCAAATAAAGTGGTGTTTTATGCTCAGAGCTATCTACCAGAGTGTACAGAGCTAACGTGGTATTTAAACTGTTTTACACCATACCCAATGCTTGCCAACGCACACAGCTTCAAAGACAAGAGCAACAATCTTAGCGATGTGAACGCCGGTCTTTTTGACTACCCTGTATTAATGGCGTCCGACATCTTATTGTATGACGCTGATATTGTCCCCGTTGGAAAAGATCAGAAACAGCACTTGGAAATAACCCGTGATTTAGCATCTAGTTTTAACCACCAATATGGCGACACTTTTGTTCTTCCTGAATCTAAAATTTCGGAATCAGTTATGACGATTCCTGGAACAGACGGCCGTAAAATGAGCAAGAGCTATGGCAATGTGGTAGATGTGTTTTTACCGAAAAAACAATTGAAGAAACAGGTTATGGGTATTCAAACAGACTCAACGCCTCTTGAAGACCCAAAAGACCCAAACACGTGCAATGTGTTTGCATTGTATAAGCTCCTGGCTACAGACGAGCAAGCGAAGCAACTTGCAGAAAAATACAGAGGAGGCAACTTTGGATACGGGCACGCAAAGACGGCGCTACTTGAATTGATATTAGAAGAGTTTGGTTCGGCTAGGGAGAAGTTTGATCATTATATAGAGAACCCTGAAGAAGTTTTCTCCGCCTTGAAAATGGGTGCAGAAAAAGCTCGTCCTGTTGCTCAGGCCACATTAAACAGAGTGCGCAACAAACTTGGTTTTTAATACTGTGAAAAAGATAGGAAGCTATATACATCACACATGGTATTACTTCTGTGCGTTGATTTCTATTTTGATTACGTTGCCGGCGTTGTTGATTTTTGCTCGTCCAGGAGCAAAGTATTCCATATTCTTTGAGATAGGCAAGGTGTGGTCTTGGATTTATCTTCTGTTAATGGGTGTTCTTCCCCGTCCAAAAAAGTATTCTTTACAACACAAAGGCCCATACGTTTTGGCAGCCAACCATTCGTCCGATATAGATATTCCCCTAACGTTTTTAGCATCTCCCTCGCCGGTAGTCTTCATGGGAAAAGCGGAGCTTCTAAAACTCCCTCTTTTTGGCTACTTCTTTAAGCAAACCTCTATTGCTGTGGACAGAAGTTCTTTTCGCGGCAGGAAACAAGCTCTTTTAGACGCAGACCAACGCATTAAAGACGGTTATAGTGTTTGCATTTATCCGGAAGGAGGAATTCCGTCACAAAAACATCTAGTGGGCCCGTTTAAGGCCGGAGCCTTTAAGCTTGCCGTTGACAACCATGTTCCCATAGTGCTCATGAGCATTTACCAAAGTAAGTTCCGATTAGGCGATTGGGGAGAGCCGTCATCATTAGGACCGGTAGACACCGCTGTTATTGGCGAATTTTGGCCTAACCCTAAAGCTAAAAACCCTGTTCAAGATTTAAGTGACCGCTGTTATTTGGCATTGGCTAAAGATTTAAAAAACTGGGGTCATGAAGGGAAAGTTGCCCTACCTTTGAACGAATAAGCAATGACAATGAGCATTAGTCTTGAACAAATCAAACATTTAGCGCATTTAAGTCGTCTTGAATTCAGCGAGGAAGAGCTGAAAGAAATGCAGGGCGATATGGGGAAAATATTAGATTTTGTAGCACAAATAGACGCTTTAGATCTTTCTGGAATTGAACCGTTGACGCAAATGAGTGATAGCGTAAACGTGATGCGCGAAGATCAAACGAAGGGAATGATTCAGAAGGAAGAGGCATTAAGAAATGCCCCAGACGCAAACTCTGATTATTTTCGGGTGCCCAAATTCGGGAAGAAAGTTTAAAACCTTTTTCTTCTAGCAATTGTTTTCTTTTAAAGCCAATCACTATGAACATTGCTGTAATTCAGGGAAGCCCGCGTTCTGAATCAAATTCACTTAAGGTAGCTCAGTTTCTTAGCGAAAGCCTTATGAGCAGGCCAGGCGTGAAAACCACCTTGGTAAATTTGAAAGACCTAAACTTTCCCAATTTTGACGACCACGGTGAGCTGGATCAGGCTCATCAACTACAAAAAGCGTTGTTGTCCGCAGACGGCATTTTGTTTGTTTTTCCAGAGTATAACGGCGGAATGCCCGGCGCCATGAAGAACGCGTTGGACTACTTTCGTGCAGAATATAACTTAAAACCTATGGCGGCCACCACAGTAAGCGCGGGTCCTTTTGGAGGCATCAATGCTTGGCACGCTTTTCATTCTTGGGCATTGTACGTAGGCGGCATCCTGCTTCCTAACAATTTAAAAGTGAGCAACGTATCCAGCCTTTTTAACGAAAAGGGTGAGCCTGTGGAGAAACATTTTAATTCAAATTACCCTAAGTTTTTGGATGAATTTTGTTGGTTGATAGAGAAATTAACTGCGGACTAAATGTCTTCCGCTGATGCCCTTGTCCATTGCCGCGCTTGGTTTTCTAGCCAAGGCTGGAAGGCATTTCCTTTTCAAATCCAAGCATGGAGCTCCTACTTAAACGGCAGTAGCGGTATAGTTAACGCGCCTACGGGAAGCGGTAAAACATACTCCCTTTTGTTGCCGGCCATAGCAGAGGGAATCGAGCGTTCAAAAACAGACGCTGCGTCTTGTGAAGGCGTACAACTCATTTGGATCACACCAATACGTGCGCTAGCAAAAGAAATTAATCAAAGTGCAGAAAGAGCGCTGTTTGCCCTGTCTTCAAACTGGGAAGTTGGTGTGCGAACAGGGGATAGCACACAGAAAACCAAGCTGGCTCAGAAGAAGAAGCTGCCGCAGATTTTAATTACCACTCCCGAGAGCATTCATGTAATGCTTAGCAACAAAGGTTTTGATAAACTATTTAAAAACCTTAGGGCTGTAGTAGTTGACGAATGGCATGAACTTATGGGAAGCAAGCGGGCGGTTCAATGCGAATTGTTTTTATCAAAATTCAGAAGTCTTAGTCCTGAAATGATGACATGGGGCATTTCCGCTACGATTGGAAATATGGAGGAAAGCGTTGAGGTGCTGATGGGACCTAATCAGACCGACTCTTCCGTAATAATCAAGGCGAATGTGCAGAAAAAACTCATGGTGGAGCCGGTATTACCAGACGAAGTTGAAACCTTGCCTTGGGCAGGTCATTTAGGGATTCGGCTGTTAGACAATGTGGTGCCTTTAATACATGAGAATAAAAGCACACTAATTTTCACAAACACCAGGGCTCAGGCAGAGATTTGGTTTCAGCAAATTTTGGAGACGGACCCAAGTTTGGCCGGTATCATCGCCATGCACCACAGTGCTATTTCCAAAGAGTTGAGAGCATGGGTAGAGGAAGCGTTGTATGACGGTAGGCTCAAGGCGGTGGTCTGCACTTCTTCTTTGGATTTGGGTGTAGATTTTCGTCCGGTGGACTGCGTTGTTCAGATAGGTTCTCCAAAGGGAGTGAGCCGGTTTGTTCAACGTGCAGGTCGCTCCGGGCACAGGCCGGGTGAAGTATCAAAAATTTATTTTGTGCCTACGCACGGTTTGGAGTTGCTAGAGTGTGCTGCGCTGCGCAAGGCCATAGACACAGAAGCTAATGAAGATAGAATACCGTACTTAAGAAGCTTTGATGTGCTTATTCAATACTTGGTAACCCTTGCGGTTAGTGATGGTTTTAGGGCCACAGAGTTGCTTCAAGAAATAAGAGCTACAACTAGTTTTTCTAGTTTAAGCGATGAAGAATGGGGCTGGTGCTTGGACTTTATTGTACGAGGTGGAGAAAGCCTTGAAGGCTATGAAGACTTTCACAAAGTGGTTGAGGAAGAAGGGAGGTATAAGGTATTGTCTAGAAAGGTAAGCACAAGGCACAAGTTTAACATTGGAACCATTGTTAGTTCAACAATGGTCAAGGTAAAGCTGCAAAAGGGAAAATACCTTGGCCAAGTAGAGGAATACTTTATCTCTAAATTAATTCCGGGAGATGCGTTCTGGTTTGCAGGAAGGTCGTTAGAACTGGTTCGGCTAAAGGGAATAGAAGCCACCGTAAAGCTGTCAAAGCAGAAGAAAGGACAGGTGCCCTCGTACATGGGTGGCCGAATGCCCTTGAGCGCAGAATTAGGTTACTTTCTTAGGGAGAAGATAGAGGAGTCGGCGTTATATGATACGTTTGAAGATCCAGAGCTTGCAGCCGTGCAGCCAATTATTTCTTTGCAAAAAGAACGCAGCATTGTGCCAACGCAACAACAATTCCTTTTGGAATACCTGGAAGACCACGAAGGGCACCATCTCTTTGTGTATCCTTTTGAAGGGCGCTTGGTTCACGAGGGTCTTGCTTCGTTGCTTTCTTTCCGCCTTGGACACTTTAAAAAGCAAACGTTCAGCATTGCCATGAACGATTATGGTTTTGAGCTGTACAGCGACCAGCCTATCCCCATAGAGGAGGCCTTAGACAGCGACGTGTTTTCTACGGAACATCTTAATGAGGATTTAGTCAGCAGCTTAAACGAAAGCGAAATGATGCAAAGGCGGTTTAGAGACATTGCTCAAATTTCAGGATTAGTTTTTACTGGGTATCCTGGAAAGAACATGACCACAAAACATTTGATGAATAGTACCAAGCTAATTTATGAGGTGTTTCGCGAATACGATCCAAACAATTTATTGCTTAGACAAGCATATGAAGAGGTTCACGAGTTTCAGCTAGAAGAGGCACGTATGCGCTCTGCTTTAGAGCGTATAGCGAATCAAGAGATGGTTTTACAAAAAATAGAGAAACCAACCCCTTTGGCGTTTCCAATTTTAGTAGACAGGCTGCGGGAAACCATGGGAAACGAGACGTTAGTGGAGCGTATTAAGCGAATGCAGCTTGACTTTGGATAAAACAAAAGGGTTTAAACAAACAATCCCCGCTTTTGCGGGGATTGTTGAATTAGAGATCGGTCTTTAATTATTGAAATTTCGAGGCGATTGCATTATAGCCTTGTGTTAGGCTTTGACGATACTGTTGGTCTGCCTGGCTTGTGCGAATGAGCATTTGGTAGAACTGAAGGTCTGTGCTCCAGTCGTTGCGCATTCGTTTTCTATCCGTTCTGCTGAGGCCTTGGTAATAATCCAATTCGTCCTCTAAGAATTTCACAAACTCATCTGTTAGCGCTCTAGCTTTTTCTGTGGCACCGGCACGGTAGTACGAGTCAATAATACCAAACAAGAAGTAGTTGTATCCGAATTTTTCTGCCGGCATCTTTTCCATCGCAAAATCAAGTACTTTAACCGCTTTTTCGCTTTTGCCTTCCTTGACTAATTCATTGGCGAGTCGGCCAAGTATGGTGCGCAGGTTATAGCTTAATCTGCGGTTGGTTTCATCAAGATATACATCAGGAAGCTCCATGTTTCCGTAGGCAAAGTCATTCATGACGTTGTCGTACATAATATCAGTGTCCACTTTACCGTAGTCTATTCCTTGCGAGTTATTTGGTGCATAAACTGGCACAAACCGGTATGCCATCCCTTCTAATCGGAAATAATCATTTAACCAGAAATAAGCCTTAGGACTGTTTCCTACAGTAATGGAAAAGTAAATAGGTCGCGTCCAGTCGTTGTTTGCAATGAGGTCGATTACCATTAAATCCCTTTTGGTAATCACGTTAGACTTCCAATTCCAATCAATGTAATCTACAACTTGCGCACTGTCATTAACATCCACCACATTGTTTGCAAAGACTGCGTCTTTATCAATATTGATTCTCAATTTTTTCTGTGGATAAAGAGGAAGCTCTTTGTTGCTGCCAGCTTTGAATTTAACCTGGCTGTCGTCTCTTTTAGTAAACTTCACAAAGTCCTTGACGTCCCATCTGCCTTTAACGCCCATTTCACGGTAGTATAGCACATCTCGGGTTCCCTGGACGTATTGATTCCATTCAAAACTAAAAGGAACAGCCTGTCCTTCATAAGCAGCACGGCGCTGCTGGTCAATGTACCAATCCGTGTTTAAGAGGCTTAAGTTTACAACCCTAACATCTGTTCGGTAGCCTTCAACTTCCTGAACATACCACAAAGGGAAGGTGTCATTATCGCCATTAGTGAAAAGGATTGCATTTGGCTCACAGCTGTCTAAATACGCTTTTGCGATATCTCTTGCTGTATATCTGTTGCTTCGGTCGTGGTCGTCCCAATTTTCCGCTGCCATGCGGACAGGAACGGCAACCATAGTAACTCCAATCACAAGGTAAGAGGCTACCATAGGGCTCATTTTTGTACGCAATGTGTCCCAAAGACCCAGCGCACCAATTCCAATCCAGATGGCGTAGGCATAGAAGGAGCCAACAAACGCGTAATCTCGTTCCCTTGGCTCATAGGGTTTGTGGTTGGTGTAAACCACAATTGCCAGTCCGGTCAATAAGAAGAACAACGTCACTGCCCATGCGTCTTTATTGTTCTTTTTGTATTGGTAGTATAGGCCAAAGATTCCAAGCAGGAATGGCAACATAAAGTAGGTGTTTCTAGAAGGGTTGCTTTTCCAAGAGTCGGGCAGGTTGTCTTGGCTTCCTAGCCTCAGTGAATCAATAAAAGGTATTCCTGTTATCCAATTTCCTTTGGTGAGCTCTCCTCTATGTTGAGAGTCGTTTTGACGCCCTGAAAAATTCCACATGAAATAGCGGAAATACATGGTTCCAACTTGATACTTAAAAAAGAAACTTACATGTTGAGCAAAAGTAATCGGAGCTTTTGGATCTTTTATATCCATTAGGTTGATGTAATTCTGCTTGTATTGCGGATCGTCGTTCCAAATCCTTGGAAAGAAGGTCTTGTACTTTGGATCGTAATTTGGCGTGCTCGCTTTTTTGTCGTCTGTGAGTAAATAGCGCGCCTCTATTTTTAGGTTGTCTCCATTATTGGCTAAATAGTCTTCGGCTTCTTTACGAAGCTTGAAGGCAGTAATTTGTTTTGGTCCCTTCATTACGGCAAACCCTTTTTGATAAACCGGTTTTCCATCACCAAAAGGCTCTTTACTGTCGTAAGGAGCGTTAAAGCTTTTTCCGTAGAGAATGGGCCAATCACCGTATTGCTCGCGATTATAATAAGCTAATAGGGACATTGCGTCTTCCGGGTTGTTTTCGTCTATTGGCGTGTTTGCGTTAGAGCGAATGGCAAGAATAATGAAGGTTGAATACCCCATTACAATGAGCATTACCGCTAATACCGCTTGTTGAGCAAGCGGTTTCTCATTTCTATTGGTCCAAAGAATTCCAAACAAAACCACAGCAATCAAAATGAGCGAGGCGGCTATTGTTCCAGAGTGGAACGGAAGACCAAAGTTGTTTACGAAGGTTATTTCTAGCGTGCTGAATAGGCGTAAAACAATGGGGATGATAAACGCGAATACAAGACCCAAAATAGCAATGCTGACACCGTTTGCCAGAATAAAACCATTACGTGTTGGGTTCGGGTATTTTTTAAAGTAGTAAATCATTCCAATTGCTGGAATGGTCAAGAATACTAATATGTGAACCCCTACAGAAAGTCCCACTAAATACGCTATTAATAGCAACCATTTGTTTGCATTTGGATCTGTGTCTACAGCCTGTTCCCACTTTAGCACAGCCCAAAAAGCCACAGCGGTGAAGAACGAACTCATAGCATAAACCTCTCCTTCTACAGCGGAGAACCAGAAGCTATCGGAAAAAGTGTATGCCAAAGCACCAACGGCCCCTGAGCCCAAGACAGCAACTATTCCTGCGTTGTCTAACTTCTCTCTTCCGCCCAAAAGCTTTGCAGAAAGTGCTGTGATTGTCCAGAAAAGAAACAGAATACTAAAGGAGCTAGATAGTGCGCTGAGCGCATTAACCATAAGTGCTTGTTTTTCCGGTGAGCCAGCAAATTGACCAAATAAATTTCCCATTAACTGAAAGAACGGCGCTCCAGGAGGGTGTCCTACTTGGAGCTTCACAGATGTAGCAATATATTCACCACAGTCCCAAAAACTAGTTGTGGGTTCGATAGTCATGAAATAGGTAATTGTCGCAATTGCGAACACCACCCATCCAGCGATTGTATTAAGCTTATTGTAATTCACGTATTCTGCTTGTTATCGGGGCAACGTATTGCACCGTATTAGGTAATCAGGCTCGAAAATAAGAAAAACCACGCCCTTCAGCCTTGAAATGAATGTTAAACAGCAAAATTTTCCTGTCTGTCTTTTTGCATTTTCCCTTTTCGACTATATTTGCCGTCCCTTAAGGGAGAATTGCCCGATGGTGTAATGGCAACACTACGGTTTTTGGTACCGTCATTCTAGGTTCGAGTCCTAGTCGGGTAACTCAGAAAAGCCCCGCACAACGTGCGGGGCTTTTTTTGCACTATAATTCACCAAATACAAGGAGTTGCTTGTATCATTTATTACTTAAAGGGATAAACGCGTTAACCAATCGCATTCCTCAAATGTTTTTTTAATCTTCGTCAAACAAACCCATGCGAACACTCGAGGTCAATATTCTTTTTGCTAATTTCATTATCAACCGAGGAGCACAAAATGTATGAGTACTGAAAATTTAACCAAATATTTTGCTGCAGTAAACAGACCAGAGAAACCTATGGTCTCCATAATTGTGCCTGTTTACAACATGAAGCCTCACCTTGATCAATTCCTGCAATGTTGTATACAATTCTATACACTCTTTTCTTACGAGTTAATTTTTGTAGACAACAATAGCAACGACGGCAGTCGCGAACACCTTGAAAAACTTGGTGCACGCGTTGAAACAGAAACGCGTCAAGGGGTGAATTATGCCCGCCAACACGGATTAGACTTAGCTAGAGGTGAAGTCATATTAACTATGGATGCGGACACCATATATCCACCTGATTATATAAATAATATGGCGCTAGAGCTGTATGCAGACGCTGACGTTTCTCTTGTATGGGCTACTTCAATAGGCTGTTTGGATCCAGCGAACCCAACGTTCTCAGAAGCAATCAAGCTAAAGATTAAGTCTTTGTCGCACCGCTTAATAACGAATAAAATAGCTCGGGCAAAAGCTGTTGGGGCATGTGCAATGTGTTTCATGAAAAACACGGGGGTGTATTATCCGTTAGACCTCAAAAATCTCGCAGGATGTGACGACGGAATGGTGGCTGTGCAGCTCATGCGAAAAGGAAAAATTAAGCGCATGAGAAAAGGGCTGTATACCACTAGGGGTTTGAATAAGCGCATAGGCTCGGGCACCTGGCCCTTAGCCTAACTAAAAATTAACAATCCCCAAGAGTCCTGCTCTTGGGGAGGAAGTTCTACAATGCGTACCCTAGAGTAATTGAGCCTACATATACATCTTCATTGAACGCGTTTTCTTGGAAGAACGTTCTAGCATCTATTCTGCCAGTAACTTTCCACGATTTAATTCCGACCTGTCCTTGCAATCCATATCGGAAAAGATGCGTGTTATAATTATTATTAGTACGAATTCGGACTCGATCACCTTCCGAATCGGAACCGAGCAAAATGTTTTGTGAGCCCAAACGCACTCCTGCATAACCACCAAAACCTAAGTTTAAGGCTTTGTCTATTTTTCCGCGTGGACTAAAATCTAGTTCTATCATCACAGGAATAGTGAAAAACGCTTGAGAAAAAGAGTTTCTTCTAATGTCTGTGACTTCTGTAACGGGCACGATTGCGGTTGTAGCTTCCCCGACGGGCTGTTCTACTTTAACTATAGTGTTGTCGTTTTTAAAACTAAAAGCGAGACCTTCCCACTCATATCCAAAGCTGAATAAAAGAGGGCTGCCTGCTCCGCCAATCTTGTTCTTTACATTGAATTTGCTCCGAAAAGTCAGGCTTTCATAATGATTAAGGAGATCTTCCGTTGAGGTTGAGTTCCCGTTTATGGTTCGGAAAGAGTTTGCGCCTAGGTGAAATTCGAAGTTGTTAAATTGAGTTTTATTTGACTTTTTCTTGGGCAAGGGAATAGAAAGAGAGTCGGACTCCTCCTTATCAAGGTCTCGGATTTCTATATCGGCGGTTACACCGCTTTCTATGCTTTTCTCTAGCTCTTCAGCTCTGTCCTCCCATTTTTTACTAAACTCTTCTCCCCAGGTTTCCATTTTTTCACCAAATTCTTCTCCCCAGGCTTCCATGCTTTCTCCAAAACTTTCCATGCGCTGTTCAAAGCTCTCGGTTAATTCCTTTACTCTTGCATCACCCTCCTCTTCTGTTAAAGTTCCTGCTTTCACCAAAGCCTTTATCTCTGCAATTTGTTCAGCCAACTTTGCTGCTTCTGTGGTGCTAATAGTCACAATTTTTGTGATTGCCTCTAAGAGACCTGCGCCAGCTTCCACTCCGTCTATTTCGATCGAAATTTCATTGGTGTCATTGGGAAAATGAAGTTCTTTAAAATTGGTGGTGCTTGCCTTTACGCTCAGCCCTAGTGCTAGGTAGC
>Ga0213858_10000756_pt1 | contig 15331 bp, 10 predicted proteins | sample PICome_FD_160122 | JGI IMG/M metagenome (GOLD analysis project Ga0213858, IMG submission 160122) | Coastal seawater microbial communities near Pivers Island, North Carolina, United States - PICO245 | ecosystem: Environmental > Aquatic > Marine > Coastal | place: USA: North Carolina | collected... | reverse complement strand
AGTGAAACCTAAAATTATTTTTAATTATTATTATACTTGAGCTTAATTAAATTAAGAGTACCTGGTTATTATCAAAAAATTAAAAATTAAAAATTAAAAAGTTTTATAAAAAGATTCATCATTAATACAAATTAATGATGAATCTTTTTAGGAAAGAAGGTGATAATAGTTTACCAGAAGCCTAATGAAACAGCTTTATCAATTGGTAAACATGCACCAATACCAAACCAAACTGCAAAGAAGAATCCAAGAATGAACACTAAACTTGCAATTGGACGACGGAATGGATTTTGGAATTTATTTACATTTTCAATAAATGGTACGGTGATTAAACCTGCAGGTACTGCAGCCATTGCTAATACACCTAATAATTTATTTGGTAAAACACGTAATAAATTGAATGTTGGGAAGAAATACCATTCTGGTAAAATTTCTAATGGTGTGTTAAATGGATCAGCTGGTTCACCCATTTGTGTTGGTGCCATTACACCTAAACCAATACAACATGCAAATGTACCTAAAATACAAATTGGGAATACATATAATAAATCATTTGGCCATGCTGGTTCACCATAATAGTTATGGCCCATACCTTTAGCTAATTTAGCACGTAACTTCGGATCTGATAAATCTGGTTTTTTAATTACTGACATAATTATTCCTTATTAAAATATTAATATTATAGCTAATTTCGTTAAATCGAAATTAAAGTGGTCCTGAGATACCTTGTTTACGAATCATTAAGAAGTGCGTTAACATTAACACAGCTGCTGCCAGTGGTAAAACAAAAGTATGTGCACTGTAGAAACGTGTTAAAGTACTTTGACCTACACTTTCACCACCACGTAATACTAATACTAAAGGTTCACCAACAACAGGTACTGCTGCAGGAACACCTGTTACAATTTTACAAGCCCAGAAACCAACTTGATCCCAAGGTAATGAGTAACCTGTAACACCAAAAGATACAGTAACAACTGCTAAAATTACACCAGTAACCCATGTTAACTCACGTGGTTTTTTGAAACCACCAGTTAAATATACACGGAAAACGTGTAAAACCATCATCATTACCATCATACTTGCTGACCAACGGTGAACAGAACGGATTAACCAACCAAAGTTAACACTTGTCATAATATATTCTACCGATGCAAACGCATCAACTACACTTGGACGGTAATAGAACGTCATAGCAAAACCCGTTGCTACTTGAACTAAGAAACATGTGAAAACAATACCACCAAAACAGTAGAAAATGTTAACATGTGGTGGTACATATTTACTTGAAATATCATCTGCAATTGCTTGCACTTCTAAACGTTCTTCAAACCAATCGTAAACTTTACCCATGAGAAATTATTATAAAGAATAAAACACAGTTAAGCACAATTAAACATTTATTATTAAAGGCGAGAGTGGGATTCGAACCCACGGAATCCGTAAAGATTCATCTGATTTCAAATCAGACGCAATCGACCAACTCTGCCATCTCGCCAAAAGATTAGTTTTAACACTAATCTTAAATAATTAACTTTCGTAAGTCGTTGTTCCACTAAATTTGATTGAAGCTGGATTTGGATTTTTACCAATTGAAAAATCACGACTGTTAACAGATGTACGACCTGGGTTTACTTTCTCAGGGAAAACCCCATCTTTTGGATGTAAATACTGTACTTCACCACTTGGGAAAATTCGGTAAATTTTATAATCGTTGATTTTAAAAGTTCGTAATTGTGTCCCTAAAGCTAAACATTGTTCTTTTCGAGCTAAGTAAAGTAAGTTTTCACCATTACGCATAATGGCTGCTCCACCTGTTGGCATTTCAAAAATTTGTTCTTTTTTACTTGTCCATGTGATAGCGTACTTTTCTTCAACTTCAGCTGCTCGTAACCAGCCACCAGTACTTCCACCGAAAGTTGGAAATGGTGTTTGTAAATTTAATGTCATAAGTAAAACCTTATTAATATTTAACGTTCAATATAATATTTTAATCAAAAAACTTTTTTTTGTACGCTAAATTCGAAATTTTCTAGCGGAGAATGGATTTGAACCATTGACCTTCGGGTTATGAGCCCAACGAGCTACCAGACTGCTCTACTCCGCGAGTTTCTAACTTACGATCGTAATATTATTATACATGACTTTATGAAAAAAAACTAGTCCATGTTAAAAAATCGTTTATTATTTTAACTTTATTTAAAATAATAAAGTTAAAATAAGAATATTTAATTAGATCTACCTGCGTTAATACTATCTGTTAAAGATTGTAAAATTAATTTAATAGAACGTACTGCATCATCATTCCCTGGAATTGGAATATCTACTAAATCAGGATCACAATTCGTATCTAAAATTGAAATAATCGGAATTCCTAATTTACGACATTCACGTACAGCTGTCATTTCACGTTTTTGATCAACAATAATGGCAACATCTGGAACACGTGGCATATCTTTAATACCGTTTAAGTGCTTACGTAATTTTTCTAATTCTTTACGACGTAAAGAAGCTTCTTTTTTTGGTAATAAGTTAAATACTTGATCTGCTTCTTCTTTTTCTAATGTTTTTAAACGTTCAATTCGACTTTTTAAAGTAACCCAATTTGTTAACATACCACCTAACCAACGGTGATTTACATAGTATGAGTCACAACGTTTTGCTTCCTGAGCAATTAAGCTACTTGCTTGACGTTTTGTTCCAATAAATAAGAAAACTTTATCTTTACTAGCTTCTGATTTTACGTATGCGTTTGCTTCTTTTAATAATTGTGCCGATTGTACTAAATCTAAAATATGAATATTATTTCGTTCAGTATAAATATATGGGAACATTTTTGGATTCCAGCGATACGCTTTGTGACCAAAATGAACACCTGCATCTAATAATTGGGCTAAAGTTAAATCAGCCATAAATTTTTTAACTCCTTAAAAAATAGAATAGGTAAATATTTCTTTATAACAGTACCAAAAAAGAAATAAAAGCGTCCAGTTTTATTTTTAAACTTTTTCAAATGTTGAAACTTGTTTAATATATTTTGTTCTTTCTTCAGATTCTTTTACAAAACAATCTTGATAATTCTGCGAACCAGTTCCCGCTGGAATTAAATGACCAATAATAATATTTTCTTTTAAACCTCGTAACCAATCAACACGACCTTCAATTGCAGCTTTTGTTAACACTCGCGTTGTTTCTTGGAAACTAGCTGCAGAAATAAAACTCGGATTATTTAAAGCAGCTTTAGTAATACCTAATAATAATGGTACATAAAATGCAGTTTGTTTATTATTACGGGAAACAATATCATTAATATATTGAATATGATATAAATCAATAACTTCACGTGGTAATAACGGAGTATCACCTTCATGTGTAATTAACACTTTTGTCGTCATTTGTTTTATAATAACTTCTAGATGTTTATCAGCAATTCCTACACCTTGTGATTCATATACTGATTGAACAGAATTTAAAATCAATGACTGAACTTTTTTGAAACTTCGGTAACTCGCTTCATAATTATTCGCTAAACGATAAGACGTTACTTTTTCTGTGCGATCACAGAAAAACGTTTTAATTAAACCATAATAATTAAAATATACTTTTAATAAAGCATGCGGGTTAATTTTTTCTGTTTCTTTAATCGTTGTACCTAGTTTTCTAAACTCAAAATTTGAATCAAGACTAGTTTTTTGAACGAGAAGTCCTCTTTTCTGATTTGTTGAAACATTTTTACTAATTTGACGTTTTTTTCGAGCTTCTAATAATTCTTCAATTCGTGGTAAACCCTGAACAATATCACCAGTAATTTCTTTTTCAAAATTTAATAACCCTAAAGTTTGACCATCGGCAACAAATTCACCATTTTTACAGAAAACACTATTACTATCTTGTTCGAAATAATCCTCAGTTAATGAATGGATTCCAATTGATTTTGAAAATGGATACCCATAAAATTGAACTCGAATTAAACTAGATTGAGCATTGGATTTTGTTGAGCGTTCAACTACATCAGAATTTTTAAAGAAAACAGAATAATGGACTCTTCGTTTTTTTAACCATGACGTTTCTTTTTTTGTAACAACATCCGATAAAATGGACTCTTCATTTTGGACTGGGGTTAATGCAAAGTTTTTAACAAATAATGGAATTGGTGAACTATATAAATTTCCATCTTTTTTAATAAACATTTTTGGTAATTCAATTTTTGAACCATTTGAAAATTCATTATCAATTGAAGTATCCAATTTTTGTGTCAAAACCTTTTTAGTAATATCGTAATAATTTAATTGAATTTGACGATTAGTCGTTTTAGTATTTGTAAACGGTAACTGTTTCTCTGAAAGAACTTTATAAGTTAACGAATTTTCTGACAAATTATCCTGGGTTTGACAATTTGGGAAAAAATAAGGTCGACCTTTTTGAATTGTTAAAAATTGCCCATTATCAATAAGAATTTTACCGATTTGATTAACATTGACCCCTTTAATAATTAAATCATTTACAGACTTATTTGGAAGTTTTGATTTTGGAAGTGTTAAACAATCATCATTTGAAATTAATAAAACTTGACGAGTCTGTTTATATTTAGATTTTAATTTAACAATTTCCAATGACTTTTCACTAGTATTTTCAAAATAACCTAAAGTTGTATAGCTATCAATAAATTGACCAGATTGAACTAATAAACATGATTCAATACCAGTATATTTTAAATGGGCTGGTAAATAATTTGGTAAATGAATATTTTCAATAAGATTAAATTTCACCAAGTTTTTGATCTTATCAATATTAAATTTAATTGTTATTTTATTCTGTGGGGAATTTTTTAAGTTTAAATCAAAAATTGTTGAAACTAAATTTAAAGATTCTGCTGTTTTAACTTTTTGATTAGATTTATACAAATAATGTGTACTACTCTTTAAACCTAAAACATCAACTAAAGAATTTGAATTTTTCCAAATATTTTGAATTAACTTAGGTTTTGGAATTTCATAAATATCTAATGGTCGAATCAGTAATTGATCATTTGTTTTTCCCACAATATGTTGACATAATGATGGGCCCAAAATTTGAATATTTTCAAAAATCATTTCACCTGGATAAAAAACTTTATTTGCAAAGTTTTTAAAGTTTTTTCCTTGGTAAACTAAACCAGATTTAATTGAAATTTCGGAAACTAAATTATTTTTATAATTAATGATTACAATACCAGATTTTTGTGAAAATAATCCTGGTATAATTTCAAAATTATCCGAAATAAAACTTCCATGTTCAACTAATAATAAGTTTTTATCACAATTTAATTTATATGTTTCTTCGGACAACCAAACTAAAGCTCGCGAATAAATTTGTAAGGGAGTTTTATTTAAACTTAAAGGTAAAAATTTAAAATTATTTCCTCCTGTTGTTTGTCCATCCGCTAATTGATTTTGATAATAAGAAACTAATTTCGTACTTGGCAATATTTTTTGTTTTACACGTTGATCATAATACGGAATACCACCAATTTGAGTTGTGTATTTATTAGTAATTAAATTTCCAAAATATGTAGGTGCAACAGGATTTAGTTCTAATGTACCATTTTTCGAAATTATATTAACAAAATAATTTTGATCGGTTGATTGATAAATATATTTATTTAACCCAATATTTTTAATCGTTGAATCTTTTAAGATAGACTGAGTAGTACTAATTTCTAAAATTCGTTCAAAAATTTGGGACTTATCATTTGCTATATTAACAAACCCAGGGTATTGATTAATAAATTTTGTTCGGAAAATAAAACTTTCTTTATTAATTTTATGATCCGTATAATAATTTAAGAACGAATTTGTTGGCGCTTGATATACCTGCCCAGATAAAATCCATAATAACTTGTTTTTATTTATAAAGTTACGTTTTTTCTTTAATCTTGGAATAAATACTTCACCCGAAGATGTACTTAATATTGGTTTAATTTCTGTTCGTGTTTGTGCTGCTGTATTTGATAATTCCCCAAGAATTGTTCCTTTTTTAACATATTGATTATTTTTTGCAAATAACATAGTGTTTGGAAGCACTTCCAATTGAACTAACTCTTGGTTTTTGTTTTCCGGAACAATAACCAACGAACCTGAGTTTTTAGTAAGTAAAACGTCTTCACCTCGGTTTGTTCGTAACGTTAAGGTTTTTAATAATTTTGAAAATTTAATAATTCCATTTACTGAACTAATTACCTGTTGACGGGCTTCTGAAGTAAAAATCCCCCCTGTATGAAACGTACGCATGGTCAATTGTGTTCCTGGCTCACCAATTGATTGACCTGCGATAATTCCCACAGCTTCACCAATATCTACAAGATTTTCATTTGCTAAATCCCACCCATAACATTTTTGACAAATAGAACGATATAAACTACATGTCAATGGTGATCTAATATAAACCGGTGAAGTTTTTATAGTTTGAAACGTTTTGATTAAATTTGGTGTAAGCTGAGTATCTTTTTGTGCTAATAATTGATTTGTGCTCAATTCATAGACAGGTTTACTTAATAAACGTCCAATAATTTGATCCGTGTTTTGAATATTACTAACAAAACACGAATGTTGTGTTTTACAATCTCGTTCACGAATAATAATATCTTGAGAAACATCAATTAAACGACGAGTTAAATAACCTGAATTCGCTGTTTTTAAAGCGGTATCTACAATCCCTTTTCGTGCACCATATCCAGACATTAAATAATCAGTAATAGTTAAACCTTCACGGAAATTTTTCTTAATAGGTAATTGTAAAATTTCACCACTTGGATCAGACATTAATCCTCGCATCCCAACTAATTGACGAACTTGTGACAAATTACCCCGGGCACCTGAAAAGGCCATAATATATACGGAGTTTAAAGGATCATAAGCTTTAAAAAATGAAACAACTTCGTCTTTTAAGGATTCACTTGTAATACTCCAAGTATCAATAATTTTTTGAAATTTTTCAACATCTGTAATTTTACCTTTTAAGCAAATTTTTTCAGCATTTAGAATTTCACGTTGGGCATTTTCTAACATTTCATTTTTAACAAATGGTACCCGTAAATCTTCAATACTAATTGAAATACCCGCTTGACTAGCATATTTAAAACCCAAATATTTTAATTCATCTGCTAACGAACAGGCTTGCATTGAATTATATTCCGTAAAACTCCATGCTAATAATCGTTTTAATTCTTTTTTACTAATAAGAGTATTTTGATATTTATAGTTTTTCATAAAATAGTTATTTTTAGAATTATATCATTTAAGCCATTAATTTTAAGGTTTTCTGAATTGTATAATTAAAAATTACTCGTCCAGTTGTTGTTTGAATATATTGAACTAAAAGTTGGCCTGAACTATCAGTTCGCAATTGAACATTCTCATAGTATTCAATCACTGTCTTATCATTTAAAACCATACGTTTTAATAATGAACCAGTTTCAAGCATTTTTTCATTATAACGTACCCAAATTGAAGAATGTAACTCAATTTGATCCTGTGAATATGCTAAAACAACATCATCTAAATTAGCAAAATAATGATTCGAACCTAATAACCCCTGAATATTATTCACAGTTAAATAGTAACAACCTAAAACCATATCTTGACTTGGCATAATAATAGGTTCACCATTTGCAGGTGATAAGAAATTATATGGGGCTAACATCAACATATAACATTCAGCTTGTGCTTCTAATGATAATGGCACATGAACAGCCATTTGGTCTCCATCAAAATCAGCATTAAATGCGGAACAAACTAACGGATGTAATTTAATTGCTCGGCCTTGCACTAGAATTGGTTCAAACGCTTGAATACCTAATCGGTGTAAAGTAGGTGCCCGGTTTAAAAAAATAGGATGTGTAGCTAATACTTTTTCTAAAACAGGATCAATTGCTGACTCATTTTGTTGAATAAGATTTTTTGCTACTTTCATATTACTAGCTAATCCTTGATTTATTAATTCACGAATAATAAATGGTTGGAAAAGCTCTAAAGCCATTTCATAAGGTAAACCACATTGATTTAATTTTAAACTCGGACCAACTACAATTACAGAACGGCCAGAATAATCTACTCGTTTTCCTAATAAATTTTGACGGAAACGGCCATGTTTTCCTTTAATAATATCTGATAAAGATTTTAAAGGTCGATTATTTGCACTTAAAGCAATTTTTCCACGTTTTCCATTATCAATCAATGTATCAACAGCTTCTTGTAACATTCGTTTTTCATTACGAATAATTAACTGAGGTGCGTCAATTTCTAATAAACGTAAAAGACGATTATTTCTAGTAATAATACGACGATACAATTCATTTAAATCTGACGTTGCAAATCGTCCACCTTCTAATTGAATCATAGGTCGTAATGCTGGTGGAATTACGGGTAGAATTGTAATTACCATCCATGCAGGATTGGACCCCGTCGCTTGTAAGTTTTCTAAAATTCGAATACGTTTAATCGATTGATCACGTAATTTATAAATTCGTTGATATTCCCATTTTCTAAACCATTTCGACCCATTATAAATTGGTAATTCTTTATGTAAAACTTTACTGCAAATTGTAATGAATCGACGAGTTTTTGCTATTTCACGATTGATATTAAGTTTTTCTAACTCTTTTTTAATTAAAACCGCGCCAATTAAATAATTGGGTGTTGTGCGTAATAAATACTTTGGAGTATTTCTTCGACGATTTTGAAGGCTTGGCTTAGGGAATGGTTTCAAAGGATAACCTGTAAATCCAAGTTCTCGACTTCGACGGTATTGTTGAAGATCCCAATGTAATCCATAAAAAGATATTTCATCTTCTGCCATAAAATAAGCCAGAGAAGCTAATTTAATCCGTTTAATTCGATTATCTCTTAAATTTACTTTGCCTGACTTAATAGCAAATTTTTTTTGATATTCCTGTTGAAATGTTTGAGCTAATAATTGTTTTGAAGCTTCATCATTTCGTAATAGAGAAATAACTTGTTTTAATTTTTTCTTAATTTTTACAAGTTTTAAATGGGCATCACTAGTTAAACGGTTTGTGTTATAGTAGTTACGTGTGATTTTTGTATATAAAATATCCCGTTTTAATTTTTGCGAATTTTCATTAAATTGGCTATCTGTAGATAACCAATTTACTAATTCTTTCTGCTTTAATACTTCTTCAAATAATTCTGTTAATGAAGGATTATTTGAAAAATCAACAGCAGTATTTAAGACTGTGAATAAATCTGGAAGATAATATAATAGTCCGGTATCAATTCGTTTTTCACATTGTTCTACTTCTAATAACAATGCCATATAATTTGGACGACTATTAGTATACCAAACATGTGTAACTGGATAAATTAAATTAATATGACCCATGCGATGACGTCGAACTCGAGATTCAGTTAACTCAACTCCACATCGTTCACAAATTAATCCATCATATCGAACACGTTTATATTTTCCACAAGCACATTCTAAACTTTTACTTGGACCAAAAATTCGTTCACAAAATAAACCATCCATTTCTGGCTTAAATGTTCTATAATTAATAGTCTCTGATTTTTGCACTTCCCCAATAAATTGACCATTCGGCAATCGTCTATGTGACCACTGTAAAATTCTTACAGGGGAAGCTAACTTAATTTTTATGTAATCAAACTCTTTTTCAGTACGTACCATCTTTTTCTAAAAATTTATTAAAATGCTATACTATTTATATTTGAAGTTGGTGGGAAAGTTTTTGTTAATGGATCATATTTTTCAATTAAATTTACTTCCGTTTCATATGTTTGACTTGTATTGAATTGTTCAAGTCTATATGTACTCATATCTAAACCAATTGAACGTAATTCTTGTAAAAGTACTTTAAATGATTCTGGAATCCCTGAAGTAGGAATTGGATGTCCTTTGACAATTGCATTTAAGGTTTCATTTCGACCTTCCATATCATCTGATTTAATTGTTAACAATTCTTTTAAGGTAAAAGCAGCTCCAAAACCTTCTAAAGCCCAAACCTCCATTTCACCAAACCTTTGACCACCATGTTGCGCTTTACCACCCAATGGCTGTTGGGTAACTAAAGAATAAGGACCAGTTGCTCGAGCATGCATTTTATCATCCACTAAGTGAATTAATTTTAACATATAGCCATTCCCAACTGTAATTGGGTTTTCAAACTCCTTCCCTGTTCGCCCATCAATTAATACCATTTTTCCTGGTGAATATGGATTAAACAGCCAAGCTTCATCTTTTTCAATTGATGCTTGTCGTAATTTCTTATTAATTAAAATTCGTGAAACTTCTGGTCCATACATTTCATCAAATGGTAAAATTTTGAAACGTCGGTCTAATTTATGACCTGCTAATCCTAATAAACATTCATATAATTGACCAACATTCATACGTGATGGTACACCTAAAGGATTTAAAATAATATCAATTGGTGTGCCATCTGGTAAAAATGGCATATCTTGACGAGGAAGAATTCGTGAAATAATACCCTTGTTTCCGTGGCGACCAGCAATTTTATCACCAACTTGGATTTTTCTAATTTGAGCAATAAAAATCTGAATTTTTTCAAATTTATAAGCTAATTTCGTTCGACGATTAAACGTTAAAGTTTCAATAACACGACCATATTCACCTTCGGGCATTCGATAAGAAGTATCGCGAACCCCTTTCGCTTTAGCTCCAAAAATTGCTCGTAAAAGTTTTGCTTCTGGAAGTTGTTCAGAATCATCCTTTTCAATAACTTTTCCAACTAAAATATCACCAGGTCGAACAAATGTTCCAATTGACACAATACCATCATCATTTAAATGTTGAGTTTCCGAGAAATTTAAATTTGGAATATTTTTAGTTGTTTTTTCACAAACTTCTGCCGTTTGATCAATCTCAATTTCATAGCGTTCAATATGAATAGATGTAAAAACATCTTCATAAACTAAACGTTCATTAATTAAAATAGCATCCTCAAAATTATAACCTTGCCACGGCATGTAAGCTATTAAAACATTTTGACCTAATGCTAGTTCACTAGCATTAATACCAGGTCCATCTGTTAAAACTTGTCCAGAGAAAACCCGTTCACCTTTCCAAACAATAGGTCGATGATTAATACACGTTTCTTGATTTGAACGTTGATACTTTTGAAGAGCATATTTATAGTCACTACCATCATCTTGTTTAATTGTTATTTGATCAGCAGTTACAGATTGAACGATTCCAGATTTATGCGCATTTAAAGTTGCACCAGAATCAATCGCAATTTGATTTTCTAAACCAGTACCGACAATCGGCTTTTGAGGTAAAATTAATGGCACAGATTGTCGTTGCATATTCGAACCCATTAGAGCTCGGTTAGCATCATCATGTTCAAAGAATGGAATTAAAGATGCAGCAACAGATACAACTTGAACTGTTGAAATTGCAATAAAATCAACCTCAAAAGGTGTAACGGTAATAAAATCTTGCTTGTACCGAACAGGAATTAAATTTTGGGTTAAATAATTTTGTTCATTTGTAGCAATATCTGCAGGCGCAATTTTATAAAAATCTTCAATATCTGCGGTTAAATAAATAGGTGTTCCAGTTTTGATAACTTTACCATTAATAACACGCCAAAACGGAGTTTCAATAAAACCAGATTTATTAACCCGAGCACATGTTGTTAATGACGCGATTAAACCAACGTTTTGTCCTTCAGGAGTTTCAATTGGACAAATTCGACCATAATGACTTGGATGAATATCCCGTACAGCAAAACTAATCCGATCACGGTCAAAACCACCTGGTCCTAAACCACTAATTCGACGACGATGAGTTAATGATGATAATGGATTTGTTTGATCCATATATTGTGATAATTGACTTGACCCAAAGAACTCACGAATTGTTGCTCCAACAATATTAAAACTTGAAAGTTGGCTCGACCCAACTTTATTTGTTTGAGTACGCAATTTTCGTAATAAACGTTGGAAACCAATTCTGAATAAATTTTGTAAAAGTTCACCGACTGAACGTACACGACGATTTTTTAAATGGTCAATATCATCACCAATCGTTTTAGAAATTGATAACGTAATTAAAGAGTCAATAATAGCAAAAATGTCGACGTATGTAATCGTCTGAATTTGACTATTTAATTTTAAATTTAAACGAGTATTAAGTTTTGAACGACCAATTTTTCCTAATCGATAATAACGCGTGTCAAAAATTCGTGAAAATTCTGAGATATTCTTGAAATAATCAGCTTTTAAATTGAAACGTAATAATGCTTGGTCAGACGTTACAGAATTTGTAATTAATGGTTTATTAAAATAAAAGAAATCAGAATGTTGTAAATTTTGAGAAATTTCAAAATCAGTTAAACCCATTTCTTTTAACAAATGAATAATAGGTTTAGAAGTAAATTTATCTAATTGAATTACCACTTCATCTTCTTGGTTTTTAATTGGATACTTATATTTATTGATTTCTGTATTTTTTTGGAAACCAAAACGAATCCATGAACCAGATTCAGGAATTAAAATTGCTGTATATAAATCTTTATCTTGATATTTTTGCTTATACGGATCTTGAATTTCATGTAAATCTTTATATTGAATAATCTCAGAACGAGATTTTAAATAATTTAATTTATGATGATTTTCGGAAACCTCTGAATAATATTCAATAGAATCTAGAAATTCTGAATTTTGTGTTGTCGAATTTAAAGAAATACTAACCGTAGAATCAGATGCAACTTTTAAATATTCGTTATCTTTTGCCTTTTTCTTTTTTTGTTTATACTTGAATAGTTCTTTCAATGTGGTTGAAAAATAAAAAACAGGTTTTAAATGTTGCTGTTTTTTCCCCACAACTAAATTTTCTAACTTTTCAACAGTTGATGTCAGATTTTGATTTAAAAATGTAAAATAATTAATTTGTTGAACCTTTTTTTGGTTGGTAATACAAACTATTAATAATTTTTGAATAACATTTAACTGTGTAAGTTCTTGATAATAATTTATTAATGGTTGTTGGTTAAGTTGTGTTAATGGGAATGTTTCAGTAGTTTTTAATTTTTCTGAATATGAAATTAACTTGTTTAGCCAAATTGAGTTAGAAGTAGAGGTTAACTTGGTATCTTTCTGTTTAATAAGCTCATATTTAAGTAAAGATTTAATTATTTTATTCCATTCCAAAATTGAAGCTTTTAAATTTACCGATGTTGTGTTTATACTACATTGATAATCTTTATTTTTTATTTTTAGCCAATGTAAAAATACTTTAATTCGTTCTAATTTTTTACTTTCATCAAGTGTTTTTGAAATAATATGATAAAGTTTAAAAGAATCTAAAAAATAAAAATAAAACTCATTTTCACTTTTTTTTAATTCTGTAAAAGAATATTGAAATAAACTTTGATTATATGCAGTTGGAAAAAATGAGAGGATTTGTTCAGAAATAAATGGCTCACCTAATGGAACAAATGATTTTAATTTATTAATATCACTTGAAAGATGACGCTTTACAACTCTTCGTTTTTTTTGATTCTTATTTTTTTCAAAGTAAATTCCAGGGCTACGAATAATTTGACTTACAATTACTCGCTCACATCCATTAATAATGAATGTTGCTGAGGTAGTCATTAAGGGTAAATTGATGATCGGAAATTGATTATGGTAGCGAACAGTATTTAATTTTTTATTTCGAATTTCAAGAGGAATAACAAGTTGAGCAGCGTAATTAGCAGTATATTTTTTTGCTCGAACAATGTTATAAATTGGTTTAACTAAACTATATTCATGACCAAATAATACATATTCGGTATTATAACTAAAATCATGAATGCGGGAAAATAATGCTAGTTCTTCCGTTAGACCTTGAGCGATAAACCAACAAAAACTTGCTCGTTGCATTTCGATAAAATCGGGTAGAGCAGTTATATAATTCATCGATTGTTTCATAATCTTTGCGAATAATTATTTTTAAATTTTTATAGAAATATTAGAACTTTTATTTTAAGAAAACGAAAAATTCTGTCTTTAAATTTTCTTAAACTAAAAGTTCATGTGATTTTTAAAAATTTCACATGTTATGCAGCTTTAAACGATAAAGCTAACTGTGACTTTTTACGAGCGGCAGTATTTTTATGGAAAACATTTCGTTTTGCACCTTTATCAATTAAACTGTAAACTGAGTTTAATAGCTTTTGAGCAGCCTCTTTGTTTTCAGGTGTTTTGTCCGCTTTGTATGCTTCTAAACTACTTAAAAACATTTTTGTTAAAGTACGTACTGATGTTTTGTAGAAACGGTTTTGTAAACGGTTTCGTTTAGTAATTAAAATACGTTTTTTTGCAGATTTGTTATTAGCCATAATTATTGATAAATCCTATGATTTTATAATGAAATATTTGCATTTACTCAAATATTAATATATTCATTATAAAATTGGAAGTTTTTCGAGTAAAAAAAATTTATCTTATGAAAGTTTTTATAAAACCTTGATAAGATAAAATTTTTTAGGTAGTGTAATCATAATATAAATAGCGTTAAAAATTAATTAAATTTAGAAAAAATCTTTATGGCAAAAAATAAAGGTACTCGTATTCTAATCACATTAGAATGTACAGAATGTCGCTCAAATACAAATAAACGTTCGGCTGGCGTATCTCGTTATACTACACAAAAAAATCGTCGAAATAATCCAGAACGAATTGAATTAAAAAAATATTGCCGTCACTGTAACAAACCTACTATTCACAAAGAAATTAAATAATCTATGTTAACACAAAAACAAAAGTTATCACCATTAAGCTTAAATCAAAAAATTGATTATAAAGATATTGATTTATTAAAATTATTTATTACAGAACAGGGTAAAATTTTACCACGTCGCGCTACTGGTGTAACGGTACAACAACAACGTCAAATTGCTAAAGCAATTAAACGTGCAAGATCATTATCTTTATTACCGTTTGTAGCAGAAAATTCTATTTAAAATATTTAATATTTTAAATAGAAGAGAAATAATTTAAAAACAATATATAATATTATTCTGAAAACTCATGATTACTTAATATGTTTTTAGAAACTATTTTTTATTTTTTATGAGAGTTTCATAGATTTTCGTCTCCCCAAAGGAGAAAGTCAATGGCAATAAGCTCAACGGAGCGTCGTACAAAAAATGTACAAATTTTTGTAGAAAAAGACGCTGTGGAAACTAGTTTTGAAAAATGGGCCCAACCCGGACATTTTTCACGAACGTTAGCTAAAGGTCCAAAAACAACAACTTGGATTTGGAACTTACATGCAGATGCACATGATTTTGACAGTCAAACAAATT
>Ga0213858_10000755_pt1 | contig 15347 bp, 11 predicted proteins | sample PICome_FD_160122 | JGI IMG/M metagenome (GOLD analysis project Ga0213858, IMG submission 160122) | Coastal seawater microbial communities near Pivers Island, North Carolina, United States - PICO245 | ecosystem: Environmental > Aquatic > Marine > Coastal | place: USA: North Carolina | collected... | reverse complement strand
TTCATCACCGCCCAACATATCCAGCAGTGGCTTCAGTGTAGACAGACCGGTGCGATCAGTAATCGCTGCACTAAGGACAAACGCAGACTTTTCACGGAGACGCTCAAGAGCTGCTTCACCCAACATGTCAAAGTTATCATGGACGTTGGCAACAAGTGCAACCCAGTCAGCCAAAGGACCAAGCCACTCATAGGAGTACCAATTACCATCCAGACCCATGTAGGTACGTTTTTTCCAGTTGGTCATTTTTTCACGTGCACGTTGAGCCTCTTTATCGTAGAGACCATCGCCACGGATGCGACCATTCAGAACACCATAACCAGTGGCAACAACTGCAATACCACCCATAGCTTTGCGTCCACGGGTAATATATTTAAGATCAGCAATCTTGTTTGCTTTAGCAGCTTCATCCATCTGACTAATGTCAATGTTCCGCTTACGCAGAAGGTCATCAACATGTTCAGGGTGTGCAAGTAGCTGATCCAACGGAGTAAAGGCAAGTTCGTTAATGTCCCGTTGGAACGGGGTCATCAAAGGGTTGTACTTAGCCATTATGTCCACAATGTTCATACCAGTGGTAGGGAACATCAGCCAAGGACGGAAACCAGGCAACCGCTGAGTAATGTCAGTAATAGACTGAGCCAACGGAGTGTCCAGGTTAAGTGCCATCTCATCGGTGACGTACTTAACAGCATCGTTGTTAAGCATACCCTTATCATCAAACATCTGCTTATAATACTTATCAGCAATAGGTTTGACGTTCTTTTTAGTAATAGGCTTACCAGCAGCAATCAGTTCGTCCATAGCCTTGAAACGAGCTTCAGCAGATGCGTTAAACACACCAGTAAAACCGTCAAGAGCCGTCATGGCATTAGGACCGAAACGAAGGATAGGATCCTTGCCCAGATCATTCAATGCTTCGATTTGATTGACAAGGTAGTCAAGTCCAGGATTACCCTGATCAAGCTGTGTCTTAGCTGCTTCACGCAGCATACTCATCTGTCGTTCAGACTCCAGAAGCAAGTCCAAACGTGTACCACGGGCAACGCTTTCAGGGTTCTTAGAAGCCTTCATAAACACATCACCAGCATAAGGCAATGCGCGTCGGAGAGTTTCACCAATAGAACTATAAGCTACCCAGCCACGTTGAATGGCTTGCCAGTCTTGACTAGGAATAGCACCAGCAAAGTGTGCAATAGGTTCGGAAATAATACCACCAAAGTTACCAACCAATGCTTGGATGGGAGTGGTAAATGCAGAAAGAATAGAGTTGTAGATATTAGACCAAGTACCAGCAACTAGCTTGTTCTGGACTTGAGGATCAAGGTTAATAATAGCCTTGCCTAGGTCAGCCGTCATACCGTGGATGTACTGATTCATCTTGTAGATGGTGTCAATACGTCCATCAGTCAGTTCATAAGCCAGCAGGAACTGGTCCATAATCTGAGGTTGGTACTCAGCAATCTGTCGCATAGAGTTAGCGAAAGTCTGAGACTCTTTAAACACTCGTTCTGCAACTTCACCAGCACCAATAACGGATGCTTCGTTGTAACCTTCGATGTTCCTAAAACCGTTCTTAACAAGAGCGAGTAGGTTCATCTTACGGTTCTTATAGTATTTAGCAGAACCAGCAAGTTGAGTGACATACTGCATCAGGTCAATGATCTTTTCCCGAGCAGCATACACTGCAGGAGAACCAGCCATCAGGCGTTGACCTTCAGACAAGTCAGAGATACGTCCACTAAGGGAACCTGCCAGCAAAGCCTGAGCACGTCCAACGTCCATGCTGGTAAGTTCAGCACCGAAACCACGGAGAGCCTTGGCAGCCATAGCAAAGCCTTCTTCTGCCATGATCTCTTTACCGCTGTCATCACGAGTGATAAACGGTTCAAGAACTTGACGGACTTCAGCCTTAGTCATGCGAGGATCGAAGAGACCCACAGCTACGTCCATGTTAGCTTCGAGCACATCATCGGCAGTAATCTTCCAACCTGATGCACCCTCCATACCAACACGACCTGCCTTATGCAGTTGGTCAGCAAGACCCAGAACAATGTCTTGAGCGTTGTTACCGTTTTGAAGTGCGTACTTAAGTGCAGGTTCAGAGATCATGTTACCCAGACGACCGTGAACGGTGTCCAGGTTCTTAGCGATACGTGCAGAGTCCAATGCAGCACCAACAACACCAAAGTCGTCTACAGTGCGAACACCGATCTCAGTAAAGTCAAATACATCGTGAACACCTTTGACAGGTCCATCCAAACTCATCGTTTCAGACAAGTTGTAGTAACCTAGTTCATCTAGTGCTTCTTCCTGTTTGAGAACAGAACGTTCAATAGTCTGCTCTACATCATCAGTGAACTCAACAGCGTTGTCTTGAAGGAACTTCTTAGCGTCTGGAGTTTCACCAACCATACGGTTAGAGCGCCTAAAGCTGAGAGTAGCGTCACCAATAGCTAGACCAAGTTTAGTAAAGCCTTCCAGAAGACTGGTCACAAGACCCATACCAAGGTCTTCGTAAATGTTCTTGAGACGCTTGGTGTCAGTGTCCTCACCCTGTACAGTAGCAAGACTGTCAGGAATAAAGTCAAATTGACGGGGCCATTTTTGTTTGAGAGTACCAGTCAGGTTATCCTCTTCGTACTCACTGCTAACGGCACCAACGCCTAAACCAGCCAGGGCTTCGACACCCTTAGTGCCAATCCATTTAACAAAAGCACTGTTACCTAAAGACCAACCGACCCGACCGTGGGCAGCAGCTGCGCCACCCATGCCGAGTTTAGTTAAACCAATAGTAGGAAGAACAACGGAGGAGATTTCACGAAGAGCCTGAGAATGTTGTGCTTGGAACTCAGGTAGTTTGTTAAAGTTTTGACCACTTAATTTGTTGATGACATCGACACCGAAGTCCAGCATACCTGTCTGAGCAGCAAATGCATTCTCAGCGGTGTTGCGAACATAGTCACCGACATCATAGCCCTCTTCCCAAGGCCACTTTTGATCTTCTGCCCCTTCCGTAGAAGCGGCTTGTGTTGGTTGAGGAGGTGCTTGTGCTCCCGTAGGAGTTGATTCTTCTTCTACTTCAGTTTGCTCAGCATCTTGTTCTGCAAGAAACTGATCGCGTTGTATCTGAAGCATTGGGTCTAATTGAAGACCATTCAAATCAGCATTAACCTCCTCATTGAGGGGTTCAAATTCCATAGTTAGATACTAGGTTTAAAGATAAAATGTCCACCGTGTCCAACATAGCCAGGTTCGTGAACCCAACCATATTTCGCACCATATTTTTTCAGCCACAGCCGGGATACCCCATGAGCATCAATGGCTAAACCAAGGTTATGGTAACCGTTTGGGGAGGGCTCGTAACCTTCTGCGATAAGTCTTTCGTACTCAGCTTTATCCCTAAAGACGTTAGTAATACCTTCTGTAGGGAAGCCATCTGCCAGCATCTTATCAAATGCCTCTGAGGCAGGACCGTGTGCAATGCGAATAGGTTGACCGTTTTCAAGAATAATAGGATATTCCTTAGTTTGTTCAACAGGGATGCCTACAAACTGAGCCAGCTGTTGACTCATACCAGGACGACCATGTACTCCCAAGTTTTGGAAGTTTTGGACGTTACCCATCCGTGAGTCTAAAGTAGCCCGCTGGGCAGAGGGACTCAACGTAGACATAGTTTTAGCAAGCTCTGGAGTGTAAGCAACACCAGTACCTTCTAGAAGAGTGTCTTTAAAATCAAATTTAAATCCTTTAGCCTTAGCACCCAGATTACGGAGACTATGTTGGCTAATGCCCAATGCTTTTGCAGTAGCAATCTCAAACCCGTTGGGCGGTAGGTTTGGATCCTGCATCAATGCTTGCATACGTTCATCTGTAAAAATAGAGTCTGGATTTTTGACAAAAGCTCCAGCACCCTTTTCAATAATCTCCTGCCTCATGTCTTGGACACGATTTTCATTAGCAGTGATTGCATCACCAGATCCAAAAGATTTAAGGAGTTCAGGATATTCTACACGACCATTTCTATAAGTTTTTTTCTTATAACCGTGTGTACCTGCCGTAACTTTGTCCATCTCTAATTCAGATGCAACCGTTGCAGCGTTTTCAGCACGTTCTGCTAAGGTAGATCCAGTGATGTAACCTTCCTGACCTTGAGGAACGGAAAGAAGACGACGCATTGTTTGACGGACGTTTCTGTCAAATGCAAGAGCAGCTGGTCCAGAGCCCGCTTTTGCCAGATCACTGTAACTGTTTTGACCAGTAATGACACGCTTATTATCATTGATAATTTTATCTACTCCTTTACTGTAGATAGCGCCATTACCGTTATCATAGGTTGACTTGACAGAGGCGTGTTGTGTTGCAGTACCGTGAATTTTTACGAAATCAACATCTCGTTGAGTAAGTTCCCACGCCTGTTTACTCGCAATAGCTTCAAGTTCAGCTGTCCTTACTCTAGCTTCAAGCGTTCCCCGTTTCCGCATGTTAGTGAGTTCTGGAGGAGCCCAGCCTGGATACTGATCTCTAATCCTTGCGTCAATACGATCAACATCACCAGAAGTATAATTCTCAGGTAGTTGAGCGATTTGGTTGTTTAACCACTCTTGACGGTTAACACGATCAGCAGTTTGCTTATCAGCAGACCACTGAGTTTGAGCTTTGTCCAGGTTTCGGATTACATCTGCAAAGCGGGTGTTTTCAAACTTCTTAGCGAAAGTGGTTTCCTTACCGTTCTCATCAATAAAGGTAAAATTAGCTAGATCATCTATATTCAGAATCGGCTTACCAGTTTCAGGATCAATTTGCTCAAAAAGACCTTGAAGACTTTTCAGAGATTCACTATAACCCTTTGCCTCAACCATTAGGTTGAACGACGTGTGAATAACACGCTGGATGTTAGCAGGATCAGCATTGGTGATGTTTGCCGCAGCCATGTTAAACGTGCGGTCATCAGCAATCTGCTTCTGACGACGACGGGTTTCAGCAAACAAAGCAGTGTCTGCAGCGTCACCATACTGTTGAACGTAAGGTGTAATCAGTTTACTAGCAAAGCCAGACTGACGACCCATCAATTCAACGATTTGCTGACGGAACTCTCCAGTAAACCGCTGCTCTTCTTCAGGCGTTAAACCCCTATTAAATTCTTTGGCTTTCTGAGCCAGGTAAGCGGTACGATCATCAGCGTACTGCCAACGCCAGTAAGCAGCAATCTGTCCTTCAGTAAAGTCAGTTGCAAGAGCATCATCAAGCGATCTTAGCTTGGCGAGTTCAACTTGATCGTAACCTTTAGCTGCTGCTGCCTGCCTTGCAATACTTAGTTCACCAGAAGTTTCTGCCAAAAGTTTTTGGGAAACAGCTTTTGCCAAAAGGTTCTCTTCTGACATTCCAGCAGCTACTTCAGCGTTGAAGTCTGCAATGCGACCTCTTTCGTAAATCTTAGTAGCTTCTTCACCAGCTGTTTTACTTAAATTTTTAATGCTGGAAAGTATATCAGTACGAGCTTTTGCATCAATGTTGAATTGATCTCTGTCTCGTTGAGCTTCATTTTGAAGACCTTGAGCGATACGCTGTTGATTACCAGCAGAAATCCGGTAATCTCTTTCCATAGCGCCTTTGGTATATGCTGCATCTTCTTTCATTGCTTGCAGCATCCGACGACGCTCTTCGATCTCAGCATCAGCAGCAGCACGCATACCTTGCAGTCTACGTTCACCTTCTTGCCTCAGCCGAGCCAGCCCGCGCTCATCAACTTGTTGTGGACGGTAGCCGCTAGCTCGTGCGGCTCCTTGGTATTGTATACGTGCCATAGTTATGTGCTGTAGATAGGTTGTCCGGTAGCAACAGCTTTCCCGCCGGGATCACCAGTTCTAGTAGTGTTGCCGCTATTTCGACCATAATAAGCAGCTTGCATAGCCATACTACCAACTGTTGCAGCAGCACTAGAGATACCCTGGAAGATAGGAGCAGCAGCACTTTGCATAGCAGGTGCAGGCGTGTAACCAGGCAGAGCAGCCATAGGCTCAACAAAGATACGCTCAGGTCCCATAGTAGGCTTGGGAATATCAGGCAGACGCTCAGGTTCAATCATCATAGCGTTACGTGCCTTGATGTCGTCAGCGTACCGACTCATCGCAATGTCACGCAGATTACGCTCAGACTGAACACCAGAACTCATTAGGCTAGCCCTAAGGATAGCTGAGTTACGTCCAACCTCTGCAATAGTAGATTGGATAGCTTTGGTACGTGAGCCACCAGCTTGCATCATGGCAGCTTTACCTTCGTTCTGAAGTTGCTCAATCAACATGCCTTCACGTTGGAAAGCATCTTGAGCCATGATTTCATTGAATGCAGCTTGCTCAGATTCAACAGCTTGTCGTTGTGCAACGCTGTTGTAAACAAGCTGTTCTTGAGTTGCTTCAACAGAACCTTGAAACTGTTTAGCAGCTTGAAGATACTGGAAGTCTTGAATTTCTGTTTGGTAGTTCCAGTTACGAACAGCAGTGTCAAACTCATACTGCCGCTGACGTTTGTAGTTTTCTTGGTCAGCAAAGTGTACTAGTTTGTTGTATGCATTGGTAACGTCTGCAGCGCCTTGAGCTTGAATCTGCTGTAACCTTGCGTTTTGCTCTGCTTTGCGGTTAGCCCGATTAGCAGCGCCTGAACCGAAGATACCTTGACCAATAGAAGCCGCTGCACTAATAACAGCAGCTGTGATAACACCACCTGCCATAGTTAAGACCTCCTATAGAATCGGGGAGTATAGTTACCTTCCCACATCATCGACACCAACGATACAGGATATGGAAAATCACTTGTCACTTTTAAATCAAAATTAGTATTGCGTTGATGAACAGGGACAATAAACTGTCGCTCACTCTTGACAGGAGAACTATCAGCTGAGTAGTAGTCAGCATCTGCAGTGTGTTGTACATTTCGCCACTCGTTAGAACCATTGGCTTTGAGTTTAAACGTCACTGCACCTGTCCTACCTACAGAGAACTTGACCCTAGAAACGGTCAAAGCAGCGGTAAAATCAGTAGTATTTTGATCCCTACGGAAATAGAATCTAGGTAGAGTTACTTCATAATCATACGGGTAACCGACAACAATGCCATCAGCATAGTCAGTGAAGTTGCCTTTTACTTCGAAGTACCGATAATTAGTACCACTTTCTGTACGCTCATATGCGGTTGCATAGTAACCAGCATCAGCATTGATCTCGTCATCTGTACCAACATCAGCGGTAGGAACAGTTAGAAGCATCATTGCATTGGTCTGTTGGAACGGAGTGTAAGGAACGTAGATCTTAGTCAGATCATTGGTTGAATCATACACCACCGCATCGACGCTTGCGTGGGGCTTGACGGGGCGTGTAGCCATGTCCAGGCATGAATTACCGTTGATACCACTAGCGGTCGCTACAACGTCTCCTGTGGGGATCTCATCAAGGGTTATGTTACCGATAGTGTATTCATCTTCGTGCTGAGAAACAACGATAACAGAATCATTCAGAATCTTAGCATCTTGAATCGTACCCGGCAGTTTCCATTTAGTCCAAGCTTGGAAGAGATCTTTCTCACCGTTGTTGTAATAACGATAGAGGTACAGGTAAGACGTGTCTTTATCTACCAGCATAATCACAGAGTTCTGTGGGCTGACAGTTAGACCGTCTACGGTTTCAGGTATCCATTCTAGTACTACTTTACTGATGTCAACCACAATAGGCGGTTGTTCAACGTCACGTAACTGCATGGTAAACAGCTTGCTGTAACCTGCCACGTTACTGACAAATGCAGAAGTAGTACCAACATCCACAGGTGCGATGTCAGTGTTCAGTTCATAGTTAGAGACGCTCCGTACCACAGTAGAGGTAGGAGTCAAGGTGCTACCATCAGTGGTAAACACTTGGAACTGTTGACGCTCAGAGAACACCAGCAGACCTTGTGGTGATGGAAGCACATCAGACAAAGTAACAGGTCTGACGCTAGCCACGTTCAAATCAACCGGATCGGAGTCAATCTGTGTAAGAGCTGACTTAACAAAAAAGTTATAGGGATCGTTAGCAACACTGAAGTTAATGTTATCAGTGGATAGGAATCCGAGTCGGTTATTATAGAAGAAAGTAGAAGTAATAGGATCCCCAATAAAAGCAGGTACAGGGCTAGTATCATTGTCCCCTGCTCCACGTGCTTTCCATGTGGCTTGTCCAAACGTAAAGGTGGTTGCTCCAGTGTTCTCCAGAAGGTGCGGCATGGTAGACGCATCAAAACCAGGAGACACATTACGTGCTACGGTTTCGTTCCAATAGCCAGGACCACGAGTGGTATCGTAAGCAATAAATTCTACAAAGTAGTTGTCAGCAGAACTGTCGCTATTCAGGATCTCCAGATTGTGACCATGGAAAGACTCTGTAGGAAGTTTAGTGATGTTAACAACGGTATCTTGAGAAGCTTCGATGGCGTCGTTACTGAGACCACCGTTAGCACTGATAGTAAAGGCTAGCGGAGTACCATCGTCTGTAAACGTACCATCAGCATGTTCGTAACCAGTCAACACCTGATCTGTTGTGGTGTCAAATCGTTTAATAACAAGGCTGTTAGTATAACCTTCTAGACACCAAGTACCATCGTAGTCAGTATCGTTGGCAAGTTGACGTGCCTCAATATGAGCCACCAGGGCGTCAACAAGGTTATGGTTGGTGTTAATAGAGCTGCTGTCATAAAACAGCATCTCATCGAACGTTGTACCAGTCTGGGCGTTTACAGTAACTGTATCACCTTGAATAGTAACATTGTAAGCAGCTGCCTCAATTTTAGTCAGCTTAAGGGTAGCAACAGAGTTAGCAGTAAACGTACCATTTGCCTGCATGGCAGTGGTAACACCTCTGTTAGTAATAATCGTGGTATCTTGGATGCTACGGAAGTGGTAATCAGTTCCACTCAGATAGCTAGAAGCGTTGTTAGTAACAGTACACCACGTACCATCAGCCACAGTCCATACATAAATGTTGGTACCTTTGATAGCACCAATGTAGGAACCTGCAGCTCCACGTTCGACAAAGAACCAAACAGCGTCTTCTAACTCGGACTTAGTAAAGGCATCACCATTAGCTTTCTTCAGGACACTGGTGTGCTGCATCCCAGGACGTTTGAGTAGACCAAAGGTCGGATCGGGATAACCGTTAACACACTCCGTAACTTGTCCTTCTAATTTTTTGTCATCATTTTGTCGGGATACACCGCCTAGAAAATTCGGTGTTAGTTGAGTTACTGCTGGCATTAGCGATACAGTGTGTGATAAGGTTGATAGCTTTGATAGTAGTTCTCCCCTTTAGGGCTACCAAAGAACGTATAGTCCCCTTGATTACACTCATACTCAAGTGCCATAGACCGGGCAAAAGCTTCTTTTTGTTGAAGCATTTGGTACTGGTTAGGGTCACCGACGATACGGCTAGACACAATGCTAGCAGCACGGGCGACAATGAATGCTTGGATGGGTTCAGGGATACTACCCCAGGACATCTCCCAGGTAATATCTACATAAAGGGTTTCGTCAGTCCACTTGTATGAATGCTTAGTACGATCATAGAGTTTACCTCCACGATTGATACTGTCACGATTCATGTTTTGGGTGTAGGTTTGATTCAAATCCATCTGAAGAATATCGTTAGAGATCCTTACTTCGTTGTTTGAATCAGGTGTGATGGGGTAATCGTATTCCTTATTAAAGGACCAACCTTCTGCCTGTACTTCACGGGAAACTTCTCGGAGGGTGTTGAGTGCAATCGCAACGTCCGGGTTGGTTTGGGTTTCAACTCTACTTGTAACGATAGATTGAGTCAGTGCTTGATTAGAAACAGTCTGTGAGATATTCACAGTGTATTCATATGTCACTGGAATGGTAGCTTGTTCTACACCAGCAGTAGCAATAGAGGTGCCACTAGCTACACCAGTACCACCAATGTACGTACCAACAGGAATGTTAGCAGTCTCGGTAGTCAGGGTAGTGCCAGAGATAGAACCTGTAAACCTATCAACTTCGTTAATTACAAGAGTCTCTTCAGTTGTCAACGTAGTAACAGGAGCCTGACCAACTGACGCCAGGATCTGATTAACAGCTTTAAGCTCAGTGTCGGAGCCAGTATTAGGGAAAGGCATTGATTCTTATTCTCAATAAGGAAATAAAAAAAAGGAGCCCCCGAAGGAGCTCCCGTAAACGATATAAAAATCAGAAAGCAGAAGGTGCAGTGTTGGTAACGTGCAGTTCCACAGCAGCAGCAGGATTCAGATAATCGCAACCGCAAGCCAGACGACCCAGCATCACATCGCCTTGGTAGACAACGGACACGTCGCCGCTGGTCACTTGGACCTGGGGACCAATAGCTTCAACCATACCGGCAGCTTCCTTCTGGAAGATCAGACCACAGGAGGTCGAACCCACTTCAGCAGCAGTACCGTAATCGTTGTTGATACCAGTCTGAGCGGTATCAGCATCTTCCAGAGCAACTTCAACGAAGTCGCCAGTGCGACCAGGATCGGTAACACCAGTGGTGCCGCCGTACTTGGTACCATACTTACCCAGGAACGGAATGTTCATGGACTTGTAGATCTTGATACCGGCGATCTCGATGATGCCCTGACCGCTCTGCAGTGCAGAACCTTGAGCATCACGGTTCACCAGACCGTTAGAACCAACGGCTTGGATCAGTTCGTAGTACTGACGGGGGTTTAGAACGGCGACACGTCCGTCACCACTGACGCCCTTTTCGTCAAGTGCAGCAGCTGCATCATAGAAAGCAGCCACAAGCTTGGCGGAATCGTAAGCATCAGCTTCGGAACCAGTACCGCTACCGACCTGAACCTGAGTACCACCGGGCTCAACGTAGCCGGTAGCAGACACAGGAGAGGCAGCACGAGCACCGCGAGCGATCGAACGGAATGCCAGGCGGTCATACTTTTCAGCCAGAGCATAACCGATCTTACGAGAAATCTCGCTGCGCAGATCGTAATGGCTAAGAACTTCATCCAGTTCGTACACGAATGCACTGGAGATCAGAAGGTCATCAACGGTGATGGTCTTCTCAGCCACCGGGGGCGCACCGTTGGTGTCACCCAGAATGCTGTTGCCAGGAGTATGGAACTCAGACTTGGTGCGACCCGTGTAGATGAACTGCAGAGACTTGCCGTTCTTCAGGGTACGCTTCATGATCAAGTCACGAGCGATAGTATTGTTTTGGAAACCCTTAAACATCTCGCCAGAGAATAGCTTAAGGTACAGAGCACGGGTATCACCCGCCAGGTTAGCCTGACCCAGCTGAGTAAGCTGAGCGGGGTTAACCGAAGATTGGAATGCCATTGTTTTTAATAAGAGGTTTAAGCGTGTTCCTCTGGATCCAGAGTATTAAGTTTTTATTGTGGTCTTTCCCACCGTCTAGACGGCGAAGGGTGTCCTCGTAAGGGCCAACGCCAAGAGGAGCCAGGTCCGACTCTGAGGTGCCTGACTCCAGCTACTTAGAATTTAGTAGCGTGAGAGATGTAAGCAATGCCGCGATACTTCAGCTTGGCTGCCTTTTCAGCTGCCTTCTGCTCCCGAACACGGGCTTGAACTTCAACAGTAGTCATTGTAGTAAAGGAAGTACCTAACCCCCGTTCCATGATTAGGTGACATGCGTCCCATTAAGGGATGAACGGACGGCATTGCAGGTTAGCCTACGGCTGGGGCGGATAGAGCCACCGGAGTTGCCTCAACAGAAGCAAGGTCCAGAGGGAAGTTGTGTGCATTTCGTTCGTGCATGACTTCGAATCCAAGGTTGGCTTGGTTAAGAATGTCTGCCCAAGTACGAACAACACGTCCCTGACTATCAAGAAGGGACTGGTTAAAATTAAAGCCGTTAAGATTAAAAGCCATCGTGCTAACGCCAAGGGCAGCGAACCAAATACCAACAACAGGCCAAGCAGCCAGAAAAAAGTGTAGACTTCTGCTGTTGTTAAAACTCGCGTATTGGAAGATGAGTCGTCCGAAGTAGCCATGGGCAGCAACAATGTTATAGGTTTCTTCTTCCTGTCCGAACTTGTAGCCGTAGTTCAGACTCATGTCTTCCGTCGTTTCACGAACCAGCGACGAGGTAACCAGCGAGCCGTGCATCGCAGAAAAAAGCGATCCACCGAACACTCCAGCCACACCGAGCATGTGGAACGGATGCATGAGAATGTTATGTTCGGCCTGGAAGACCAACATATAGTTGAAGGTTCCTGAAATACCCAAAGGCATAGCGTCAGAAAAAGAGCCTTGCCCAAACGGATAGACCAAGAATACCGCCGTGGCGGCAGCAACGGGAGCAGAGTATGCAACAAAGATCCAAGGCCTCATGCCTAGTCGATAGCTAAGTTCCCACTCTCGTCCCATGTAAGAATAGATACCAAGGAGGAAGTGGAAAGCGACGAGTTGGAATGGACCCCCGTTGTACAGCCATTCATCAAGTGAAGCAGCTTCCCAAATTGGGTAGAAGTGTAGTCCGATGGCATTGCTGCTCGGAACGACGGCTCCCGAAATGATGTTGTTTCCATACAACAGGGAGCCTGCGACAGGTTCACGGATTCCATCAATGTCAACAGGTGGAGCAGCCACGAAGGCTACGATAAAACAAATAGTGGCGGCCAGCAGAGTTGGAATCATAAGGACTCCGAACCACCCAACATAAAGACGGTTATTGGTCGATGTGACCCAAGAACAAAACTGCTCCCAGGCACTCTCTCTTTTAAGTGCAATTGATGCAGTCATGTTAAGTAATTAAAAGTACAAGTTGCCGACCCACCCACCACATGAATGAGTTAGAAGCTGTACTTTACACCTGCTTTGGTGCCATAGGAATTCACGTCATCGAAGGACGCAGCCAGTTCACCATAGACTTTCAGGCTATCGCTAGCTTTAACGGAGATGCCCACCTTACCAGCAGGAACGGTCTCACCCACACCACCGTCGGTAACGGTCAGGCTAGGACCGCCTTCGATGAAGTAATCAAGGGCACCCTCAGAACCTTCGTAACCGACAAAGAAGTCGGTAGAGGTAGCAGAGTAGTCAGTGCCAGCAAACTTCGACGAAGCTTCGACGTTCACGTAGGGACCAGCCATTGCAGGGGCAGCGGCGATCAGAGTTGCGGGGAGGATAGCGAGGAATTTCATTAGATTAGTGTTACTTTTTCTTAGCAGTTTTAGCGGCGCGTTTAAAGTTAGCAGCACTGGGTGCGCCTTTGGACCCAGGCTTTCTCATTTTTTCACCACTGCCTTGCTTGATACGCAAGCGTTTGGCATGGATGTTTGCATAGAGACCACGTTTAGCCATCACTTTTTCTTGCGGGATTTACCAGCTTTACTCATGGCAATGGCAACAGCTTGCTTCTGAGGGTAGCCTTCGATCTTCAGTTGTTTGATGTTAGCAGAAACTGCTTTTTTAGACTTACCCTTCTTCAGAGGCATTACCAGATACCAGGAATAATTTGTCCAGTCAGCGCGTAAGCGCCAAAAGCAGCCATGATGCCAAGCATAGCAAGGCGACCGTTGAGCTGCTCAGCACGTTCGTTGTGTGGGACACCGTAGGGATGATCAGTCATAATGAGGGGTGGCTCTTTAGCCCAGATGTTTGTGTCGTTCATTAAAAGTTAAGGTCAGAGTTCTCCAGTTTACGCATCACGTCCTGACGATATGCAGGATCGTTATCGTAACGAGGATCACTCATGGCTTGGACAAGTTCCTGCTGACTACGGAAAGTGGAGTCTTTTTGTGCAGCTCCCTTGCCGCTCAGCAGTTGTCCTTCGCTGCCAGTAGCATCACCGTACTTGTTGGCAAGTGCTTGGACAGCAAAGAAGATAGCGTTGGGATCACCTTTACCCATCACAGAGTCATACATGCTGATCTCTTCTTTGGAGAGATTCTGACCAGCCCACGTAATCATGGACTGATAGGCTTTCTCTCCGCCAACCATTTGGAACAGTTGATTAGCTTGAGCTTCGGTAAGACCTTCTTCAGCTTCTTCTTCAGTTTCTTCTACTTCTTCGGGGGCTTCGGTTTGCTCCCCTTCTTCGTCCCGTGATACGGCATCTTCTTTGGGTTCTCCAAGTTTCTTTTGTAGTTCAAGGTACGCTTGCTCAAGAGATTGCGTATCTTTAAATTTACCAGCATACAATTCTTGCTGGTCTCCTTGCATCTGTTCGGCAAGTGCCAACGATTCTTGCTCGTCAGCATTCAAGCCCTCTTGATTGACTTCAGGAGATGATTCTTGATAACTAAGTGTTTCGCTCATTCAACAGGTGGTAATTCAGGTGGTACTTGTTGCTGCTGCATCATCTGCATAGCAGCTTGTTCTCGTTTCTGATCAACAGCGGCTAATTGCGGCTCTTGCTGCATAGCCATCATTTCTTGCTGTTGTACCATGGCTTGCTGTTGTTCAGCATTACGCTCATCGACACTCTTCACGAGATTCAGAACATCAATACCAGAAGCAGCAGCGAGACGCTTGATAACTTCATCAGGATTGATGTATTGTTGGATAGCCTCAGGTCCCATCGTCTGTGCAATGACAGTAATGAATTGACCAAGGCTTTCACGGTCTTGACCACGACCAAGGGCATTGATACCAGCGACAATAGTCGGCTTCACAATGTCACCCTTGGGTAGGCGAGGAATCTCACCGGTCTTCTGAGCAACACTCAGCTTACGGTTGAGATAAGGAACAAGGAACTCAACAGTCAGCAGGGAGAATAGGCCACCCAGCTGTTGTTCGAGTTCTAACTGAGTCATCCTGACTTCCTCAGCGGTAGTGCGTTCGGAGTCTCGCACGTTAAGTACAAGGAACGCTTCGTTGAGACGTTGAGTCAGGGAGCCGATCATCTGATAGGCAGTCTGGAAGTCAGCTGTCTTACCGACCTGTACCACACCGATGTCATCAGGACGACCCTGGATGATAGCACCGTTGCCTGCCTTGGCAAGCGTTGCGGGCTTGGTGGTACTGCTCGGACTGACAGTAAACACTACCTTAGCAGCTGCTGCGCTGCCTTCGATGATGGCTTGTGACAGTGCTTCAAGTGACTTTAAGTCTCCGATGAACTCTTCGACCCTACCACGTCCGTAGACCTCTCCATCTACGTGGTTGAATCGTAGCACAAGCCAGGGGTTGGCGTCAACAGGAGCCTTGCTCATGGACCGGGGAAGGATCTGGTCCTCCACCTCCTGGTGCCACACCCAACGGTTGTTGTCTAGAACGACGTGGGTATAAATATCACATTCATCATCGTGACGTGAAGCATTGTCAGATGCTGAGTTAGGTAGTTCGGTCTTGTAATCCGGGTAAAA
>Ga0213858_10000753_pt1 | contig 15366 bp, 25 predicted proteins | sample PICome_FD_160122 | JGI IMG/M metagenome (GOLD analysis project Ga0213858, IMG submission 160122) | Coastal seawater microbial communities near Pivers Island, North Carolina, United States - PICO245 | ecosystem: Environmental > Aquatic > Marine > Coastal | place: USA: North Carolina | collected... | reverse complement strand
GATTTCTATGATTTCCATTATCCTTTGCGGGGAATCGGGCATGTAGGATTTGAACCTACGACCTCTCGCTCCCAAAGCGAGCGCTCTACCAAGCTAAGCTAATGCCCGTTACTGAGTTACCAACCATGTATCATGCAAGTCTGTCGAGACTGGATAACTTACCTTACATTTTACATCATAATAGTTAATATCGCAACACCTAGTTTGTCCAAGATAAGTCGGTGGTGGTAGTCCTTCACACCTATAAAAATGTGATGAGGTAGGAGAAGAACTATAGTTAGACCTGGGAAGTTGCTCTGGTTTGTAGTCCCATACATTATACATTAATGTCCACCTATTTGCACTGCCAACAGTAACGCCATGCATGTATCTAGGATTAAAGGTCATAAATTTACCTTCACCTGGAACGGAGTAAGTAACCTCACTAGGTTCTTTAGGTGCCAATTCACCTTCAATACTTCCACTTTGACTGACATTAAGTATGACAGTAGGAGACATATGATTATTGAGATAGGTAACCGTAGAGAGTAAAGGTGTTTTAATTCTCTTGGTGGTGTATCTATAGTTCTCGTCACAATCAATATGGAACCCAAGCATCTTATTGTCATCAATAAAATGATGCGTCCACCATTCAAAACCCACAGCATTAGGATAATGATCTGCCAGATAAAAATCAAAGCAGTCAAGAATGTATTGCTCTACAGAACAAGTTGGCAAATCATTTAGACCCAACCAATAGTTATCAAAGCAATTCAATCTTTCCATATCCTCACACTCTTCACGCAGAAGATTAGTGCTCCAGGAATCAATAATTTGATCGTAACTTTCTACGTTCATTTCACAATCAATTGATTATTAGGTGTTTGAATGAGAGAGAACATTTGTTCATACTGTTTGACGACATCCTCTTGTACCTCAGTGATGTACACAGTATAACTTTTCTTGAGTTCCAATGGGACATCTCTACCCTTGAGCAGAGGAGACCAGGGAGCAAACCCCAGACTACCCTGACCGTTAGGAATAGCAACAATAGGATTGGTCAAGACAATAGTATCTTCTTTCTCTTCCACAAGGTCAGCGACTACATCTTCGCCAGACCACATACGAATCAGTTTAACATTCATTTGAAATCAACGTCCTTTAGTTTGGTTTTTCTTTTTCGGGGTTTGTGTTTGCCAACACCAAGATCTTTAGTTGATTTGGGTTGTTTGATCTCTTCCACAAGGTTGAGATCGTATGCACCTATAAGTGTACCACATACATGTGCTCTGTTGGGGCATTGACATGTTTGGAAATCATAAGCATGTCTGGATGTGATAACCTCGTTACATGCCTTGCAGCGAATCGTTGTCATTTGTCTTCTCAATATCTAAAAACATAAAAACCATATCGTCATCAGAAAAATTATATCCTTCATGAACGTGATCCATCACGTCATATATTTTAGGTTCACCAGCAACCCACGTCTCTTTGTTACCCTTCCAGATCATATAACAATCAGTAGGATGAACTAACAAAGGTATCTGTATTCTCCTGTAGGGTTTAGGATACACAGGTGGATCTTTGTGTGGACCTAGTTCTGTTCCAGGTGTGAAACATGCCATCGTTGCCATCAACACTTCTGGAGATTCTAGTATAGAAAAGATCTCAGGATCTTTCACAATACTTTGTCGGGTTCCTACCCAACCTTTACCATGACCCTTCAACCAACAGTAATAAATATCCTGATTAGAATATCCTACTGCGGTAGGTGCTCTCTTGAATGGGAAGTCCTGTTCAATTGCCCAATCATATAGTTTTAGAATGTCAATCAGTTTCATATGGGAGATACAAGGATCGAACTTGTGACAATCTCGGTGTAAACGAGGTGCTCTACCGCTGAGCTAATCTCCCGAGGCGACTCAGGTAGGATTTGAACCTACGACCGACTGCTTAGAAGGCAGTTGCTCTATCCAGCTGAGCTACTGAGTCGTGTGGTTCAGTCGTATTCTACCACAACTTCCTCAGCATCAAATAAATTTCGATATGCTTCGTAAAGTTCTTCTGCTTCCTCAATCTCACCGTCAGCGATGAGTTGATGGATTTCATCGATAAGAGTGTCTGTCGGGCGAGTCGTGGTAAGCATGGTCCTGTCTCCTGAACGTAAAAAGTATAACAGGACCGAGGGGTTATGTCAAGACGGTCCTTGGGAATCTAATGCTAAAATTTCTTCTTCTGATGAATGTTCTATCCATTCATAAAACTCCTCATAGATGCAGTATAGATCGTTTAGACGACCTTCCTGATTTAGTTGTTCCATTCTCTCACCTGCCCACTCTATCGTCATGATTATTTGATCCTGAAGATTCATTGGACAGTTTTCCATAATAGTCTTTCTTCATATACCTTCCTAAAATATTGGAGTTGTAAAAAGCAGGTGCTCCGTTTAACTCCTCACCCAGTACATTATTTATGAACAATTGTTTGGTTTCCTCATAATTACATGTACCTTTCGTTTGATGCAGACTCAATATAACTCTAGTGAATGCTTCATTCCCAACCTCCTTGCGGTCTGAATTAAGCTCGTCACTACTTCCGTAGTATTTCTTCCAGTCGCTTTCACTTTTAACTCTCCTAGACTTACCTCTAGGCTTTCGTAACGACCAGAAATACTTTCTCCCAATGTAACGCCTACCAGTAAGGACGTTAGTGATACAGTAGACAAAACCATAATGTTCCCCAATGTCTTCAGACAGGAACGGCTTACCATTGTAGATCCAAGGGTTCTCATAATCAATCTGGATATCCGTCGTCATCATCACTATAGGTGTAGTACCCCTCTCCGTCAAGGTAAGAGTCTTTGTCTGCATAAACTTCTACTTTCAATTCGGAGAGGAGATTCTCTAATTCTTGGACTAATACTTTTAGTCTGCTTTTATCCATAAAAAAATCCCCGACTACTATATGTAGCGGGGAAAGAATTAGTAATATATGATCATCCTCTCTGTAAGAGAAGAATCTCTCCGTAAATCAGACCAGCGAATACAACACTAAAAAGGGATACGCTCCCGACTACTTGGAGTGCGAGCATGTCACTTCTGATAAGTGTGACCGCGATAGCAGAAAGTGCCATGCACTTCGTTAGCATCACCTTGCTTGCACTCAAACTTGACGCCACGATAGGCAGTCATAGCGATTTGTGCATCGTGCAGTGCGGATGCTTTTTTGATCTGCTTCTTGATTAGAGTAAGTGTGTTCATTTGTTTTCTCCTGAAGTGGGTAATTAACCTTCTCATCTTTCGATGGATCCGTTTCCCCGTTCCTTCAGTCGTTTGCGTCCCAGTCAAACTTGCACTCAGGTACAGATTCCTTTACGGTCTCTACTAACTCTACAACTATGTGTGGAGGTAGTTCTGATCTGTTCGCTTTGATTCTGAGCAGTAATGCATCAGCATCAGTGCAAAGCATACCAGAGTAGAGTAACAAATCGAACATAGGATGAACGCCCCGTTCCGCGACTTACTTGCGTCCTATGTATACAACCCGTCGCATTGACCTTCAACTTTAGTCTTGAAATACTGGATGAGATTCCACTTTGATCGTAGATCAATGTCGTCTCTCAACGTAGTTTCAATCTTAAGTTGTTGAAACCTTTCACAAGACATATGCCACCCGTAAGGTGACGGATCATGATGGGCTAAGGTCATTGCCAGCAAAGTTGCTAACATGGATGAACGTATTGCTAGTATATACTAACAACTATATTTACGCAACCAATTAAGTTACATTTGATACAATTTAATAATATTTTAATAAGACGGTCCAAACCATCCAACTAAAATATACTTATCTTCGTCTGGAGCAACCACTCCTTTATGTGGATGAGTAACTCCAGATGGGAAAAAGATAGTCTTACCTGCTACTGCTTGTTCAGTATGATCCATGTGTGGAAAATGTGTACCACCACCGTTATCAACAGTATTCAAATACGTAATGTATCCAATAGTTCTGTTACAAGTAGAGTTTGAGTAACTATCAATATGTTCCTGGAAGTAACCACCACCAGGAGGATAGTGTTGGATCTGTGGTAGTCCTAACATCCTCAGTTGGTAGTAACCCAAGTGTACACTGTCAAGATAATCTTGGCAAGCTTCTTCAATGTGCTTGATATAATAATCCATACCAAACTCATGCAGGTCAAACATAGGTAAGGACTCAATGTACACGTCCTCACTATCCTTCATGGTTTTATCGACAACTCCCATGCCAACTTTTCCTGGCACAACGAAGTCCATGTCTTTGCACATGTCAAAAAGTTTGATGGCACCCTCTACAGTTTCTTGAGGACACTCGTATGATCTAATGTATGATGTAAGTTTCATTTCAATCGGTTGTAATCATATAACATTGCCTGGAGTGCCCAAGCATCAGTCAGTTTCTTTGGACCCTCTGTCAAAAGCTTTATTTGAAATGCTGATAGACCAGCCTTCTTCTCCAAATACTCCTTCCTCCACGACCTCTGGTTCTTCTCTGTCATTTTCTTCCCACTGTTTTTTGATATCTTCAACTTGATTGTCTACGGAATCCATTTCCATTTTGACTTTTTCATCAACCCAGGTGTTCCATAACCACTCTAAAACACCAAGGGCAAGATGGTTGACAGGAAACTTTTGTTTCTTTGCCCATCTCTTACCCTTGGTGTACCAGTTGTCTTCACCACCCCAGTGGTGTTCAAATTTATAGTGAAAACCCAGCGAAGGTTTCTGCTTGGACATCTTGTTTGATACCTCCAATGACATAGGATTCAATCTCAGTCTCCTGAGGTGCGTTCTGCTGCCCCTTAGAGTTCAACCAATACTGCGTCCAAGGCAGCGGGTTGTTCTTTGCAGCAACATCATAGATAGGATCGAAACCAATTGACTTGAGACGACGATTGGCAGTCCACTCAACGTACTGAGTGAGGAGTTTATCATTAAGACCGATCATAGATCCATCTTTGAACAGATACTCTGCCCAGGATCTCTCCTCGTCCACAGCATCTCTATACATTTGGATTACATTGTCCCTTTCTTCCTCAGCGATTTTAACCATGTCTGGATCGTCGCCTTTGTGCCAGTTTCGGATGATGTTTTGAGTAAGGACAAGATGCTGATTTTCGTCTCTTGCGATGAGAGAGATAATTTTAGCGGATCCTTCCATAAGCTTGAGTTCACCAAACGCAAACGAGCAAGCGAACGACACGTAGAACCGAATTCCTTCCAGAATGTTGACGTTGATGATTGCTTTGTATAGTTTTCTTTTGAGGTCATAGCGTTCCCACTGAGCGGATGGGGAGTCTTTCCAATCCGACTTCCACATGTTCCCTGTACCATACTGTTGGGCAGCTTCAATGAGATCATTATAGGCTGCTGTGACTGTAGTTGCGCGGTCTAAAATCTTACGATCATTTAAAATTGTATCGAAGACTTCACTTGGATCGGGGTATACGTTTTTGATGATATGTGTATATGAACGGGAGTGGATCATCTCCATCATCTCCCACACGGTCATAGCAGATTCGAGCTCAGGTAAGCTACAGTAAGGGATAAAAGCCATCCCAGGACCACGCCCTTGTACAGAGTCCAGCATAACTTGGTACTTAAGATTGCTGGTAAAAATGTGCTTTTGTTCTGGCGTGAGAGTCTGATAATCAGCCCTGTCTTTCTGGAGAGATACCTCTTCAGGTCTCCAGAAATAACCAAGTTGTTGCTGTGTGAGTTTGTCAAAAATAGGATATTTGTAATTGTCATATCTCTGGAGACCCAGAGGAGCACCGAAGAACATCGGTTGCTTTTTAATGTCTACGTGTTTCGTGTTGAGAACCGTCATACCATCGATGCTGTTCTTCTCTGCGGGTGTTCTTAGAAATTCCATTCGTTACTAAATTTTACAGGACTCACAATCTTCATCTGCAGACTCAAGTTCCGTTAGCAGGGACTCAAGTTCGTTTTTCTTTTGGTCTAAATCTTCATCAGCATCTTTCTTAGCGTCGTAGGTGTTCTGGTAATAAGAAGTCTTCCAACCGTACTTATATGTATTTAAAAAGTCAGTTGCCATCACTGAGACGGGGACTTCATTGTCAGGATAGTTCTCTGGATTGTAGGACCAGTTGCCGCTGATTGCTTGGTCGAAGAACTTTTGCATGACCGCAACAACATTGATGTACCCAGTGTTATTAGGCATATCCCATAGAAGAGTGTAAGCACTCTTAAGGCTGTGGTATTGTGGAACAATTTGTTTAAGTGGTCCTTTTTTGCTTTTCTTAACGGACAAGTAGTCTCTAGGTGGTTCGATTCCATTTGTGGCATTTGACACAACGGAACTGCTCTCCGAAGGCATTTGTGCGGACAAAGTGCTGTGCCTAAGTCCGTGCTCCAGGATAGATTCTCTAAGACCTTCCCAATCATATTGTAAATCGTTGGGGACTAATTCGTCCACTTCCTTCTTATATGTATCGATAGGAAGAATTCCATCAGCATACTTAGTCTGTTGGAATCCATCACAAGCACCCTTCTCCTTCGCAATCTCATTAGAGGTCTTCAACAAATAATATTGGAATGCCTCGGTAAGATCATGAACAAGTTTCCATGCCTCTGGAGAGTCATACTTGACCTTGTTCTTAGCAAGGTAGTGTGCAAGACCAATGTATCCGATGCCTAGAGAACGTCTAGAAAGCGTTGAACGACGTGCTGCTGCTACTGGGTACTCTTGATAGTCAATCAACTCCTCAAGACCACGTACAGCAAGATCACAGATCTCTTCAAGTTCTTCTTTCTTAGAAACTTTACCAACGTTAATAGCAGAAAGAATGCAAAGAGCAATCTCTCCTGCCTCATCATCAATGTGGTTGATAGGATCTGTAGGCAGGGTGATCTCCTGACACAGATTACTCATGTTCACCTTGTCCTTGAAGGATGAGTGACTGTTGCAGTGGTCGATGTTCATCAGGTAGAGACGACCAGTCTCAGCACGCTCCTTCAGGATATCCAGGATAAGTTCTTGAGCGCCGACAGTTTTTCTTGGAATAGACTGATCTCGTTCATAACGAATATAAAGCTCGTCAAACTCATCAGTGCCAAAAGCATCATAAAGACCTGGAACATCGTGAGGTGAGAAGAGGGAGATCTCTTGGTTTTGGATGAACCTTGCGTAGAAGAGTTTGCTGATTTGGATTGAGTAGTCAAGTTTTCTGACACGATTATCTTCTGTACCTTTGTTATTTTTTAAGACAATGATGTCTTCTATTTCTTGGTGCCAAATGGGAAAATGGACTGTCGCGCTTCCACCTCGGATGCCATTTTGCGTGCAGCATCGGACAGTTGATTCAAACTTTTTGAGAAACGGGACGACGCCTGTGTGTTGAACTTCTCCGCCTCTGATTTTACTGTTGATGCCACGGATTCTACCCGCGTTGATACCGATACCCGCCCTTTGTGCAACGTATCTGCCAATAGCCATATCAGAGCTAAAGATAGAATCGAGGGTGTCATCAACATCAACAAGAACACAGCTAGCAAACTGTCGAAGTGGAGTTCTAACCCCTCCCATGACAGGTGTGGGAATGTTGATTTTGTGTTTTGAGATTGCGTTGTAGTATCTGTGGACATACTCCAGTCTAGTTTCCTTGGGATAATTTTGGAAAAGAGTTGCCGCGATCATAATGTACATAAGTTGCGGTGTCTCGTAGTGAATGTTTGAACTACGGTCCTGCACCAAATACTTATCTACCACCTGACGCATACCTGCGTAGGTGAATAAGAAGTCACGATCATGGTCAATATATTTATTTAAGGTATCCCATTCTTCTGGAGAATATTTTTTAATAATTCCAGGTTCGTATACTCCCTTATCAACACAATCTTTTACGTGATCTAGAAGTGTAGGGTGATTGTCAGGGTGCTCTCCATATACAGACTTCCTCAAACCAAACAGCAGTAGTCTAGCAGCAACGAATTGATAATTAGGATGGTCAAGATCAATCAGGTCGCTAGCGGAGCGGACCAGGATCTCTTGGATCTGTGCTGTTTGAATATTGTCGAAGAACTGGAGACCGCTACTGATCTCAACTTGACTCGCAGAGACCCCTGCAAGACCCTCACAAGCGAGTTCCACCATCTTATGGACCTTATCAAGGTTGATCGATTCAGTACGACCATCTCGCTTGACAACTTTGATTCCGTTACTCATACTTTCCAACTACTAAGTTTTAACTGGGCTTCTAAACCTTGATAGATATTAGATTCTATCACATCTTTGACATTAATGCCAGAGTTCACCATGTCATTTAGGTCCTTCTCTCGAAGGTTCTTGGGGAAGATCACTACTCTATGACCTTGCTGGGCGGCTCTTGTAATCTTCTCAACAATCTGTTTGTTTCTTGGTTCGTTGTCGTAGACGAATACAAACTGATAATCCAGATGGCGCAAGTCAACATCGCTGCCGCACATGGCAATGCTATTGGGAATAAAGAATGAATCGAACGGTCCTTCTGTGACATAAACAGTTTCTTCTGGGTTTATTCTATCAAGTCCAAATATTTTTGGAGCGTCCTCATCGAGCATCACTGTGATGTAACGCATCTTCGCATTAAATTCTAGCGATCTACCTTGGTAACCAAATAGATTGCCTTGTTCATCTATTAGAGGAATGATGATCCGACCATCATCATTGTTGGTATCCGCAAAGACTTTTTTTTGTTTGTTTGTCCATTCCTTAAAGTTAGGACAGTAGTATAGTCTATCGAATTGTTCTTCTGGGATACCACGACCGAGCAAATATGCCCGTGCCAGGTGAGAAATATTTAGCTCAGAGACAGGTGTAAGATCTATTACATTTCTACTTTTGAACACAGGTTTTTCAAAGGTAGGTAGTTCTGGTGCTGGGTTTGACGTTCCCCTACCAGTGTTACCTTCTTTGTAATGTTCCATAACATACTCATCATAAAGATAAGGTATGTTTTCTTTTAAAAAATTAGGCAAAGATCTACCAACGCCACAGTTGTGACACTTGTACAGGTAATTACCTTTCTTCTTAATTAGATATCCTCTTGCCTTGTTCCGATGCTTCTTGGAATCACCGCAGTATGGGCATCTAAAATTGTATACTCCAGGTCTCTTCTTAGAAAATCTATCTAAGGAAGCTGCTGCTAGGTTAATAAACTTGTCGTCGGTGAAACCCATCCAGCGCGATCTAAAGGTGTAACCATCGTAGCACTTGTGTTGGGTGGTGTCAACACCTTAAAGATAGGAGGAAAGAGTTGTAGGAGAGTTACTGCAGTGGCAAGCACAGCACCAGCGCCTACTACAAACTTAGCATTATAATCTACTTTCTTTGTAAGAGTAGTAATCCTTTCATGGATAACTTCTCGATCTCTTACATGAGTGTCTTTCATCTCTTCCATCATTTTAAGAATGAGGGCATCTGTGCGCTCACTCTCGTCTAGTCTATTCTCGTGGCGTTCTAGGATGACAGCAATCTTGTTACTGTTTTCGGAGATTGTACCTACAGCACGCTCTAACTTATCGAGCATCTCTTTACTGAGATCCTCATAAATATCCAGCTTTGATTCTAAAACGGCAAGCTTGCCGAATCCAAACGCCATCGTACCAAGAAAATTCTTACAAATGTATTTATCACATTTGCATGAACAGACCCATTACATCAGAGGAAGAAGGAATCATGTCAGTCATCTTCTCCATGTTGTCCTCACTTAATTCACCGAACTTTGCGAGGAATGTTTCTGCCATCTCACGAGTAATCTCTACTTCAGTATCATCGTTGAAGAAGTAGGTTACAGGATTAGTGTTCTCGCTATTCAACTGCTCAATCAGAGACTCAAGGTATACAAGACCGTCAAAACTTTCTTTCTGATTATCAGAACCCTGAAGTTGTTGGGAGAGTTTCTTTGTACGCTCCTTCGCCTTCTTTTGATAGTCAGTGGACTTAGCACGAGAGATCATTTGGATCTCTTTCTTACGATCCTGTGCTCTCTTCTGGCGCTCCTGCTGCTTAGCAACCTTGCGCTTTTGTGCGATAAACTTATATGCCTGCTTTGTGGTATCTCCGCCACTAGCGTTAGCAGGTGCTTCTAAGATTGTTTCTTCAGACATTTTCTTTTTACGTTTAGCAAGACGTTTGATAAGATTACGAGCAGTTTTACTCCTACCATCTATGTAGGTAGGATCGTTCCTGCGCTTGACAAACTGCCTTGCGGCAGATTCCATTTTCTTTCTTTTTTTGTTCGCTCTCTTAGAGAGTTTCATGATGGGATCAAATCCAGCAATAGCACCTGCATTTGTAGTAGGTGTATTGATCGGTCCCACATTTGTGATACCCGCTGCGCCCATCATAAGTTTTGAAGCTCCTTAAGAATTTGATCGTCGCAATCAATTAGTTTCAAACTCTCAGTGTCATGTTCAGGATACCTATCTAAGAACAACATGAGAGACTTAATGATAGTCCAATACTCTCGTTCTAACTTGTAGAACAGTAGAGGACCAGCTGCTTCACCAAAAACATTATACAATACAATAATGTGGTTTAAAAGAAGACTGAGTTTGATCTCTTCTCCACGAGTATATTTTTTTAAGAGGCGCTTTATATATTTAAAACGCCTCATGTCCTCGTAGAAATCTTCTCTGGTTGCTGCTTGAGGGTTTTCATAATTTTTAATAGCAAAGAGGACATAGTTGTCCTCGTTCAATTCATCAAATCTCATTTAGCATTAGGCAACAGAAATAGCGGCAGCAGATCCAGTGCCTCCAGGTCCGACGATATCGCCAGTTGCGAAGGCGAGATCAGCAGCAGTGGTAGTTCCCTTGTCAACGATGGTACCACCAGCAAGAGAGATTGTCTGAGCAGCAAGCGAAATGTCTGCAGTCTCAGAAGGCATTGTAACTTCAAATACCAAGCGACCAGTTCCAGTGCCACTAGCATATGCAGCGGTAACAGGATTGGTTGCACCAGTCGAAGCAATGGCGAGAGTTGGATTGCCAGTTACATCAACTTCTTCGTTGTAGTTAACGGCAACTTGAAGTGTGTCGCCTTGAGCGTATGCAGTTCCAACAAAGAAAACAGATACGATAGTTGCGTTACCGATGACACCTTCCAGACCAGCACCATCACCTTGAGCATCTCCACCGTCACCGCCGAAGGATCCTGCAATCAGGACTTCATCGTAGTATTCGGTCTTAGCATCATTCTGGTAATGACGATACACCCAACCTTGCTCGGTTGCAATGCAATTGTCTGGTTCAGCGACAGCAGAACCACGAACTAAAAATTTTGGTTTAGACTCGTCCGCCGAGCTACCTCCCCAGAGAGACATAACGTACTCCTATAAGAACAGATTTCTAAATTTATTTATAAAAGGGGGCATCTGCCCCCTGAGATCATTCGCGTGCTGCGATCGCCGCTTTGACCGTCTCTAGAAGTTTGTCATCCATGTCAGTCTTAGTCAGTTTGACTGCTTTTTCTAAGACTACAAGACAAATTTCTACAAGTTTTTCTCCGAGCTCTTCGTTGTCGGGTACTTTTGCTACAGCATCACGAACAATTTTAGATGCTAGTGGAAGTAAAAAGGAAAGCATTTTATTACACTCAACGTACTATTCTATATAGCATCTTCTTCCCATTCTTCAAGATTTATTCCGTATTTAGATAGTTGTTCGATACTATAATCGAGAATAACAATGATGCGATCATGAGTTCCCTCATGTTTAACCCAATGCTTGTCATGATCTTTGAATGCAAAAACCTCACCCACATTCCATACTCTTCGTCTCCCTCGCACCTTAATCCATGCGCCAGGATCTGCAATAACAGGAAAGTGTATGCGGAGTGAATCGATGTCTCCATTGTGAGGATTGATAACTGATCCTGGTGACAAGCGAGATATCGTAGCAGACTTTAAAAGTTTGTTATCAATATCTTCCTTTAAGTATTTAAAGGTAAGCGGACAAGTTTTAATAAAACTTTGCTTTATTAAAGGTAAGACCTCACGACAACGTTCAGTGGTGGTGTTGAACAACTTAGTAAACGTAACCATCTCACTGAGTTCAAAATCTTCCTCAGTTGCAGTAGATCCAACACAATCAATAGGGAATGGAATGACTCTCCAGTCACCATCCCAGAGTTTTACTCTACCCAGATTACGATCATCAACCCACTTGTCCAGACGCCACTCTTCTAGAATGCGTTGGTTGTCATCAACGAACTTAAGGACTTCTGGGATGATGTCTTGATAATTATTTTGAAGATTACGAAAAGAGGATAGCGTTTGAATGCTATCCTCATGCCAAATTTTTCTCATCAATTAACCCATATGTGCTACAGACGTAGCGTAGATGTCATTAACTCCATTTTCTACCTGTAAAGTATCTGTAGGTTCTTTATCAAGCATGATAGGACGGTGGGGAGCAACATAGACACTACCTAATGTATCTCCACCAACATTCTTTAGTGTAACCAGATGAGCACTGCCACCATTATGATTGTGTTGAACGAGAACTTTAGTTCCACTGTCAATATTTTTACCCGTAGTGGTGAGGACAGTTGCCTCACCATATAATTTTATAACATTCATGAGCAGTCCTTAGTCCCATGTACAGGACACTCTACACCTTTCTCGGTGTGATTGCAAGCCTCCTTCACCTTTTCCTTAGGTGCTTTTGGCATTTTCTTGTCGCTGTTTCGCTGTCCCTCGGGGTCTTCCAATTCAGGCATGACCTCAACGGGACCTTTTACTTTTTTTCAGAGATCTCCTGACGCCAGTTGGAGAAGGTGTTTTCCTTCTTCATCTTCTTCGCCTTCTTAGCACCGTAACCTTCTTCGACTTCAGACTCTTCCTTCTTCACACAGTTAGGAACAGTCTTGCCGTTCTTCTTCTTGGTACCCTTTGCTTCATAACCATCCCAGCAAGTAGAAGCACCGACGTTAGCACGAGCTTGCTTCATGCTACCTTCTTCAATTTCTACTTCTTCTTTCTTAGCAGTCTTAGCTGCTTTCTTGAAAGCGTCCTTAGCAGGATAGTCTTCGTCGCCTGGTTTTGCAGGTGCTTCACCACGCTTTCTCTTAGCATGGATGTTGGCATAGAGACCCTTCTTCTCATCGAGTTCTTCAGTCTCTTCCTTCTTCATCTTCTTACCCATTGCCTTAGCAACAGCACGACGACGGTTCATCAGATAAGAATCAGATGAATCCTTATCACCATCGTTGTCTACATCACCGTCTTCCTTACCGACTGGATCGAGTTTCTTCTTCTCGTCGATGATCTCAGCATTCTTGTCAGTGTTAATGACATGCTCATGCATACCTTCTTCGAGAACGTTCAGAGATTGAACTGCTACGTTTTGCTCAAGACCATGCTCAAACATAACATCATAGTGAGTGATGTTACCTTGCTCATCAAGAGTATGCATTTCCTTAATGCAGTTACCCTTACCCCACTCAGAGTGCTCTACCTTGGTAGCACAGGAGTGTTTTACTTTCTTGATTGTAGGTTTACCTTCGGTTCCTGGTGCCTCTGCCATTTTCATGCCAGGAGCATCTCCACCACCTACACCGTCAGCACCAAGACCCTTAGGATCTTTGTTCGCCATCTTAGCAGACTTATCATAGCGCCAAGATTCTTTGTGGTTTAAAGCGTTTACCGCTGATAGTACGTACTCGTTGTTTTCCATCTTATCTTTTTTGGGGTCGGTAGGAATTGTTTGTTTTACCTTGATTTTAGAGAAGGGTTGCTTCTTTTCACCTGGAGTAATTGACTGAAGGTACTCGCGATATGCGTCCGTACCAAATTCAAAAACCTCTTTAATGTCCTTGATCCATGATCTAAATGTAGTTTCTTCTGCCGTTAGACACAGGACATAGTTGGGACCACGGCGTAAAATTTTTCCGACCTTTCCATCTTCGGTCAGAACCCACTCACCTTTCTTATATATTTCATTACGATAAAACTGATCACGAGTGACATTTTGTTTTGCCACATGTGCCTTTTTATGGAACTCGCTGAAGCTACTCATCAAAAACTAATTGGACCATGTTTTATTTATAATTAGATGGAAGGTTAGACTTCACTTCTTCCATCAACTTCCGCGTATCATTATCAGAAAGCGCACGAGGTATACCCTGACGAAATACTTTAAAGTTTCCAACTGAAGCAGCACGTCTCATCTTAGTGCCAGAGATAGCAAAGGTGTCTCCATCTGCATCTCTCTCACCAGAAGATATAATATCCATCTTGCGGAATACAAAATCCTTACCGTTATACTTTTTGATCCATTGCATTGCGGCAACACGATCAGATCCTACTACCATAACAACATCATCATACCCTTGACCCTGTAGTTCCTGAAGAATACCTACTGGATCTCTAGGTCCGCTGCGGATATTGTTTGCTAATTTAGGAAACATCTTCTTGGCATAGTGTAACTTGCGCTCAGGTGGTAGAGGGTTATTACCTTTCTTGTCCGTTGTTTGAGACAGGTAGATATACCAATCACAAGTACCTGCTTTTTTAGCTACCGCATTGAAGTTCTCCTCATGACCAGTGGTCGGAGGTTGGAACCTACCAAACGTGAAGTAGACGCATTTGTAATCTACTATTTCCATTCTTTCGACAGTGTGAAATTGATATACGAGAACTCAATTCGATTCACCAACTTAATCATGTCACCATTGTGATGTAGAACATACCCTTCAGGGTTAGTAACACGGTATCCTTTGTCCGTTTGTACAAATGTTCTGAATGTTTCAAGATGATCTAGTTGATCAATAACAAGTTGCTTTGCTTCCTGCATAGTTTTATACAAGGCAAGCATCGCAGCAAATTCTCTCTCATTATCTTCTAAGTATTTAAGCCCCTTGAACATCAAATCTCTCTTGGCGGTTTGTGATTTGGCAGACTTAACTTTGGCAATCTCCTTTTGCATCTTTTCGTGATAGAACTTACCAAGTGCTTTGAGTGTAGACTGCACGTTAGTAATAGTCCTGGCGTTCTTGATCTCATTATTGAAGAACTGCTTGAGATATGAGGCAACATGAAACTTAGCATCACCTTTGGTGCCCATGTTGTCAACCAGTTCATCTAAAAATTTTCCACAAATAGCACACATCCTTTCCATTTTACTGACGTGTCTCTCGAATCTTGCTATGTCAGCAGGACTTACTGAGATGTCGTGATATGGAGTATCATTTTCAATAACAGCTACATCTGGAGCATCATTATGGTTCGATACTTTTGCTCCTGCTTGAGCACGCATCGTAGGTAGATCATCTCCAACGTAATGAGTGTGAAATACTATACCAATATGAGCTCTGTCTACCTGTTGACCGATAGGATGATCTGTA
>Ga0213858_10000751_pt1 | contig 15388 bp, 28 predicted proteins | sample PICome_FD_160122 | JGI IMG/M metagenome (GOLD analysis project Ga0213858, IMG submission 160122) | Coastal seawater microbial communities near Pivers Island, North Carolina, United States - PICO245 | ecosystem: Environmental > Aquatic > Marine > Coastal | place: USA: North Carolina | collected... | reverse complement strand
ACAAGGCTCGCGGGTCATGAGTGCAGTACATAAAAGGTTGCACTATGCGATGCGTCAGGAGTTCAAGATACTTGCGCGGGTTATGTCTGAGAGTCTCCCACAGGAGTATCCGTATAGTGTGCAGGGAGATGACCAGACTATTATGGCGGAGGATTTTGATGATCGGGTGGACGTGATACCTGTTTCGAATCCGAATGTATTTAGTCAGGCACAGCGGATTGCGTTAGCTCAAACCAAGTTACAGTTAGCAGCGCAAGCGCCGGAGATGCATAACATGCATGAGGTGTTTAGGGATATGTATGACGCTTTGGGTGTGACTGATACGGATCGCATTATGAAATCGATGCCGGAAGAAGACCCACGGCCCACGGACCCTGCGCAGGAGAATATTGACGCGATGGACCAGATACCGTTGTACGCGTTTCAGGGTCAGAACCATCAGGCGCATATTATGTCTCACATAGTTTTTGGCACGAGTCCTATGGTAGGTGGTATGCCTCCTGTTGCCGTTGCTATGCAGAAGCATATTATGGAGCATGTGAAGATTGCGGCGGAAGAGCAGGCTATGGCGCAGATGGCTCAAGCGGGTCCTATGGATGCGGACCAACAGGAGCTACAGTTCCAAGCGGCGGTTGCGCAGTTTGTGGCAGAGGGGATGCAGCAAGCCAAACAGATGCAAGCGCAAGTCTCTGGTGCAGGTCAGCCGGATCCGTTGGTCAAGCTCAAAGAGCAGGAGTTACAGATCAAAGCGCAGTCAGAACAGGCCGATGCGCAGTTGGATCAACAGAAATTGCAGCTTGAGGCGCAGAATCAACAGATGCGCGGAGAGCAGTTTGAGAAGAGGTTAGAGAGCCAAGAGGCTCAGACCGCGGCTCGAATTGATAGTGCAATGCAGAGAGAACTACTCAAACAGAGAGGAAAATAGCATGGCAAAAGTAAAAATCGTAACAAATACCCCAACTAAAGCGCCAAAAGCGGAAGAAGTTGGAAAAGAGAAAAAAGCTCCTATGGCGGGTGACAAAATGCGTAAGATGAAGACGCGTGGCACTGGTGCAGCTATAAAGGGCACACATCATATGGGTTGCTGACCTAAATGGATCCAGTTAGTTGCGTTGCTTTAGCGACGGGGGCGTTTAAGGCGCTCAAAGGAGCTATCGGAGCGGGTAAAGATTTACAAGATATGACGGGACAGCTTTCCCAATGGGGCAAAGCTTTCTCTGACTTTACCAATCTGGAAGAGCGCGAGAAGAATCCTCCGTTTTGGAAGAAGACCTTTAAGGGATCTGATGAGGAAACAGCCCTTGAAATCTTTGCTAATAAGAAAAAAATGGAACAAATGCGGGCAGAGATAAAGGAACATATCACTTGGCATTATGGCAAGTCTGCTTGGGACGAAGTACTGGCTATAGAGGCTAGTATGCGTAAAAGGCGCAAGGACGAACTGTATAGAAAACAAGCGCAAATTGATGCAGCTATTAACTTTGCTATCGGCGCGATAATATTTGCGGTAAGTGGTGGATTATTATTTTTATTTTTTTACATTTGGGGAAAATATCAGGGTAGGTGGTGATGTGGGTTTTGCTTTGGTTACAATTAGTCAGCGGCTCATTTGATCATTATCATGTTGGCACGTACTCTAGTGAGGAAGCGTGTAAAGAATCACAAAAAGAAGCTAAAGTACTGGTAACTAATCAAAATTCTAAAGTAGTGTGTATTAAAATTGAACGGTGATATTAGTTGAACGACGTGGAAAATTCATTGTATATGACAAAAACGGAAAAGTTGTTATAATAACTACCGATAAACGAGTTGCTATAGCCCACGCGAGGTCTTTGAAATGACAGAATTTGAAAAAGCAGATATTAACGGTAACGGCGTAATAGAGAAAGCCGAATGGAATAAGCTTGCTCTAGAGGATCGTCGGCTTGAAATGATTGATCGTGATCTTAAACGGAATGCAGAACGTAGATTTACGGGGTTTGCCTTGGCAGGAATGCTTATTTACCCCTTTATTATATTGTTGGCTAGTGTTTTGGGGTTTGACAAAGCGGCGAGCCTTATCACAGACATAGCTAGTGTATATGTAATAGCTGCATCTGGCGTGGTTGCTGCGTTTATGGGGTTTAATGCGTATGCGGCAAAAGCAGAACCTAAGAAAGCAAGCATCAAAATGGAGGGAGAATGATGTTACAGTCTTTAATTGGGCCTATTGCAGGTCTGGCAAGCAGTTGGTTGGACGCAAAAACAACTAAGCAAGCGGCGGAGGCAAAGTTAAAATTGACCGAAGCAGAGGCAAAAGCTAAGATTTTACTTTCTGAAAAAACAAGTGTGGCTGATTGGGAAAAGATAATGGCTCAAAACTCCGCAGGGTCATGGAAGGACGAATTTTTTGTGATTGTTTTAAGTATTCCTATGATTTTATGTTTCATTCCGGGTTTAGAGGGTGTGGTGCATCATGGGTTTGAACAACTCTCTATGGCCCCTGATTGGTACATGTACGCACTTTTGACGGCAATTAGTGCGTCTTTTGGAATTCGAGGATTTAAACAGTTTTTAAAGAGGTAGATATGGACAATATTCCTACAGTTTACGCAGTAAAAGAAACTATTAACGGGGTGGATCTTTTAACCTTTGATTGCCCTAAATGTGGTAAAAAACATACTCACGGTTATGGAGAAGGCCATCGAACTTCTCATTGCGAAGATCGAAGTCTTTGGGAACATGGTTATTTCCTAAAGGAAATACAAAATGGGTGATTTAAAGATACCAGTAGCTTTAGTTTTTGCTATGGCAGTGCAATTAGTTGGTTTAGTGTGGTATATTAGCAACATTGTACATGATATTGAGCATTTACAGGGTCAAGTTTCTGCACAACAGGACATTATTGATCTTTTGAATGCAGATGTGAATGATTTGTGGGCCTTTTGTACTTTCACAGAAAATAAATGGGCTGAAAGTTACACGTCGGACATGGTATATGAGCGTGTCTGCGGATCAAAGGAGTTTGTGAATGAGTGAAGCACTTAAAACACTACAACAAAAAATAGGTTCTAACCCCGACGGTGCGTTTGGACCCAACACAGCTAAAGCTATTTGTAATCATTATGCCCTTAATCCAGAGCGTGGCGCTCATTTTTTGGGTCAACTGGTACATGAAAGCGGTACTTTTCGTTATGTTGAAGAAAATTTAAACTATTCTAAGGAATCTATTCTTAAAGTTTTTGGAAAATACTTCCCAACAGAGGGAGAGGCCGAAAAATGCGCCAGAAACCCTCAAGCCTTGGCAGATAAAGTTTACGGAGGCAGAATGGGTAACGACGGACAAGGGTATTTATGGCGGGGCCGCGGATTTCTGCAATGCACTGGCAAAAATAATTACTCTCAGTTTGCAGCGGACATGGATTTACCCGAAATAATGAAGGATCCTGACCTTGTGGCTTCAAAATATCCCATGGAAAGCGCAATTTGGTTTTTTCATAGAAACAAGTTGTGGGAAATTTGTGATGAAGGCGTCGATGACGAAACCATAAAGACCATTACAAAAAGGGTAAATGGTGGATACAACGGCTTGAAGCACCGAAGGGAAGAAACAAAGAAAATATATGGGTGGTTTGATATATAATTGCATACCTTCTTAAATAGTCCTATACTGTCTGTGTAAGATAACGTGGGAAAATATAGGAATGGATGAGATATATGTTGCGGAATCTGTTTTTCGCATTATAAAAGACAGGAGACAAGGCGTTGTCGATCTAATGCAGTTCGGAAATGTCTCGTCGATGGAGCAATATCGTGAGCTTATGGGCAATTTAGAGGCCCTAAATCATGTGGAACAGGAACTCAAGGGCCTGCTAGATAAACAGGAGCGCAGCAATGACTGACACAAAAGTAAATTTATCCTCTGTAAAAGCGGCAGTAGCTAGTCTTTCAGAGGCATATGAAGCTCCAAAGGTTCTCAATCCAGAGAACATTGGTGGTTCCCTCCTAGATAGAATGCCAAATCCAACAGGTTGGAGAATACTTGTGCTTCCGTACCGGGGCAAAGGTAAGACTGAGGGCGGTGTTTTCATGCCTGAATCAGCCGTAGAGCAACAACAAGTGTCTACTCAGGTTGGTTACGTCTTAAAAGTTGGCTCTTTAGCATACAAAGATAGCGAAAAATTCCCAACAGGGCCGTGGTGTCAAGAAAAAGATTGGGTAATGTTTGCTAGATATTCTGGTTCTCGTTTCAATATTGACGGTGGAGAAGTGAGAATTTTGAATGACGATGAGATTTTGGCGAAAATTAGTGACCCAGAAGACGTTTTGCATTACTAGGAGATATTTATGGCAGAGCAAGAACAATTAGAAATGGAAATGGATACTGAGGTAGAGGTTGAAGCTTCTGAAGAAGAACAAAAACAGGAATCTACCGTAGAAGTTGTTGATGATCAGTTTGAAAAAGCAGAAAGTGCTACCCAAAAACGTATTGATCGTCTTACAAAAAAGATGCGAGAGGCTGAAAGACGTGAGGAAGAAGCCTTAAATTACGCAAAACAGGTTCAGCAAGAAGCTCAACAGTTAAAACAACGTTTTTCAAATTTAGATTCTAATTATGTGAATGAGTATACAACTCGTGTTCAAACACAGATGGAGCAAGTTGAAAAAGAATTAGCTCGTGCTATGGAAATTGGAGACACCGCGGCTGCGGTTGAGGCAAATAAACGCATGATTACTCTTGCGCAAGAGGGTGAACGTGCAAACCAAGCTAAAGTCGCACAAGAAAGGCAAAAAAAGCAGGCGCAGCAACAGGTTCAACAGCCTGCACAGCAAGTGCAGCAAGCTCCGCCTGTCCGTAGACCTGATAAAAAAGCAGAGGAATGGGCGCAGCGAAACGATTGGTTTGGTCAAGACGAAGCCAAAACTTTTGCTGCATTTGGAATACATAAAAAGCTCGTTGAAGACGAAGGGTTTGACCCGACGAGCGATGAGTACTATAATGAACTTGATCGCCGCATTTCCGATACGTTCGGAGGTAACGCGAAAAGCGCAAGCAAACGGCCCGCTCAGACGGTTGCAGGCGTATCAAGATCAAATTCTGGGCGCAGCAGTGGGAAAAAGGTTAGACTCACCCCTAGCCAAGTCGCAATTGCGAAGAAATTGGGTGTGCCGCTAGAAGAATATGCGAAATACGTGAAGGAGTAAGTAAGATGACCGAAGAAAACACAGGACCAATCAAGCGAACTTCTCGCGCAAACCAAACTAGGGAAAAAACGGCACAACGGAAGCCGTGGTCGCCCCCGTCGATGTTAGATGCACCGCCTGCCCCTGATGGCTTTAAGCATCGTTGGATTCGAGCCGAAACGCGAGGATTTGATGATACGAAAAACATCAGTGCTAAAATGCGGGAGGGTTGGGAACTTGTTCGTAAGGACGAATATCCTGACTTTGAAGCTCCCGTTGTAGAATCAGGAAAATATGAAGGTGTATTTGGAGTAGGCGGCTTAATTCTCGCACGGATACCAGAAGAAACGGTTGCCGAAAGAACTGCGTATTTCGAAGGAAAATCGCAGGATCAGATGGAAGCTGTTGATTATGACATGATGCGCGAGAATGCTCACTCAACCATGACGATTAGTAAAGCTGATCGTCAATCTCGTGTAACCTTCGGTGGCCCTCGTAAAAATTAGGGTCGCCCAATTAGGAGAAAACTAAAATGGCAAATCAAGAAACTGCCTACGGTTTACGTCCTATCGGGCTTGTTGGAAACGGTGTTAATTCAACTGGGGTAACTCAGTATGAAATCGCTTCTAACAACACCAATCCGATCTTCCAATACTCTTTATGTGTGCCAACTGCGGCGGGCGTAATAGATCATGCGGGAGCGACTAGTGGGGGTACAACTCCTGCTCTTGGTGTTCTGATGGGCGTAGAATATGTTGATTCAGGAACTAAAAAACCAGTATTTAAGAACTACTGGCCCGGTTCCAACAATGTCAGCGTTGATACTAACCACCCTGTTAAGGCTTTTGTTGCTGATAACCCAAATCAGTTGTTCAAAGTAGCTTCTGACGCGACTCTTACAGATCGTGCCACTGCTTTGACAGGCGTTTTTGCAAACGCATCTTTGGGTACATCTGCGCGTACTGGCTCAACCAATACGGGCAACTCAAACTCAGCATTGAGCGTAGCTTCCATTGCAACAACAGCAACTTTACCGTTGCGAATTGTTGGTATTATGGATGATGAAGCAAACAGTGATTATACCGCAGCGGGTATACCATTGATTGTTCGCATCAACGCTCATTTCAATGCAACCATGTCGCGGTTTGACTCTCAAACCACAGCGACTACAACAGGCGTATAAGGAGGGTTAAGTATGGCTATATCACGCGCACAACTAGCGAAAGAGCTAGAACCCGGTCTAAACGCTCTGTTTGGGTTGGAATATGATCGTTACGAGAACGAGCATTCAGAAATCTTTGAAGAAGAGTCTTCTGACAGAGCCTTTGAAGAGGAAGTGATGCTCGGTGGTTTCTCAACTGCACCTGTTAAATCTGAAGGCGGATCTATCAGTTTTGACGATGCACAAGAGACATACACGGCTCGTTACACTCACGAAACTGTTGCTTTGGCATTTTCGATCACTGAAGAAGCGATTGAAGACAATCTATATGACCGTTTAGCGTCTCGTTATACGAAGGCTCTAGCGCGTTCTATGGCGCAAACAAAGCAAATTAAAGCAGCATCTATTTTGAACAATGCGTTCAGCACGGGTGCTAATGCAATTGGTGATGGCGCGGCGCTTTGCTCTGCTTCACACCCAAGCTTGTCAGGCAACCAGAGAAACCTCTTGTCTACTGCGGCTGATTTGAATGAAACCTCACTTGAGCAAATGCTCATTGATATTTCAGGTTTCACAGATGAGCGTGGCTTGAAAATTGCAGTTCGTGGAACAAAACTAATTATTCCAAAAGAACTACAATTTATTGCTGAAAGAGTGCTTAACTCAAACCTACGTCCGGGCACAGCGGACAATGACACCAACGCAATGCGCTCAATGGGCATGTTGCCAGAAGGTGCCGTTGTAAACCACTTCCTAACGGACACAGATGCGTTTTTCATTAAGACGGACGCACCTAATGGTTTCAAGTACTTTAACCGTGCTCCGATCAAAACAGCTATGGAAGGCGATTTTGATACAGGAAACATGCGCTTTAAAGCTCGTGAGCGTTACAGCTTCGGCGTTTCAGATTGGCGTTCAGTGTTCGGCACACCGGGCGCTTAATTCTAATTACATGTTTACGGAGAGAGCCGCTTTTGCGGCTCTTTCTTTTTTTAATTTATATGTTATAGTGTTTTTATCCCTGACAGCGGCATAGGGTCGCTGACTTAACCCAAGACAGGAGATCTACATGGGTACAACAACTTTCTCTGGTCCTATTAAAGCAGGAACCATCAAAGAAACTACGGGCACAACGCTCGGCACAAATATCAAAAACACAGGTCAAGTCGTAATGTCTCAGACATTTGCAGCCGATCTATCTGGTGGTGCATTAGCAGCGTCTGTCACAGACGTAGTGATTCCTGCCAACTCACAGATTATTGATTGTGTTATCGACGTAATTACGGCGTCAAGCGGAGCCACAAACATAAGTGTTGGAGACACGGTTGGTGGTGCGGCAACTCTTGTAAATACGTTTGCTATTGGAACGACTGCGGGTCGTAAATACCCCACCACTCAATCTGGTGGTACATTAGCGTGGGAAGACACAGGAACAGCGGACATTCGTTTAACTGTTACTAACTCTGCGGCGACAACTGCGGGTGAAGTTAGGGTTACTATTTTGTACGCTCAAAACAATAACCTCGGTTAAAGGGGGCTTAAATGGCTAATTCAGACGTAAAATCCAAACGTCTGACGGGAGCGGGTGCGGCCTCTGTAGGCCGTGCCAGACTTCGTCAGATACAGGTTTTGACCAGTTCAGGGGGCGCAGGTCGTTTGACGCTTACTGACGGTAACGGCGGTAGCACAGTTTTGGACCTTGATTTTTTAGCGTCTGATTCTCACTCTGTGAACATTCCAGACGAGGGTTTACTGTTTACCAGTGACATTCATGTTGGCACCGCCACAAATGTCACCGCATTAACTATTTTTTATAGTTAAGGCTATTTTATGGCGTCTAAGGTAAAAACAAAGTCGTCTAAGGAAAAAAAGCGCAAAAGCGATAAAATGCCGAAGCGTAATAAAAAGAATTTCCGCCCTACTGAAAAAGGGGCGGGAATGACTGAGGCCGGGGTAAAAGCGTATAGAAGAAAAAACCCCGGATCTAAACTAAAGACAGCCGTGACGGGCAAAGTAAAAAAAGGAAGTAAAGACGCAAAGCGAAGAAAATCTTTTTGCGCTCGTTCTGCGGGTCAGATGAAGAAATTTCCAAAAGCGGCGAAAGATCCAAATTCTCGTTTAAGGCAAGCAAGAAAAAGGTGGAAATGTTAATGAATACCGATGATCTTTTAAAACTTTTAGAGAAACACGAAGCTGAGTGTAACGAACGTTATAAGAAAATCGATAAACAACTTGATAAGCTAGACATGAGGCTTTGGGGTATAGCTGTTTTAATCATAGCTACAGCAATAGCGGGAAAAATATTGTAATGGCATATTCGAAGAAATCAAAAAAAGCATCAAAGAAAAGTAAAGGTAGTAAGATTTGTCCTGCGGGAAAAGCTTGGGCAGAACGTACTTTTGATACGTACCCTTCTGCGTATGCCAACATGGCGGCCTCCAAATACTGTAAAGACCCTAATTATGCTAAAGGTGCAAAGGGGAAGAAAAGTGGGTGAGCTTAAAAAGTGGCGAGATCAAGATTGGGTAAGGATAGGTACTGATGGTGAAATCAAAGGTAAATGCGGCACTTCGAAGGATAAAAAGAATCCTGACAGGTGTCTTCCAAGGTCTAAAGCGAATAGTCTCTCGAAAGCCGAAAGAGCCGCTACAGCCCGAAAAAAGAAAAAAGAAGGCAAAACAGGTAAAACCTTCGTCAAAAACACAAAAGCCGCGGAAGTCAAATTCGCACGGCACGGGGGCGAAATCGCCCACCAAAAAGCCAAGAGGACGCCCCCCAAAGCGAACGCCCAAGGCGTAGTGGCTCGTGGGTGCGGTGCAGTTTTGTCTAATCGAAGAAAAAGAACGAAGGGTGCGGTGTCTTCATAATGAATGCTTTAGCTTTTAAATATGGCTTAGAAAAGGACATTTGCTCTGAAATAATGGCTTGGTCGCAACATACTTTGCAAAAACCAAACCCTTTTTTCAACAACATGCCCCCGTGTCCGTATGCTAAAAAGGCGTGGATGGATGGTAAAGTTGCAATTATTTTTAAGTATGAAGAGAATTATCAAACAATTTATAGCACTATATCTCAATTTGACGATGCTTTTGAATTAGTTATTGTTGTTGATGTGGCATATAATAAAGATTCTGACGCTTTTCACGAATACTTAGATCAACTGAATACTGCCATTTCTTCTGGAATGTTTATCGACAAAGATATTTGGTTGATGGGTTTTCATCCTGAAGATGAGGAAAACGAGCATTTGGATGGAGATACTTTCGAACAAATTGTTTCTGACGATTATGCCATGATTTTTATTCAAAGGCTTTCGAAGGTACATAATGCTTCACAAACACTGAAATCTTTGGGATATTATGAAGAGTATGCTAAAGAGTATGACGTAGACCGAATTTTTAACCGAAGACTTGAGCTATATAGGAGGCTTACAGATGGCGATGAAACCTAAAAAGAAAATGCGTGGCGGCCCAATGAAGAAAATGCGCGGCGGCGGGATGATGAAGAAAATGCGCGGCGGAGGCATGGTAAAGAAAATGCGCTCTGGCGGCGCTGCAAAAAAGAAGAAGTAAAATATGGCGGTTTCTGGAAGTAAAGATTTTGAGTTAGATGTAGCTGAGTACATAGAAGAGGCTTTTGAACGTTGTGGTTTAGAAGTCCGTACTGGTTATGATTTAAAAACTGCAAAGCGTTCTCTTAATCTTATGCTTGCAGAATGGGCTAACAGAGGTTTGAATCAATGGACAATAAAACAAAGAACTGTTTCATTGGTTCAAGCCGACGGTGAGTACGATTTAAACGCTGACGTTATTGACATTTTATCAGTGGTCGTTCGTAGAGATAGCACGGACTATGCATTAGATAGGTTAAGTCGCGATTCGTTTATATCTATACCTAACAAAAGCACTCAGGGTAGACCCGCACAATTTTTTCTTGATCGTCAAATCACACCAAATTTAAAAATATGGCCTGTTCCTGAGAATAGCACGGATGTGATTTACTACGATGCTTTAACTAGAATGGATGACGCTGATACTCAAGTAAACACTTTAGATATGCCGTTTCGTTTTTATCCGTGTTTAGCGGCAGGTTTAGCGTATTATATTTCAATAAAAAGAGCACCTCAACGGATTCAGCTTTTGAAAGCAGTTTATGAGGAAGAGTTTGAAAGAGCGTTTTCTGAGGACAGGGATAGGTCCTCTTTCAACGTAGTACCGCAATACGAGTATTTTAGGACGAATTGATGCCGAAATTTGCTTCTGGTAAAAATTCTTATGCAATATCTGATCGATCTGGCTTTCGGTATCGATATAAAGATATGCGTAAAGAATGGACGGGAGCTTTAGTAGGCAGAGACGAATTTGAATCAAAGCAGCCGCAGCTTGGTCCTTTTAGAAAAGTAATTGATGCACAAGCACTAAAAGATGCTAGACCGGATCAAGACAATCCTGTCACACCTTTTGAGGTAAGAACAACAAACGGAATTATTTATCTTGGCAATGGTAATTGGTCTACTGCCGGAGTTGGTGAGTTACCGTCTAAAATCGCAGACACGGATGCATTATTAGGGCAAATTGGTACAGTGACAATAACAACATCTGACTCAGGAGACGTAATAGTTAACCCAACAGGTGTACAAGGAGCAGTTTCTATTAATAGTGTCACTATAATCGATGACGCAGGAACTTTTGATAGCACTAGTGAAACTTTAGATTCCACTGCACAGACATATGATGAGGGCTAAAAGATGGCAAAACAAACAGTAGGTATTGGTTCTTCTGCAAACGATGGAACGGGTGATACCCTTCGTGTTGGCGCGGACAAAATAAATGACAACTTTAATGAGATTTATGCTGCATTAGGTAACAGTTCTAATGTTCTTACTGATATAATTGATTCAAATGGTTTACTTGACGTAAGCTCTGGCGCAAATAAAATTGTATTCTATTACGCAGCTTTAACTGATCTCCCTAGTGCCTCCACATATCATGGTGCAGTGGCCCACGTTCATGCCACTGGAGGACTATATTTTGCGCATGGTGGAAACTGGATTAGATTAAATGACGAAGTATCTGGACCTGTAACAACATATGTAGCAGGCACTAATGGTTCATCCGCATATACGTTTACAGGACCCGGTGCTACGTCTGGAGACAATCCAAATTTTACTTTTTACAAGGGGCATACGTATCTTATAGATAATACTGCAAATGTATCGAGTCACCCTTTGCAAATTAGAACATCTAATGGAGGGTCTGCTTTTACTACTGGAGTTACAGAAAATTACAATTCTTCTACAGGATTGACACAATTTATTGTTCCGCATGAACCTTCCGACACAACCCTAGTCTATCAATGCACTTCGCATTCTGCTATGGTTGGAAATATAACAATAGTGTGACCTATGGCTTTTACCTACGCTCAATTAAAAACCGCAATTCAAGACTACACTGAAAACAACGAAACTTCGTTTGTAACGAATATTCCTTTGTTTATCCGACAGTCGGAAGAAAGAATTTTAAAAAACGTTCAATTAAGTATATTTAGAAAAAACGTTTCAGCAACAACTACCGCCTCGAATAAATATTTAGCTTGTCCTTCTGATTTTTTAGCTCCTTTTTCTTTAAGTCTTGCAGGAACGAGCGGGGATAAGTTTTTTACCGAATTTAAAGACCCTTCGTTTATTCAAACATATACTCCAAATTCTGCAACAACAGGCGCACCGCGATATTACGCTCAATTCGATGTAAATAATTTCTTATTGGGTCCGACGCCAGATGCGGCTTACAGCGCGGAGTTACATTATTTTCACCGTCCTACGAGTTTAACTGTGGGAGCCGACAGCGGAACCACTTGGTTAAGCACTAATGCTGAAATAGCCTTATTGTACGGAGCTTTAACGGAAGCTTATGTTTATATGAAAGGTGAGGCTGATATGATGGGAGTTTACGACAAAAGGTTTCAAGAAGCTTTAATTGGTGTAAAAATGTTGGGTGAAGCTAAAGATACTACGGATGAATATAGAACGGGTAAAGTTATAAGGGCAAAACAATAATGTTTATGGGAAGCATGGATCTACCACGCGAAAAGCTGTTAGTAGATATTAATACGACAAACAATCGGGGGTTTACCCCTGAAGAATTAGCAGAGCAATGTGTTAAAAAAATTATTTCTATTTCTGATAATGCTCATCCGGGTGTCAGAGATCAGGCTCGTGCTTTTTCTAAAGATATTGAAAAGCTTATTGCTCACTATATGCAACAGGCTGTTCAAAGTGACCGCACTAGTGTATACAATGCACTAACGGATGCAGGTCATCCCCAACTGGCTGAACTTATAAGGAGACTTTAATATGGCTTTCAGCGGAAACTTTATGTGTACTTCCTTTAAGCAAGAAGTGCTTCAAGCGAAACACGATTTTACTGCGTCTACGGGCGATACTTTTAAATTAGCTTTGTATACAAACAGTGCTTCTTTTACTGCGGCAACCACCGCTTACACAACTTCAAATGAAGTAAGTGCATCTGGTTCATATTCCGCAGGTGGCGGAACTCTTACTAGCGTGACACCAACCACTTCGGGCACTACAGCGTTTTGTGATTTTGCAGATCTTACTTTTACTTCTGCAACAATTACAGCTAGAGGTGCTTTGATTTATAACACTACTACGGGTTCAGGTTCTGGTACAACGAATACAGTTGCTGTTTTAGATTTTACGGCTGATAAAACATCTACAGCAGGTGATTTCCAAATTAGTTTTCCTACGGCGGATGCGAGTAATGCTATAATTCGCATAGCCTAAATTTTTAGGAGTTGATGCGATGGCCTTAGTTGTAAAAGATCGTGTTAAAGAAACCTCTTCCACTACAGGAACAGGAACACTTACCTTGGGCGGGGCACTTGCGGGGTTCCAAACATTTACTTCTGTTCTATCTGATGGAGATACGACTTATTACACTATCTTTGAAAGTAGTACAGGAGAGTTTGAGGTTGGTCTTGGAACGTTTACCGCTTCAGGAACTACGTTAGCTCGAACCACAATACTTGAGAGTTCAAATTCAGGTAACGCGATTAACCTAACCGCAGGAAGTGCAGAAGTTTTTATTTCACAACCTGCGGAAAAGTCGGTTACTTTTGATGCGAATGGGGATGTAAATCTTACACGAGATCCTCAGTCTGCTTTACAGGCTGCGACAAAGCAGTATGTTGATACACTGGTTTCGGCAAGTCTTCATTACCACGATCCTGTAAGAGTTCAAACTACAGGCAATTTAAGTGCAACATATAGTAATGGATCTTCTGGGGTAGGTGCAACTTTAACCAACTCAGGCTCACAAGCCGCTCTTTCCATTGACGGTGTAACGCTTTCAAGCGCAGATAGAGTTTTGGTAAGTGAACAAACAAACGCTGCGCATAACGGTGTTTATACCGTTACAACGGTTGGTACAGCCAGTACTAATTGGGTTCTAACAAGAGCAACGGATGCGGATAGTTATGGACCTTCTGATCCAGACGCTTTGGGACAAGGTGATGCTTTCTTTATAAAAGAGGGTAGCACAAATGCAGGTCATTTAGACGTAATGAATACGTCTGGAACTATTACCTTTGGCACTACAAACATTGTATTTGCCGAAGTTGCTGAAACTACCGTGTATTCTGCGGGAAATGGTTTAACGTTAAGTGGTACAACGTTTGCGGCGGGTGCGGGAACAGGTGTTACTGTAAACGCTAACGATATTGCAATTGGGCAAGCCGTGGGTACAAGCGACTCGGTTACCTTTTCTTCTGTAACTGCGGATCTAACAGGTGATGTTACTGGTAACGCAGACACCGCCACTGCTCTTGAGACAGCGCGTACTATTGGTGGTGTTTCTTTTAATGGAACGGCAAACATTAACTTACCGGGAGTCAACACCGCAGGAAATCAGGATACTACAGGAAATGCTGCAACTGCAACGGCTTTAGCCACTGGTCGCACAATAAGTTTAACAGGAGATGTGACAGGAACTTCTGGTTCGTTTGACGGCTCTGGAAATGTAAGTATAGCCGCGACGATTGCTGCTAATTCTGTGGCGCTTGGTACAGACACTACTGGAAATTATGTTACGGACATTACTGCGGGTACATTAATTGATGTATCGGGTGGTGGAAGTGAAACTGCCACAGTCACAGTCAACGTAGATCTTAGCGAACTCACAACATCTACTTCTGATGGTGATGGTGATTTCTTTGTAGTCGTAGACAGTGCAAACGCTCAAAAGAAGCTGACCAAAGCTAACATCAACATTAGCGGTTTTAATAATGATGCGGGTTACACAACCAATGTTGGGGATATTACAGGGGTTACAGCGGGGTCATTTCTTACAGGTGGAGGCACTTCAGGTACAGTCACGGTTAACGTTGATGCTACCTCTGCAAATACTGCAAGTAAGGTTGTTTCTCGTGATTCTTCTGGTAATTTCAGTGCAGGCACAATAACCGCGACTTTGAGCGGTAATGCAAGTACAGCTACAGCATTAGCTACAGGTCGTACAATAAGCCTTACTGGAGATGTAACTGGCACATCAGGTTCTTTTGATGGCTCTGGTAACACAAGCATTACAGCAACAGTAGTTGATAACAGTCATAATCACACACCATCTAATATTACTAATCTTATTGAAGGAACAACCTTTAGTGGCACATATCCTGTTTTGTTTAATGTTGACGCATCCACAGGCAGAATATTTAGCAATGCTAATATAACGTTTAATGGTAGTACAGCTACTTTAGATGTAAATGGTAATATGACTGCAACCAACATGTATGTTGCAAGTTACATTTACCACGAGGGTGACACAGATACGAGTATTGCATTTGACCCTGACACTATTACTCTTGTAGCAGGTGGTTCTAGTGAAGTCACAGTTAACACCACAGGTGTTCGTCTAGGCGACACAGGCAACGGCTACTTTCAGCCTGTCTCTGGCAACTATGGCTCTATCCAGATTGATGGTGGTGCGCATAGCAGTTACGAAGGGTACAGCATTGGTGGTCGGGCTGTCTTTATGCATGATAATGGGA
>Ga0213858_10000750_pt1 | contig 15416 bp, 17 predicted proteins | sample PICome_FD_160122 | JGI IMG/M metagenome (GOLD analysis project Ga0213858, IMG submission 160122) | Coastal seawater microbial communities near Pivers Island, North Carolina, United States - PICO245 | ecosystem: Environmental > Aquatic > Marine > Coastal | place: USA: North Carolina | collected... | reverse complement strand
GTGGTCTCTTTTGACCTCAACTCCCTATACCCTCACCTCATTATGCAATACAACATCTCGCCAGAAACGCTGGTGGATGTCAAGCACCCCAGTGCAACAGTCGATCGAATCTTAAATCAGGAGATCGATGTTGACGGGGAGTATTGTGTATGTGCTAACGGTGCCCAGTATCGGAAAGACATCCATGGATTCCTGCCCGAAATCATGCAAAAGATCTATGATGAACGAAAGATTTACAAGCGTAAGATGCTGGATGCAAAATCAGAATACGAAGCATCTCCGACCGTGGCACTTCAAAAGGAGATTTCTAGATGTAACAACATCCAGATGGCACGAAAGATCCAGCTTAACTCAGCCTATGGTGCTATCGGCAACCAATACTTCCGATATTACAATCTGGCAAATGCTGAAGCGATCACTCTCTCGGGTCAAGTCTCGATTCGTTGGATTGAAAACAAAATCAACGGATACCTAAATACTCTTTTGCAAACTGAGGAAGTCGATTATGTCATCGCATCTGACACTGACTCAATTTATCTTAATCTCGGATCTCTTGTTACTAAATTCTTTAGTGCTAAGTCTGGCGATAAAGCAGCGATTGTTTCTATACTTGACAAGATCTGCGAAGAGAAACTGGAACCTTTTATTGAACGTTCATATCAGGCACTTGCGGTATACGTTTCGGCATATGACCAGAAGATGAAGATGAAGCGTGAGACCATTGCCGACAAAGGCATCTGGACAGCGAAGAAACGCTACATTCTCAACGCATGGGATATCGAAGGTGTGAGGTTCACAGATCCCAAACTTAAGATCATGGGTATTGAGGCAGTAAAATCCTCTACCCCAGCACCATGCCGTGAGAAAATTAAAGGTGCTCTAAAAGTTATCATGTCAGACACTGAAGAAGCAGTTCAGAAATATATTGCTAACTTCCGAAAGGAGTTTGAATCTTTGCCACCTGAGGATATTGCTTTCCCCCGAGGGTGTAATAACATTGCGAAGAATTCTTCTCCTGTTACTATCTATGGTAAGGGATGCCCAATGCACGTTCGTGGTGCACTCCTTTATAACTTCTATATCAAGAAAGGGAAGTTGACACACAAGTATCCTCTCATTCAAGAAGGTGAGAAGATCAAATACATTTATTTGAAGACACCAAACCTGTTCCAAGAGAATGTAATCTCATTCTTTCAGACTCTTCCGAAGGAGTTTGGTGTTGACAAGTATGTCGATTATGACCTACAATTTGAGAAGTCATTCCTCGATCCATTGAAGGTTATCCTCGATGTCATCGGGTGGAAAGCAGAAAAACAAGCATCACTGGAGTTCTTATTCGCATGAGTTTTCTTAGAGAAGTCGTAAAAGACATTGATAATGAGTATGCAGGTATTGTTAGCGACGGGGTTACTGCAGGTGACGTTGCTTCTTTCGTTGACACTGGTTCTTATATTTTTAATTCCCTCGTTAGTGGTTCGATTTTCGGAGGTCTTCCTTCGAACAAGATCACCGCTATTGCAGGAGAGAGCAGCACTGGCAAGACTTTCTTTGCTCTTTCTGTGGTTCAGCATTTCCTCGATAGTGATCCTGACTCTGGAGTCATCTATTTCGAATCTGAATCTGCTATCTCCAAGCAAATGATTGAGGATCGTGGCATTGATTCTACACGCATGATGATCGTTCCTGTCACCACTGTGCAGGAGTTTAGAACTCAAGCAATTCGAATCGTTGACAAGTATCTAGAACAGTCTGCAGAGCAGCGTAAACCTCTTATGTTTGTTCTTGACTCTTTGGGTATGCTGTCTACCTCCAAGGAGATTGAAGACTCTGAGGCAGGAAAAGAGACTCGTGACATGACTCGTGCTCAGGTGGTCAAGTCTATCTTCCGTGTGCTTACGCTCAAATTGGGTAAGGCAAACGTTCCTATGATCGTCACCAACCATACATATGATGTGGTGGGTGCATATGTGCCAACCAAAGAAATGGGCGGTGGCAGTGGTCTGAAGTATGCAGCATCGACTATCATCTATCTGAGCAAGTCTAAGGAGAAAGATGGTAAGGAAGTAGTCGGTAACATCATCAAGTGTAAAGCCGTTAAGTCTAGGTTCACAAAAGAAAACTCTTTGATTGAGACGAGGTTGTTCTATGACGAACGCGGATTGGATAAGTATTACGGATTACTGGAACTGGGTGAGAAATACGGAGTCTTCCAGCGGGTTGGGAATCGTTATAAGGTTGGTGAATCTAATCTTTATCCTAAATCTATTCTCGCTGATCCTGAGAAGTATTTCACCCCCGAAATAATGCAAGCACTAGACGAATCTGCACGAAAAGAATTTGGTTATGGATCTTAAATATTTTATCAGAACATACGACGGCGTTCTAGACGAAAACGTTTGCAAGAATATGATCGAGTTGTTCAACAAAGATGTTGAGCATCATGATCGTTGGGAACGTGATGGTCGCCCTCAGTTTACACAAGTCAATGTGACTCAGCGTGCCGAGGGTGATAAAGAACACGATTGGATGGTTGCTCACAATCAGTTAATTACTGTAACCCGAGCAATCACAGCACATTACATCACAGAGACTGAGATTCAGAACGAGTTTCCTCCTTCTAATACAGTCGAACAGTTTCGTATGAAAAAATACGATGCTGATCTTGAAGATAGATTTGAACAGCACATTGATGTTGGTGATCATGATAGCGCCAAACGTTTTCTCGTGCTATTCTTCTACCTTAATGATGTTGAGGAAGGTGGTGAAACTACTTTCCCTAGACTTGATCTTAAGATCAAACCAAAGCGTGGGAGTGTATTGATATTCCCACCAATGTGGATGTATCCACATGCGGGTGAACAACCTGTATCTAATGATAAGTATATTGTCGGCACTTATCTGCATTACAAATGATCCATTACACCAATGCTACGAATTGAAAATGTTGCTCTAAGCAAACTCATTCTTGAGGATACTTATTGCAGGAAAGTTCTTCCTTTCTTTAAGGAAGAATATTTCGATACCCTTCATCATAAGGTTATCTTTGAGGAGGTGAGGAACTATATTGATGAATACGAGACACAACCAGAGCCAGAGGCACTGCGTATTGAACTCGACAAACGTCGGGATCTCTCTGACGATACATATAAGTCTGCGATCAAATTTATTGATGGGTTAGATCGCGATGAATACAACCATGACTGGTTACTCGACACCACCGAGAAGTGGTGTAAGGAGCGAGCAGTCTATCTTGCTCTCATGGAGTCTATCAAGATCGCTGAGGGTCAAGACAAAACCCGTAGTAAGGATGCAATTCCTTCTATCATGACAGACGCCTTGAGTGTTTGTTTCGATGATCATGTTGGCCACGATTACCTAGGAGACGCTTCTAAACGCTATGACTTCTATCACCAGAAGGAAGAAAGAATTCCATTTGACATCGAACTTTTTAACAAAATCACAAAAGGTGGTTTACCTAACAAGACTCTCAATGTCGCTCTTGCTGGCACGGGTGTCGGGAAGTCTCTATTCATGTGCCACTGCGCTAGTGCCGCGCTCATGCAGGGGAGGAACGTTCTCTACATTACACTTGAAATGGCAGAGGAGAAGATTGCTGAACGAATTGACGCAAACCTCCTCGACATCCCAGTTCAACAACTCAGCGACCCCCTCCTCACAAAGCAGAAGTTCACAACAAAGTTAGACGTTCTGTCTAACAAGACTCGTGGCAAATTGATCATCAAAGAATACCCAACTGCATCTGCACATGTTGGTCACTTCAAGTCTCTCTTGAATGAACTTTCCTTAAAGAAAGGATTCTGCCCTGACATTATCTTTATTGATTATCTCAACATCTGTTCTTCATCTCGTTATAAGAACACTGTTGTGAATTCATATACCTTGGTTAAGGCAATCGCAGAAGAACTTCGTGGTCTTGCTGTTGAGTTTAAGGTTCCCATTATGTCTGCAACACAGACAACACGTTCTGGTTACGGTAACTCCGATGTTGAGCTCACTGATACTTCTGAAAGTTTTGGTCTTCCTGCTACTGCTGACTTTATGTTTGCTCTTATATCGACAGAAGAGTTAGAACAACTGGGTCAAATTATGGTCAAGCAGTTGAAGAATAGATATAATGATCCAACAATCTCAAAACGATTCTTGGTGGGTATTGACAGAGCGAAGATGAGACTGTATGATTGTGAGCAAGCAACTTATGTTGCTGGTTCTGGCAATGATGATCAAGATGATGATTCTCCAGTCGCCTTCAAAACAGAAAGTAAATTTGATTCATTCAAGATATGACAAACAATTTTTCTAACTTCGCTAATGCGGAGGCGTCTGGAGAAGAAACTTCTAGGAGGATGGAGCACCTCAACAATATGTCACGAGACATTAGTGACAATTCCTCTGATGCAGCAAAGAAATTTGTGGATGAAGTTCCCAAAACTGCTGAAGAGTTTGTTGATTCAAAAGGTTTTGGTGCTCCACGAAGCAGTCAGAAATACAAAGAAAAACAAAACAAGAACAAAAAAGCAAAGGAGAAAAAGAGATTGGAACTTGATTTCGCTGAATACGAAAAATTTGTCAAAGGAACCACTAGCGACTGTAGTGCATCTTTCGAAGCATTGATTGCTCGTTATAAGCAATTGAAGCAAGAAGGATGTGATATTCATCGTCTTGATACCGCCGCTTCTGGCATGTCTGCGGAGGCAGGTGAGTTCATGGAGATCGTAAAGAAGATGAAATTTCAAGGTAAACCCTGGGATGATGCAAACAAAGAACACCTGATCAAAGAACTTGGTGATGTCATGTGGTATGTCATGCAAGCATCTATTGCTTTGGGTGTAGACATCGAGACTGTTATTTACACCAATACTCTCAAACTCGCTAGTCGATATTCCAAGGAAAAGTTTACGGTGCAGGAGTCTGAAAACCGTAAGGAAGGTGACATCTAAATGAAGTTTACTCAAGAATCCTTCTGGGAGACCATGCAAACCCTTGGGTGGGATCCCAATGATGATATTCATATTGAGATTGGCGGCACCTCAGTCTACGGGATTGATGGTGCTGGCACCAAGTGGGCACCTCTTAAGGGAACTGTTAAATATAACAAAGATGCATTCATTGTAATCAAGAACCGATCTCGTTCTCCCTTTGAACCGAGTAAACCACCAACACAAGAAACAACTAATGCCTAACCCTAATGCCCTCTTTGAGGATATGCAAAAACTCGACGATTTATACGAAGAGTTGTTGTGGGATCCTGACGACGAATTGCAATTCACCCACGATGGTGAAAAAGTTATCATCTACAATAAGACCCAATTGGAATCTAAATAGTTTGGATGATCAATAGCGATTCAGATGGCAACGTTATCTGGGAAGACAACTTCTGGAGAACCTGCGTTTGCAAAATATGTAACTAACAACTCTAAGTGGAAAGAACTAGAGTTGATGATTGAAGAGAAACTAAACGCACCGTTCTTCAAAGCAGATAAAAAAGAAACTCAAGGAATTCTTACCGCTGGCACTAAACTAAAACTATTATCAAATAGTTCTGATACTATTGGTAGGTTGCAAGTTGCCAAAGTAAAGGTTGGATCTAAGACTGGGTATGTTGCCATCAATAGGATCCGTAAACCAACTAAGACAAATGTCATGGAGGCAGAAGAAGCTGCTATCCGAGACCTAGATAAACTGATCAAAGATCTGGTAAAACAGGTTGGGCCTATTAAAATCTGCACACCATCTGGAGACTTTCCTAACTGTGTTGGTGTCAGAAACATTACTGAAAAAGTTTTAGGTAGAGAAGCAAAAGCAGACTTTGCTGTAGTAGATGCAAAGGGCAAAGATGTTATCTTTATCTCACATAAGAAGGCAGGTGGGCCCGCTGCTTATCAGCAGTATGGTGGAGTCTCTGCAAAGTCTGGTAGTGCAGGCAATCCAAAATTAATTTACAATCATCCAGAAGCACAAGACTTTATGCGTAAAGTTGTAGGATATATTGAGAACAATAAACTCACAAATCCTGTGTATTCGTATGTAAAAGATATGAAACTGGTCAACCAGTCAGTCTATGGCCCTGACTATGGTGGTAAGTATGGTATTGATAATGTGAATATGATTGCACAAGGTAATCCTATTCTCAAACCATCCAAAAAAGAAGAAGCATGTTTTGATTTAACATTCTCAGATCATGTCTCTTGGAATGGTGACTCAGACTTTTTCTCTAAGGGTCAGTATCGTGCTGCTTTTGCTGCTACATATAGAGCAGGTAGGGGATTTGAGGTTGACGGTGCACGCTACAGCGGTGCCCGTGTGGCAATTTATCCAGTGGCACTAGTTTCTGGCAGATCAGGAGCAGAGGAGATATAATATTGGTATGGCAAAGAACACACACCTAGAGCACCTAGAAGACGATATCTTCAACAATGGGTATGCTGGTGCTCAGAACGCGATTAACTTCCTGACCTCCCTTCGTGACATGCTGACCACTGGTAGTGGTGGTAGCAAGACCAAGGTAACGGTCAAGTGGGATGGTGCTCCTGCAATTATTTGCGGCACAGATCCTGAGACAGGGTTGTTTTTCGTGGGTAACAAGTCAGTCTTTAACAAGACTACTCCCAAGGTCTGTTACTCTCATGCTGATATTGATCATTGGTATGATGGTAATCTTAACCAGATCATGAAGCAGTGCCTAGACCAGTTGAAGAAGTTGCCCATCCGTGGAGTGCTGCAGGGTGATCTGCTTTATACTAAGACTCCTGGCATCACTAACATGGGCGGCAAACGCTGCTACAAATTCAAACCAAATACCATTACATACTGTGTAGAGGCAGCGAGTGGTATGGGTAAAAAGGTTGGCAACAGCACTCTTGGTATTGTTTTTCACACTACCTATACTGGAGACACACTGCAGGAAATGTCTGCTGGTTTTGGTGTAGACGTATCCTCTCTGCAAAGTGTTTCTGATGTTGCTGTTTTCTCTTCTACCTTTGAAAACGTCAATGGCATGGCAAACCTCACCCCAGGTGAGCGTCAGAAACTCAACAATAGTATTTCTGTTGCCAATCGCAATCTAAGTTCCGCTAGGTCATTCCTCAATACCATCAAGAATGACAAGGGTGCATTTGCACACAATGCCCTCTTCAAAATTTACTTTAACCAAGTAATTCGTGAAGGTAAGATCCCTACTAATGCACAGGGAATGGCAGTAGGGTTTACTGACTTTGTTGAGAAAAGATATCAAGCGGAAATTGCCAAGAAGAAGACGGAAAAAGCACGCAAAGACTGGGATGAGAAAAGACGCAAGTCTCTTGATTACCTAAATAGAAATAAGTCTGTTATGTTTTCCGCACTTAGCGGATTCAAAAACCTTATTGTTGCTAAAGAGCAAGTGATAAATAAATTGACAAAAATTGAAGGCGTTGGCACCTTCCTCGAAGACGAGGATGGGTATCGGGTCACTAGCCCAGAAGGATTTGTGGCCATTCAGGATGGTTCCGCATTGAAACTGGTTGATAGACTAGAGTTTTCACGCGCTAACTTCACTGTTGCAAAAGACTGGGGCAAATGAGATTTATCGAATTCATTCGTGAAGCAGCAGCCGCCGCTTCACAACAACAAAAGAAACCAGAAGCATCCAAAACTGGTCAGGATCAGAAGAAAAAACAAGAGCAACCTGCAGACAAGCACGTTGCTTTTACTTTTGGAAGGTTCAACCCACCCCATGCTGGGCACGGTAAGCTGCTAGACGCTACCAGAAAGCATGGTGGAGACTCTGGTAACTACAGAATTTATCCCAGCAGAAGTCAAGATCCAAAGAAGAATCCTCTCGACGCTCATACTAAGGTCGATCATATGAGGCATCTCTTCCCAGATCACCATGATAAGATTCAGAATAATCCTCAGCACAAGAATGTGTTTGATATCATGAAGGATCTTCATGACGAAGGTCATGAGCATGTCACCATGGTTGTTGGTGATGACCGTGTGAAAGAGTTTGAGTCACTCTTGAACAAGTATAACGGCAAGCATTACAACTTTAAGAGTATCAATATTCAGTCTGCTGGTGCTCGCAAGGATGACTCTGATGATCCTATCGAGAACCTGAGTGCTAGCAAGATGCGTAAGCACGCACAGGGTAATGATCATGATTCATTCCATGCTGGTATGCCTAAGCATGTCAAGGGAAGTCACAGTAAGAAGCTGATGGCAGACGTTCTTGCTGGCATGGGTGTGAAGCATGATGATAAGAAGAAAAAGGATGTAAAAGAATCTGTATGGGAGTATGCACCCAAGTTAGACTTTCAATCCTTTCGTGACTACTATATGCTCAATCAAATTTTCAAAGTTGGTGCATTGGTAGAGCATGATGACAGTGGATTGCGTGGTGAGGTTGTGCATCGTGGCACAAACTATGTAATCTTCCAGATGCCTGATGGCACAGAGCATCGTGCATGGTTGCAGCATGTGACTGAAGTCAACGATCAATCAAATTATTCTGCTGATGATGGCAGTGGAAATGATTGGAAGGTTGGAACTGATAAATATCGTCAGGCAGTTCAGGATATGACTCCTGGGCAAGCAGTGATTAAGTTTTCTGATTTCAGAAAGTCACAAAAAATAAATAATACTAGAGAAACTACAACTCAGTCAGCAAAATGAACATTCAAATGGCTATGGCTGCCACCATGATGGAGTGGTCAACCGAGCAACAACTTAAGGTTCTCCGTCAAGTAGAACTCGGTCTTACTCAAGAAGTCTTTGAGGAGTGGGTAAAGCAAAATGCAAACCTTTCTTCCACAAAACTTCAAGAGGCGGCAATTACTGTTTATGATCTCTACATGGATAGCGTAACACCTGCATCTTTGGATGAAGGGTTCGCTGGATTCCCTGCTGATAAAGCAGAGATCAAAATGAAGCAGAGAGAAACTGAAGACAAAAACGTTGGTCGCGTTATGTCTGTCGGTGGTGAGCAAGTTTTGATTGTTGGTAAGAAGTCTGACGGTCGCTATGTCGCCATGGATAAGAAAGGATCCAAAACTTATAAAAAAGGATCTGCTTATGGTCTTGGTGAAGAAGTTGAGAATGTAGAGGAAGTCTACAAGGGTAAGCACGGTCAGTCTGACAAAGAGTATGCTGACTCTCGCTCCCAGGGTGGTAAGATGGTGTCGGGTGACTCCAAGCAATCTGGTGCTGAATACACCCATGGTCGCAGAGTCAAGGCAGCAAACCCTGGTATGCAACCTGATGTAGGTGGTAAGACCAAACCCAAGTCTCAAGGTAAGATGGATAAAGGCACTCGTGCCGATCTTGAATATCGTAAGGCAAATCTGAAAAAAGAAGAGACTGAAGTCGAAGAGGCATATAAGCCCATCGACAAGAAAAAGGAGAACGCGATGTATCGCCGTGCAGGCAATCTTGCTCGCACATCACTTTCCTCCAAAGGAAAGGCAAAGGCAGATGCACAAGACAAGTCAAGTAAAATTGTTTCTGCAATCTCCCGCCAGAAAGAGAACGAGCGTTTTTCTAAGATGGCAGACGAGAAAGCACGTAGTAACTACAAGGAACACTATTCTTGGCGTAAAGAAATGGGAGTTGAAGAATGAAACCTTTAGCACCCAAAGGAACGAAAACCACTAAAAAAGGTAACGTTACTATTAACCCTAAAAAAGAAGATCTCATGTCTGAAAAGAAACTTGATCCCGTTGGTAAGGCGGATGCCGACATCGATAACGATGGTGATGTTGATAAGTCAGATAAGTATCTGCACAACCGTCGTAAGATTCGCTCCAAAGTAATCAAAATGCGTGAAGCAGCAGCACTGGAATTGCGTGCTAAGCGTTTTGAAGAAAAGGAAGAAGAGACTGTAGATGAAGGTCTCAAGCAAGCACGCAAGAACGTCGGTGCTTCTACCTGCTGGGATGGTTACACTGCAAAAGGCACTAAGAAAAAGAACGGCAAAGAAGTTCCTAATTGTGTCAAAGAAGAAGAGATGACAGCTGCAAAGCAGAAGTCAAAAGATCGCCTTAAGATGAAGATGATCGCTGCAACACAAGAGCACGATCGTAATAAGAAAATGGCTAAGGCATGATTATCTTGCCTATATAGGATAGACTCCTTATAGGTAACATCATGCTTAACTTTCTCCTTCCTCTTGCCTACAAAGTTGTAGACGCAGCAGTTGCTAAGATTCCCGACGATGCAGAGCTCGGTGAGAAACTCATCGACATTTGTCTCTTGATTGTTGGTAAAGCAGTTAAACTGACTAAGACTGAAGCAGACGACGAACTCTTTGCTAAGGTTGAAGCAGCAATCAAAAATCGCGAAGAATGATTTCTAGGGAGGTATAACCTCCCTATTTTTATAAATAAATTATAGGGAAAACGTCTTTGGAGAAACAATGTCTGTATTCGGAAAACTTGACGCAAAGGCAATGGGCACTGATGTTGCCGTCACGAATGGTGATGCGACAGTGACCACTGCAGGCGACTTCACAGATTCAGCTGACAACCTTGTAGAGGTTGGCGATATTCTGGAACTGAGTGGTGTTGCATATATCGTCAAACAAGTAACTAGCGCAACTGCGCTCGAACTGCATACCACCTATGCAGGTTCAACTGCTACTATTACCGCAGCAAATGCTGTTCGTAGAACTGCACCTAAAGCAGTTGCTGAATATGTAATCAAGGGTGGCGATTCAGTCTCTGATTATCAACTGCTGTTTGTTGATGACACTGAGGTTGGTATTGCATCTAACGAGACTCGTGGCATCTCTGGCCCAGGTTGGTGGCTCTATCGCACCTACACTGATGCTGCAGGTAAAACCCGCCATAAGTCTGAGCATCTTGCAGTCGTTTCTAACACCGCACTTCTTGCAGGTGACGACGCTGATGATGCATACGTTGCAGACGTTCTTGAGACCATCACCATTTCTGCACAACCTGCAGATGTTGGCGACGGTGCAACCACTCTGGAACTGCCTTCTGTTGCTGCTACTACCTTCGCAGTTACCGCAACTGCAGATCAGTCTGGCACACTTCAGTATCAGTGGCAGCGTAAACTCTCGGGTGCTACCCGCTGGGTAAACATTGGCGCTACTACTGACGGTTCTGTATACACCAACTTTACAACTGCAACTCTCTCGGTTGATACAACCAACGGTGCAGGTGCATGGGGTGAGTCTGGTTCTGAGGATGATTCTGTTACTGCATACGATGGTATCCAGTTCAGAGTTAAGATTACCACCAGCAAAGGTGCTGAGGAAGTTACTTCCGATGCAGCAACTCTGAGATTGGTCAACGCTGCATAATAAATAGGCAGTATGATATATTACATGTAATGCTTTTTGACACTATTGACGAAAAAAATTATTTGATGTTTGCCATTAAGCATTACGAAAATCCTCAGTCGGTAACGGTTGATGATTTTCTTGAGGATATGAAGAAATTCAAATACCTCAAGCGTTTATTCAAACGGTATCTTAAAACGGGTGTTCTCCGCACCCACCTTATACTCAATCATTTAATTATCCTTTTCAATGTCTTTGGTGAGGGAACCATTCCGCTTCTGATGTATAAGTTGGAAGCGGAATATTACCCAATACTAAAGACATTTTTGGTCTATTTGAATAGATACCCAGAGTATCATGCAGGAGTTTTTACTGCAGTCTCAGTTGACATAAAAGTAAGTAAGATTTTGTCAGAGTTATGATTAACGAAGAAGCACCAACTAACAGCACGGGAGCGCCTATTGCAGGTATTGGTGTAGGTGATCAGGGTGAACCAGGAGTAACAAGACTTACTAGAAAGAAACCAAAGAAGAGAAGAAAATACGAACTGTCTCAGAAGCAGATGCTGCAGACAGAAGAAAAGAAGGGTAGTTACTTACCTTTCAAAGTGACTTACGATGGTCAAACAGACTATATCTATTATGGTAGATCTGAGAATGAAGTTCGATTAGCACTTCGCAAGATCTACAGACCAGAGAGTATGAAGAAGTTGACGATTGAACGAGTGTATCAGACCGACGTAATTAATTACTATCATAGAAAAAGGTTAGGGGCATTACGTTACAGGATTGACTAATGGCATTCGGTCTTCAGAAACTGGCAGTCTTAGAGTCTAAACTCGATATTTATGAAGATCTCTCCAAAGAGATGCTTGATAAATTAGAACGTGCTGTCACTACTATTTCTGAAAACAGTAATAAGATTGCTATCGTTCTTGAGCGTCACGAGAATAGGTTAGATGAGAACGAAAGAACGGATAACCTCATCATTAAAATGATTGATGAGTTGAGAATACAAGAAGAAAAGAATCATCAGATCCTACATGAAAGGATTGACCGTATCCAGAAGAAGGTAGACTACAATCAGAGATTTGTAATCGGTGCAGGTGCGGTGCTAGCAACCCTGGTTGTGGTTGTGCAGATTGCATTTCCGATCTACAGAGCATTGACTCCCACAGCAAACGCTGCTATTATAGGTGCAGTCAAACCTGCTCTGTATGATCGTTGATGATAAGTATGTTCGATTTCTGAGCAGCAGACTAGAAAAGTTCTCTCAGAAGAAAGACAACCTATACAACTTTCGCTGCCCGTATTGTGGTGACTCCTCTAAGAGTCGTATCAAAGCACGGGGATATTTCTTCCTGAAGAAAGGTGGATATATCTTCAAGTGTCACAATTGTGGTGTCGGTAGGTCTTTGGGTAACTTCTTGAAAGACAATGCTAGTGACCTGTATGATGAATATCTGATTGAAAGGTATCGGAATGGTTTGACTGGTAAAGGAACTAATGCTCCATCACCAAAGATACCTAAAAGCAAACCAAAGTTTACTAAGAAAATAGGTTCATCTCTAACCAAAATTTCTGAACTAAATAATGAACACCCAGCACAAGGATATCTTTTAGGTAGAGAAATCCCACAGGAACATTGGGATAAATTATACTACACAGACAAATTCAAGCGTTGGGTAAACGAACAGCAGCACACATATGATGGATTGCAGAACGATAGAGGTCGAATTATTATCCCTCTCATTGATCCAGATGGTGTTTGGTTTGGAATCCAGGGTCGCTCTCTGGAGACAAATCCTAAACTACGATATATCACACACATCTTCGATGAAGACAAACCTAAAATCTTTGGATGGGATAGAGTAAATGAATCAAGAACAATATACATCACTGAAGGCCCCTTCGATTCGTTGTTTATCGAAAACGGAATTGCAATGTGTGGTGCTGATGTGGATCTCTCCAATTATCTTTGGGATGTTGTCTATATTTTTGATAACGAACCACGTAACTCCCAGATCGTTAAGCGTATCGGAAATGCAATCGATAGAGGCGACTCCGTAGTTATATGGCCAGATCATATCCAAGAGAAAGATCTCAATGATATGCATCTAGCAGGTATCAATCCACAAAATGTGGTAGAATCAAATGTCTATTCTGGTTTAGAAGCAAGATTAAAATTTAACAGTTGGAAAAAGGTATGACGACAGTTCAGAAGCGTAACGGTTCGATTGAATCGCTCAACTTAGATAAGATTCATGTGATGGTAGAACACGCCTGTAAGGGTCTCTCTGGTGTGTCTGAATCGCAAGTTGAAATGAATGCCAACCTTCAGTTTTTTGATGGCATTGAGACTAACGACATTCAAGAAATTCTGATCAAGTCTGCCAATGATTTGATCACCCTTGATGCTCCTAATTACCAGTATGTTGCAGCACGTCTGCTTCTGTTCAGTGTCAGGAAGCAGGTGTATATGGGTGATCATCCTGATGCACACCCCACCGTAAGGGGTCAACTTGAGCGTGGCATGGAGTGGGGAGTGTATGATGATCAACTGATCAAGTCATACTCTTCAGAAGAGTGGGATGAGATTAATACTTTCATTGATCATGATCGTGACTATCTATTTACATATGCTGGTTTGCGTCAGGTTGTAGATAAATATCTAGTGCAGGATCGTAGCAATGGATATCTGTTCGAGACTCCTCAGTTCATGTATATCCTGATCGCTGCTACACTGTTTCAGGAGTATCCTAAGGAAACAAGACTCGATTATGTCAAACGATACTACGACGCAATCAGCAAGCACAAGATCAACATTCCCACACCTGTCATGGCAGGGGTGCGAACTCCACTTCGACAATTTGCGAGCTGTGTTCTTGTTGATGTTGATGACACCCTCGATAGTATCTTTAGTAGCGATATGGCTATTGGCTACTATGTTAGTCAACGCGCAGGAATCGGTATCAACGCAGGTAGAATCCGTGGGATCAACAGTAAAATCAGAGGTGGAGAGGTTCAACACACAGGTGTGGTTCCCTTCCTCAAAAAGTTTGAGTCAACTGTCAGATGCTGCACACAAAACGGGATCCGAGGTGGGTCAGCGACTGTGCACTTTCCTATCTGGCACCAAGAAATAGAAGATATTATTGTTCTCAAGAACAATAAAGGAACGGAAGATAATCGAGTAAGGAAACTTGACTATTCCATTCAGATCTCCAAACTGTTTTACGAACGGTTTATTAAAAATGAGAACATCACTCTTTTCTCTCCTCACGATGTTCCTGGTCTATATGATGCCTTTGGCACTGATCGCTTTGATTCTCTTTACACCCAATATGAGCAAGACGAGACCATACCTAAGACCACTATTGGAGCTCAAGAACTCACCCTCAGTCTACTGAAGGAGAGAGCAGAGACTGGTCGTATTTACATCATGAATATTGATCACTGCAATTCACACTCATCCTTTAAGGATAAAGTGAACATGTCTAATCTTTGTCAGGAGATTACCCTGCCTACAGATCCCATCGATCATATTGATGATGAAGCAGGAGAGATCGCCTTGTGTATCTTGTCTGCTATCAACGTAGGTAAGATTAAAAACAATGATGAGATGGAGAACCTCTGTGACCTTGCTGTAAGAGGTTTGGAAGAGTTGATTGACTATCAAGCATACCCTGTCAACGCTGCATACCGCAGCACAATTGCACGACGTTCTCTCGGAATCGGTTATATTGGTCTAGCACACTATCTTGCTAAGAACGGTTATGGATATAATGATCCAGAGGCACACAAACTGGTTCATGATTTGACAGAAGCATTCCAATACTTCCTTCTGAAAGCATCTAATGAGATTGCAAAAGAGAAAGGAGCATGTGATCAGTTCCAAAGAACAAAGTATGCAGATGGTATTTTGCCCATCGATACTTACAAGAAAGAAGTTGACGAAATCGTTTCGCCAGAATACAATTATGATTGGGATAGTCTTAGGGATGATATCATCCGATACGGTTTACGGCACTCAACACTGTCTGCTCAAATGCCATCAGAGAGCAGTTCCGTTGTGTCAAACGCAACAAATGGAATCGAACCACCTAGAGCCTTTCTGACCA
>Ga0213858_10000749_pt1 | contig 15417 bp, 32 predicted proteins | sample PICome_FD_160122 | JGI IMG/M metagenome (GOLD analysis project Ga0213858, IMG submission 160122) | Coastal seawater microbial communities near Pivers Island, North Carolina, United States - PICO245 | ecosystem: Environmental > Aquatic > Marine > Coastal | place: USA: North Carolina | collected... | reverse complement strand
TTGCGTTTAGCAATAAGAGGTGGTTGCATTTCTTTATGCTCTTTGTTCCTGTTATGGGTCTTTGGACAAGTTCCATCGGTATTATTGGTCTTGCTCTCAACCTTCGCGCTTATGACTTTGTTTCCCAGGAAATCAGAGCATCAGAAGACCCAGAGTTTGAAACCTTCTACACCAAAAACATTCTCTTGAATGAAGGTCTCCGTGCTTGGTTAGCACCAGTTGACCAACCACATGAAAACTTTGTATTCCCTGAGGAAGTTCTTCCACGCGGTAACGCACTGTGAACCACTATCTTATTTTTGTATATGGTGTATGTTTCTCTCTCATCGCAGGTGGTGCTTTCGCACTGATGTGGTCTAACGTTCGTGACATCAATAAGATGATGTCCGAACCACCTAAACCACGTCACCCAGAGGCACCTAACCCTGGTGAGGAAGTGATGTACGTTGATCTATCTAGAGAAAAACTAGAAGATCTTTACGATAAAGATATCTAACTTACGAGAAGGTTGAAAGACCTTCTTTTTTGTAGTTATGTAAAAATGAAACAAATGTTAGTGAATTAAAACAAACTTGTATAGATAGAACAGAATTAGGAAACCAAACCTATGACCTGAAAGTTTCTTCTAAATTTTGTTATTAATTAAATTGCTTGGAGGAAATTATGCATAATTTGCTTTCGTATAATCAACTTGCTGGATGGAAAGACTCTTTCCGTCGATTAAATAAAACCTTAGATAAAACATTGGAGGAATCGGATGTTATCAACGACTATTATGATTGTTTGATTGAATGTGATGATAGTCAAGCAACATGTAAAAAGATTTGTAGGGAGGTTTTAAGAGATCATCCTGTTGGTTGATAACCAGCAAAATGTATGTTATACTAGGGGGGTCATACGACCCTCTTTTTTTATGCACGGATCATTAGACCCAGAGGAAAATGTTATGCAAGATGAACTTATTTCAAAACGGAAGGCAATCGCAGTTTGTAATCAAGGTGTTGTAGAACAACTCTATGATGTTATTGCACAACTTGGATGGGATTGTTACGATGATGTCTCTGTGGAGATTGGTGGAACTGCTGTCTATGAGATTGATGGTGCTGGAACTAAGTGGGCACCTGTGAAAGGGACTCGTAAGTATAATAAAGATGCCTTTATCATTATTAAGAACCGAGACCGTAACGTTACGGTGTCGTCTCAACCATTTGGTGAAGGAGAATTCAAACCTGCCCATCCACTTATTGAAAAATGAAAGGACTGTATTCAGTATTCAACCCGAGGGGTGAAAAGATTGCTGACTGTGGATGGGAAAGAGATGCAGTCAATCTTATTGGTATGAGGAACCGTCGATGGGATGGTCACTACTATCAATTCACACCTCTCCCTGGAGACATTGTTGATGTCTCTAGTAAACAACTTCCTACAACAGATATTGTGGTCAATATGGATGGAGGAGTCGGTGGAAGTTGGAAAGAGGTTGAATATATTGACATTAACGGACAATCGATTCCTATACAACAACTACCTCCTAAATAAATTTTAAAAGATTTCATTATGGTATTTACAGTATATTCAAAAGATGGTTGTCCTTTTTGTACAAAGGTTCAGCAAGTATTAAAGTTAGCAGAGTTGGAACACGTTGTGTATAAACTTGGAAATGACTTTGACAGAAATGAATTTTATGATAAATTTGGTCAAGGTTCTACATTTCCTCAAGTTATCTTAGATGATAAATCTATTGGGGGATGTACCGAAACTGTTAAGTATCTCAGGGAACAAAAACTGGTCTGATGGAAAATAACTTTCAAGAACTTAATTTCGACGTAGAGCAAGCAATTGACTTTGCCTTTGAAGGTAAGTTCGTTCTCAAGTTTTATGATTATCTAAAAATTCGTAAGACAAAGAGAGATGAAATTAACCAGTTCATTGAGAGCTCAACTGTTGTAGAAATTAGTAATCTCATAACTGACCTTGAAGAATATCTTGAAGGTGGTAGTGATGATATGCATAAACAACTTCGTGAAGGTTATGGTCATATTCCAAAACCACAGGCAAGAAAAATTAAAAATTATTTGAATAATATTTTAGAAGATGCTGGGAGATACAGCAATGACAAACGACCAGGAAGAAAAAGAAAGCAAACTAAATAAATCAAGAACCGAGATCAATCGGGGCATTGAATTATTACTTCGTAAAAGGAGGACGAAACCAGAACCACCAAAAACTTTTCAGATAAAGTTTGGTAAAATGGTCTCCTTCTTCCGTCGAGAGATTGTTTTACACCTGAACTTCTATCTGGATATCAGGAAAAAATAGTCTCTGGAGGACAGGAAGATGTTAGCAGTAACACTTACCATCAGCACACTTGTTTCAATAATGTTCTTCTTTGTTGGAGGTGTGGTAGGATGGTTAGCAAAAGAACATTTCTACAGCACAAACATCGCATATACACATCCAGAGATGTTTGATGAAAACGGAAACGTTCTTCCAGATGAAATTTTAGCAGTGAGATTTGAAAACGATTATGACTACGACGACGAAGAAGACGACAACTAGAAAAAAGGCGGGACCTAAAAAAGAAGTTCAACTTCCACCTAATCCTTTTATCCACGAAGTTCTTGAACTTGCATCAAAGCAACGTTCAAAAGCAAAGAAGGTTGAAATCCTGAAGCAGTATGAAGACCCTTCTATCAAGGCAATCTTCATTTGGAACTTTGATCCCTCTGTGATTTCTGCAGTTCCTGAAGGTCCTGTTCCTTACAAAGAGAATGAAGTTCCTGTTGGAACTGATCATACCTCTTTGCGTAGAGAGTATAAGAACCTGTATCACTTTATTAAAGGTGGTAACGATGGTCTTTCTTCTCTTCGTAGAGAGACTATGTTCATTCAACTTCTTGAAGGACTTCATCCTAACGAAGCGGAAATTATTTGCTTAGTGAAGGATAAACAACTTCAATCTAAGTATAATATTAAGGAGGATGTTATCAAGGAAGCATATCCCGATATCTTGTGGGGAGATCGTTCTTGATGGCAAAAGGTCTAAAAGTAATTAACGCTGACTGTGATCCCACCTTGTCTGAAGATAAATCTTTACCAAGTAACGCATATCTTGTTGAATATATTCAGGATGAAGTTACTCATTTTGATATTGTAACCTGTCAAAAAATGGTAGAGATTTTTGATGAGTACTACGATAAGTATAAAAAAGATCTTATCAACATTACCCAGACAGAGGGAAGAATTAATCCTAAACTGTGGGGATATAAAAAACCAGACGACAAGAAAAAGAAATGAAAGACGATGAGTTGAGAGAGCAAATTAATGCTCTCATTCGCGGTGAAATTCAAGAAGTCATCAATGACTATGTTGATGAAACTGAGAACCAGGTATTTCGTATGGAAAAATCTGGTCTTGGATTCGTGGAGTCTGAAGATGATAAAGAACTGAAGATCAACGTTTCAAATAAAGAAGTAGATCGTCTGATTAAGCAATATAAGAAGATGAAAAAAAGTGAGCGTTCAAACTTAAGTCATATTAAGAAACTTGATGCTTGACAATAGGTTTAAATAGTACTATGATCTCAACATATAATTTCTAATCATGTATAAACCATATTCACCAGAGTGGCACAGATATAGATATCTGAAAGAAGCCATTGATAAGTACATTGATGACTATGTTGAGAACGATATCATTGTGAAAGATATCGTTAATATTATTGGTGAACGTCAGGAAACGGCGCACAAAGAGTATCTTAAATTAGAAGATTTAGAACTTAGAATCCGAGAGTAACTTATGCTTTCTACCCAATATAGACTTCGTTTGGAGTCCATTTGCCGTTGCATCGCAAATAAAGAAGAAGTTCCTCTAGAAGATATGATCTGGGCAGAAAAACTTGCCAAGGCACATACTCTCGCAAGAGACTGGTTACAAAAAGCACGTCGTCAAGCATCACAGGATATCCAAGAGGGTAGCACTGATGATTTTCTGAATAGGATGGGATTAGGAGACCCCGACCCATCCAATCATAAAACGGGGTTTGAAAGTGCTGATGAAATTGTAGATTGGTTTAATAGAGACAAACCTGATGACTGGAGGCAGCGTGACTAAATTTTTAATGTTCACAAAAGAATCTTGCGGACCATGTGGTCTCGTAAAGAAGTATATTACTGCTCTCAAGGATCCCCGTGAGAGTGTCATTGAAGAGGTTTATCTTGAAGATGTAAGTGACGTTCCTATTTCTGAAGAGAATCTTACTCTCGCTAGGAAGTATGGTGTGACTGCCACTCCTGTTCTTGTTATTACTGATGGTGATGGAGAACTGTTAGAAACTTACATTGGTGGTCTACCCATCACACAAAACATTCGTAAGGTGTGGGACAAATATAATGTTTGAGAAGATTACACCAGAAACATACGAAAAGATGAACGAAGAGTTTGAAGAAGAAGGTCTTGCCTTCCGAATTATTGTTCCTACTCAAGAAGAGATTGATGACTGGCGACAAAGTAACTAAATTAAATATCACCAAAAACTTGGTAGAAAAGATTGCTGAACTTCTAAATGCAGAGGTTCATTATTCTTATCTGCTTAATCATAAAGGTGAGGAGAAGAGAAAAATTTCAATTATATACAAAGACCAATGAGACAAGCACTTGTATATTCAAATGGAAGTCAAGAATCTGAAAGAGCAAAGATGGTTCTTGAAGCCTGTGGTCAGGAGGTAAGAGAGTTCTTACTTGGTGCTGACTTTAGTGACAGACAGTTCCGTGCTGAGTTTGGTAGTGAGGCAGAGTATCCTCAGATTGCTATTGGACTCGACCATCGCGGAACACTGAAAGAAACACTCAAGTTTATGAGTGATAAAGGTATGTTTGTATAAACGGATACTAAACTACTTGACTAAATATGGTATGAAGTCTATAATAGACTTGTCGTTCATCCCCCCTCGGGGGACGCAAGTAAGTCGCGGAACGGAGCGTTCATCCCATGTTTGAATTTTTACTTTATTCATCTCTCAGTTGTCCAGATGCTGATGCCATAATATTTCGTATTGAGGCTCATGAAAATCTGAACGCAGACTGGAAGGTTGAATTAGTTGATACCATTCGAGATTATACTCCCGAATGTAACTGGGACGCAAACGACTGAAGGAACGGGGCGTAAATCCCTAGTATTTCAGGAGTAAACAAATGAACACACTTACTATCATCAAGAAGCATATCGAGAAAGCAGCACGTCTGCACGATGCACAAATCAATATCACCAAATATCGTGGTGTTGATTGCAAAGTGCATGAGGCAGGTGAGGAAACTCACGGCACCTTCTGCTATCGCGGTAAAACTTACACCAAGTGATATCATGGAAGCACTACAAGTCGCTGGGATCGTATCCCTTGGAAGTGTGGCGTTTCTATCTTTATTATACGGAGAAATAGTTCTCCTCAGTAAATGAACGAGAGGGTTGCAAAACCCTCTTTTTTTGTGTATAATTACTTCTGTGTGCGTCTATTGTATGGACAAAGAGAAACTAAAACTAATCGTAAGAAACTTAGAGTCACTTGTTGAGTGTCTTAAAAGCGAGGTGTATTCAGACACAGAATCATATCTAGAGTATGATAAGATTGCACCACTTATCACTGATTACGATGAAGTATTTTCCGATGATGATGGGTATCCAGACTAATGTATGAAGAACTAAACTGCTTTGAAGAAGCACTAAAACATTTTGGCACAAGAGTCGAGGTCATTTGTGCTATGGAACTTGGTGGTAGAATCAACCCTGAAGATGCCTATCAGATGATTAAAGACGAAATGAAAGAAGTCAAAAAGTGTCGTAAAAAATTTATTAAACAAGGGGAATGTGAATGATTAATTCTGCTAAACTTATCTCTGGGACGCCTGATGCAGAAAAGCATATGGCTTACTGTGCGCGAGTGAGCAATCCAAGCAATCAGGACAATGAAAAGTATGATGGGTTGTTGAAGTATTGCATCAAGCATCAGCACTGGTCTATCTTTGAGCAAGCATTTATGACCCTTGAAATTAACACTACCAGGGGTATCGCAGCTCAAGTGCTCCGGCATCGTTCGTTCACGTACCAGGAATTTTCACAACGGTATGCAGATTCATCTCTGCTAGGTTTCGATAAGATTCCCCTGCCTGCACTGCGTCGTCAAGACAACAAGAACCGTCAGAACTCTATTGATGACTTGGACCCGTTTGATGTTCAGAATCTGGAACTTCAGATGCAGACTCTGTTTGATTCTTCTATGGCACTGTATGAACAGATGCTAAAGCGTGGAGTGGCAAAGGAGTGTGCTCGTTTTGTGCTTCCACTCGCCGTGCCCACAAAAATGTATATGACCGGTTCTGTAAGGTCATGGATTCATTATATCGATCTGCGTTCTGCTAACGGAACTCAGAAAGAACATATGGATATCGCAAACTCTGCTAAAGAAATCTTTTGTGAGCAATTCCCTGCGGTTGCTACAGCACTTGAATGGATTTCATAAATATTAACATACCACTCATTTAAACTATGCCGACTTATAGATTTGAGAACACAGAAACGGGTGAGATATTTGAGAAGTGGATGTATATGGCAGAGAAAGAGCCATATCTGAAAGAGAACCCACATCTCAAACCACTTCTTCCGACACAAATGAACGTTGGAGAGGTTGGAGACTGGGCTAACAAACTTATTAAACAAAAACCTGGTTGGAATGAAGTTCTAACAAGAGCATCTAAAATGCCAGGAGCAAACGTAAAGCCTATTACTTAATTTTTATGCCACGTAAAAAAGTAGACAATCCAGTACCGTTCGGGATGAGTAACAAGCACATGAAAAGAAAGAAACCAATCAACCTTGATTACATCAAAAAGATTGAACCCCTTACAAAAAACCAAGAAGAACTTTTTCGTTGCTATAAACTGGATCAAAACTTAGTTGCGTATGGTGCAGCAGGAACAGGAAAGACCTTTATCACCCTCTACAACGCTCTCAAAGACGTTCTGAGTGACCGTACCCCCTACGAGAAGATTTACATCGTTAGGTCCCTTGTAGCGACCCGTGAGATTGGTTTCCTGCCTGGTGACCATGAGGATAAGTCATCCCTTTATCAGATTCCATATAAGAATATGGTAAAGTATATGTTTGAGATGCCAGACGATAGTGCATTTGAAATGCTCTACGGTAACCTGAAGACTCAAGGAACTATTTCTTTCTGGTCCACGTCATTCATTCGTGGTACTACACTTGATAATGCTGTCATCATTGTTGATGAATTCCAGAACTTGAATTTTCACGAACTTGATAGTATAGTTACCCGTGTAGGTGAGAATACAAAGATTATGTTCTGTGGTGATGCTACTCAGTCTGACCTTACTAAGCAGAATGAGAAGAATGGTATCGCTGATTTCATGAGAATCCTGAGAGCAATGCCATCGTTTGATGTTGTTGAATTCGGTCTTGAGGATATTGTCCGTTCAGGTCTCTGTAAAGAATACCTCGTTGCAAAACATGAATTAGGTCTTTAATGTTTAATCATATTGATTTGAATATCCCGTCACTGGATCGCGAAACCATTGACGGGGTTCGTTATTATAAAGTTCCAGGAGATGATGGACTTAAGAAGTTAGTTTCTATTACTTCAATCACTTCTCACTTTAATAAAGAAAAGTTTGCTGCTTGGCGAAAGAAAGTTGGTGAAGAGAAAGCCAATAACATCACACGTAGAGCGACAAGTCGTGGTACAGATATGCATACTCTCACTGAGTATTATCTGAAGAACGAAGAACTGCCTACAGTACAACCCATTTCAGAGCATCTATTCAAGATTGCTAAACCCGCTCTGAATCGTATAAATAATATTCATGTATTAGAGGGTTCTCTTTACAGTCAATACTTAGGTGTTGCAGGTACGGTTGACTGTATAGCTGAATTCGATGGAGAACTGTCAATCATTGACTTCAAGACTTCAAAAGAACCTAAACCACGCGAGTGGATTGATGGTTATTTTGTTCAGTGTTGTGCTTATGCGTGTATGCTTCATGAACTGACTGATATTCCCGTCAAAAAGTTCGTGATTATTATGGCGTGTGAAAACGGAGAAGTCGAAGTCTACGAAGAATATGATAAAGCAAAGTATATTAAACTTCTTACTCAGTATATCAAGAAGTTTGTAGACGACAAAATGGAACAATATTCTTGACATCAAGACAATTTATTTGTAGAATATTATGAGACTTTGGGTATAAGAATTTGCACATTACAGTCCTAGGTACTATGGAGAATGAATTAGAAAAGGTATTGGAGAGTAAATTCTTTTGCCAATCTCGGTTCGTCCAAGAGATAGAAGAACTTGTTCGTGATAATTCAGATATGAATTACATTGATGCTATCGTTCACTTCTGTGAGCAGAATAGTATTGAACTAGACTCCGTGCCGAAACTTATATCCAAACCGTTAAAAGAAAAACTCAAGTGTGAAGCAATGGAGTTGAACTTCCTTAAGAGGACCTCCCGAGCAAAATTGATCTTTTAATCCATTTTTGGTCGGAAAAAATCCCGGCAAAAATTTCACGCGATTACTTTTTTATAATGGAATTCGATGATGCCCTACGACGCCTATAAAACATATCTTGCACTGAAGAACCACTTCACCAAAAGTAATTACGATTATCACAAATACAATAAAAAGACTAGAGCAAGCGTACAGTCATTTTACAAGAGAAAAGACCGTTTCTGGTTTGAAAAGGTTGCACGCCAAAAATCAGAAAAAGAGGTTGAACACTTTTTTGTATCAAACTTCGTGAGTTGTAGTGATCCACAGACTTTGTGGATTGGTGAAATTATCAGAAATGGTGAAGGAAACTACAGAGAGTGGCAGAAGAAAATTCAGTCACTCTCTTATCTTTTTAAGGAAGAAGTTGAACTTTTCAGTGATAGTGACTTTGATGCTTTATTTCGTATTGAGGGGTCTCGTCACCCTGAGGTATTAAAGATGCATCTTCAGGGTAAAATATCGTTGGAGACAATGATTATACTTGACCGTATTCTTGGATATAAGTCAAAGTTTGATAAAAAACTCAAAGATCCCGTATGGGAGTTGACATCTATGAAAATGAGCAAGTATAGTCCGTTTCTAAATACTGACGTATTTCGTTACAAAAAAATTCTTAAACAAGTAGTTATAGGAGAGAAATGAGTTTCTTTGATTCAGAAGTCGTTCGTGCTGAAATGACTGAAATATCTGAACTTCAAGAAGAAGTTTACAAAAATGTATTTGAGTTCCCTCGTATGAGTAAGGACGAAAAAATACATCATGTTAGTATGTTAGAGCGTCTGCTTAGTAAGCAGCAGGTTCTTTATACTCGTATGAGTTTGTCTGACGACCCTGCAGCAAAGGAAATGAAACAGCGGATGAATGATTCTGCTGCCATGATGGGGTTACCCCCTAACGTGGATATGAACGTCATTTTCAAAAATATGTCCTCTCTTCTAGAGACTATGCGAAAACAGATTGACATTACAGGCACAGACCTGTAGAATAACGAAGTCCAAACAAGCCAAATCCAAACAAACCGAGGTAATCCAAATGTCTTTTGCAAACATGAAGAAGCAGTCTCAACTGGGTTCTTTGACCGACAAACTGGTCAAGCAAGTTGAGAAGATGAATAACACTGGTGGCGGAGGCGCAGATGAGCGTTTCTGGAAACCTGAAATGGACAAGACGGGCAATGGTTATGCCGTCATCCGTTTCCTGCCTGCTCCTGATAGCGAAGAACTCCCCTGGGTCAAGATGTACTCCCATGCCTTCCAAGGTCCTGGTGGTTGGTATATCGAGAACTCCCTGACCACTCTTGGACAGAAAGACCCTGTATCCGAGCACAACCGTGAACTCTGGAACAGTGGTATTGATGCAGACAAAGAAACTGTCCGTAAGCAGAAGCGTAAGTTGTCTTACTACGCAAACATCTATGTTGTGAAGGACCCTGCACACCCTGAAAACGAGGGTAATGTCTTCCTTTACAAGTTCGGTAAGAAGATTTTTGATAAGATCCTTGCTGCTATGCAACCTGAGTTTGAAGATGAAGAGGCAATCAACCCCTTCGACTTCTGGCAAGGTGCTAACTTCAAACTGAAACTGAAGAAGGTTGCAGGTTACTGGAACTACGATGCATCTGAGTTTGCTGCACCTGGTGCTCTTCTTGCTGATGATGATGCTCTGGAAGCACTGTGGAAGAAAGAGTATTCTCTTGCTGCCCTGACTGCTGCAGACCAGTTCAAGTCTTATGAAGACCTTGAGAAGCGTCTCAAGTATGTTCTTGGTAAGAAGTCTCCTGCTACTGCAGTTCGTGAACAGGAAGACCAGTATTCCAACTTCGAGCGCACTCCTACTCGTGAGGAGAACGTGATGGAAGAACTGGAAGAATCTTATCGCAAGAGCAAAGCACCAGAAATGCCTCAGTCTATGCGTGAAGAACTGAACAACATTAGTTCTGGTTCTGACTTCAACGCATCAGATATCACTCCTTCCAAATCTACTGAAGAGGAAGATGATGCCCTGAGTTACTTCCAGCGTCTTGCTGAAGAGTGATTCTTCTATTCGTATAATCGAATATTATCTCCTTTCTTCAAGGTGGGGTTCACATATTGAGCTCCACCTTTTTTGTATTCCATAATCTCCTCAAGGTCATTAAAGACGACGTTGAGATATTCTGGTTTTAACAAGAAAATATTTCTCTTATCGTTATCTAAATCAAATTCATACTGATAGTTAGTGACTTCTCTTACGAGTGTAGATGCTGGAACTAACTGATATTGCTCTAGTTTTTCGTCAAAGTATTCGTAATAGTATGAATTAGCGTTGCCTTCTTTAAATAATGCTTCTTCTTTTTCATTCAATGTTGGACTAGCATTATTTGGTGTACCAGATGCAGTAAAAGTAAACGAACGCGCAATTTTGTCGTTAAATGGGATATTTACACTCTCTACAACAAAACGACCGTTATATTCTGGTTCTGCTACATTAGTGATAACAATTTCAGAACCTTCTTCAAGTCCTAAGATACCATTCTTAAGTGTTACTGATACTGTTGTCGAAGGAGTTACACCATCTCCAGAGAATATCTGACTAATCTGAGAGTTGAATATTCCTATAAAGTTTCCGTTATCTCTCCACTTGTTTGGAAGTTTTAATCCTTTTTCAAGCAAGACTGCTCCTGCAGAATTCTTAAGATCTTCATTCACTTCATAATGATGAACACCATTGAATAAGTTATCATATGAACCATACCTATCAAGCATTACCTTATCAAATACTGCCTGCTGTAGGGGCCATTCACTTTGAAGATTGACAATATTATTTGATAGTAAAACAACCCAATCTAAAGTTGCGTCATTGTAAACTTTAAAAGCAATATTATCGGGTCTTTCGTCACCTATAACTTGATATTTTGTGAAAAATGTAAGATTCTCAAAAATATCTGGACGAAGTTTTCCTCTCTTAAAGAGGTTTTTGACTTCAACAAAATCAGAAATTGCTTTATTATCAGCAGTTCTGTTTACATATTCAAAGTTTGGAACTTGTCTGAAATAACTTGCCATTTTAGTAACCTATGCCGTATAGTCCGATTTCTTCTTCAATTGTTGGGAGTAATGCGAAGTTTTCAAAACCTTCAAGATCTGCAGGATCGCTATAATCATCTGATGTAACTGGTAAGAGTTCTTGGAACTGCATCGTAATTCTATAGGCAGTCATAGTTCCATCTTCAAAAGTCATATAAGTCCCATCTGGGTTATACTCAACGTTAAAACCTTTCAAAGCACATCTCTTAATCTTACCGATACCTTGATGTTCTTTTGATGCATGAAGGTATTTAATATCAAATACATTAGGTGCTCCTAAGAAGATATTGCTAGTAGAGTTTTTCACTGCCATATTTTGTTTAAAGAATCTTATAATTCTTTTCACTATTGTTGTTTCCGTGTTACTTCTTGCAGCAAGGAAAAATGAAAATCCAAATTGTCTCAATAGTGGACCTTTGAATAGAAGTTCAACATTAGGATTTAGGATAGCACCCTCTATTCTTGATATAAGACCTTGTGTTTGAAGTGCTTCCTGGAAAGCAAGATTTTTTGCTGCTTTTAGAGCATCCACAGTTTTATTTTGTTTATTTGCTTCAAGTGCATATAATGCATCTTCAAAGGCTTTTATTGGACCTCCCTCTGCAGATAAAAGACCATAACCAGCTGCTTGTAATGGATTTAGGCTTCCTGAACCCCAGTCAACGGTATTAGAATCTGAAATTCTACCTTGTATTGGTAAAGTTACTGTTGATTTAATAGTAGCACCAAAGTCTCTTTTTGGAAGTTGTGTAATAAGTTTTTTATCCGTGTTCAATGCACCAAGAGGACCATATTCTATTGCCGAAAACTGAATGCAATCTTGAGTTGCATCCATATCTTCGGGATATCTCATATTAGGTCCATAATCAAGTCTAGCTTGTTTAATTCCAGTGTTTGGTCGATTGATTATAGCTTTTGGAGTAGCTTCTGGTTTTACCTCCTGTGGAGGTCCTGGTATAGATCCTGATAAATCTGTTTGATTTCTTGCGTCCGCGTCTTGAAGACCTTGTACTCGCTTGATTACATCGTTAGATGCCTTGTCAAAATTAGAAAATACGCTTCCTTCCCTTTCTTGCGAATGTTCTGCTGCTGCTTTTTTAAAAAGAGAAGCATCTCTTGCATTTGTAAATACTACGTCAACTGCATCAGTGGTTATATAATCGTTAGAATCTCCTGCTTTTTTTGCTAATATCGCATAATATATTGTAGTTGCAGAAGCTCCTTGCCCTGAGGATGATCCAGATCCCCTTCCTTGTATTTGAAGTGTTTGTTTATCTCTGAGATCAGTATCTAACTGATCGTATTCTTCTTCAGTTACTATTTTACGAACGATTACTTCAGGGTTAGTGACAACTCCCTGATCATCGACGCTATATGTCGTTACTGTAGATAATTTAGGAACCTTTACTGTTATCGGAACAGTTCTTCTAGATGTTACTCTATTTCCTTGTCCCCTAGTCTCTATTGTTTTAGTCTGACCCGTATCAAGTTCTATGGTAAGGGTTTTTGAGACTACAGTTTTATCTGCCATCAGATATACTTTTTTAGTTATTTATCCTCTTTTTTCCATAAGGTAAAGAACTTAAATATCGCACTTCATTTTCTCTTACAACGTGGAGAGAACCCACAATTTCTGCCCAAGTATATCGTCTCATTCGACGCCAGTGATAGTTATATCCTGTGAAACCCCATCTAAAGACTTCAGTTACCGCAACCAAAGGATGTTCGTCATACTCTAACCTTGGAGTCTTTGCTTGATAGACAAAGGTATAAAACTTACCAGCATCAGGAACTAAGTCAGTTTCGTTGAATATTTGTAAAATATTCATCATTATGAGGTCAGCATCTTCGGCACCTTCAATCGCAAGTGCTTTCCTAAGTTGAGACACTTTACTAGAAGAAGTTTGTATGTCCTTACCGAAACCTTCTGCCATTACTTGATACCTAGTTGGTCTTCTGTAATAATTTTGAACTCTAATAATCTATCCTTACACCACTCATCTGCTGCTTTCCACTTTGCTTCATTAACAGCATATGTCTTCACTTCGTTGATATATGTCTTTGTTCTTTTCTTTGTTGTTTGAACTGGTGGTCGTGTTTGTTTCTTTGGTTTCACTTCAATAACATAACGTTTTACATCACCAGTCTGCTCTCTTACTTTAATAATAAAGTCTGGGAAGTAACGATGAACTCTTCTGTCAACAGGAGAACGGTATGGAATACAAAATTCTTCACTGCCCCACTCTAAAATATTCTCATTCAAGTCACACCAACGGCAGAATTTGCGTTCCCAAGAACTACGACATATGATATTATTAGGGTCACCTTTATATTTTCTTGGATATTCGGGTTTATAACGACTTTTTACCGTTCCTGCCATTATACATAATATATCGGGTCAAATAGTATTTATAGATGCCTGTAGACAGAAAAAGAAGGGATGTAGGGGCAAGAGCAGGATTTGATCCTAGATTTGATCGTCGTCCTGCCACAACTCCAGTCCCTGCAAGAAGTCCATTAACAGATACACCAGAGAATTCTGATGGTGGTCCTGCAAACCACCGAAGAAAACTTAGTGATATTAAGAGTAAGTTACTTAGACCTTCTCTTACATCTCAGTATGCCTGTAAGTTTGATATGCCACCGTTGGTAAGAACTTGGACAGAGCAAAAAGGAACATCTTTTAACTATCAAAATCAAGAACTTCTAGAAATATCTTGTTCGGAAGCAGCACTTCCTGGTTCGTCTCTTATGACGCACGAACTTAACAATGCTTACAGTGGAGTTACTGAAAAGCACGCATATCGTAGAGCATATGATCAAACAGCAAGTTTTACATTTATTGTAGACCACGATTATACTATAATCAAACTCTTTGAGAACTGGATGTCCTTTATTGTTGGAGAGCAATTTAGTAGTTCAAGTGGCAGACCTGGTGTAAAAGATCCAAACTATTATTATAGAGTAAGATACCCAAAGGATTATCAAACTGATAACTTATTCATTACAAAGTTTGAAAAAGATTATGCAGATGATATTTCTACTAAAGCACTGCAGTATCAGTTCTTCAAAGCATTTCCTCTTAGTATTGTTACGATGCCAGTCAGTTATGATGCATCTCAACTTTTAAAATGTACGGTTAATTTTGCATATACTAGATATACTATTAGGCAAGAAAGTATGGCAGACCGTGCCCTGAGAGTTACTCAAGAAACCCGTGACCCAGGAATTCCAGGCACTACAATATTACCCGCAGGAGTTCCTCTTCGTCCTGATTTAAGACCAGAAACTCCAATTCGAGTTCTACCATCATCTCAAATTGGTTGATAAATAATCACACTGAAATACTCTATAGGTTATTATGCCATTACCAAAGATTTCGACGCCAACTTATGAGTTGAATTTGCCGTCAACGGGAAAGAAAGTTCAATATAGACCCTTTCTGGTCAGAGAAGAAAAACTTTTAGTATTAGCACTAGAGACAGAAGATCCAAAAGATATTACTACGGCAATGAAGACAGTTATTAAAAACTGTATTCAAACTAGAGGTGTTAAAGTTGAAACACTTCCTACTTTTGATATTGAATATTTGTTCCTCAACATTCGTGGTAAGTCTGTTGGTGAAGAAATTGAAGTAAATATTATTTGTCCTGATGATGAAGTTACTACAGTGCCTGTTACACTGTTGATTGATGATATCAAAGTTCAAAAGAGTAAAGAACATAACAACAAAATTGAGTTGGGTAACTCTTTGATTATGGAGATGAGATATCCTTCCTTGGATCA
>Ga0213858_10000748_pt1 | contig 15435 bp, 6 predicted proteins | sample PICome_FD_160122 | JGI IMG/M metagenome (GOLD analysis project Ga0213858, IMG submission 160122) | Coastal seawater microbial communities near Pivers Island, North Carolina, United States - PICO245 | ecosystem: Environmental > Aquatic > Marine > Coastal | place: USA: North Carolina | collected... | reverse complement strand
ACAGACGCTTCTCGATGGCGGCGATGACCGAACGCATCGCCAATGCGGTCTGCTGCTGCATGCCTTGCTCCGAGCGGGATCTCAGGGTCGCGGAGGCTTATGGGTAATCAAGTCATGTATTGCCAAGACTCGGAGCTCGTGGGGTCAAAAAAACACGTATCATCCTGAGTCTGTCAGGCTCCAGGCTAGGTAGCCAAGTAGGCTTATGTAGCGAAGGCTATTCTCGTGTGTTCCGCAAGCCGTAGTGAGCCCATGCATGATTGCATGCCGGCTAAAGTTGGGCTTTGAGTGATCAACCCGACCCGCTACGTTCTCCCTAAAGGGAATGACCCCTTCAGTCGTAAAGTGAAATGCCAACGGCAAATATTCCCTCCATGTGATTTCGTGGCTATCAAAGTCTTTTCTTCTGAGGGATTCGAGGATTTCAGCGAAGCCGGGACTGTGCTTAGAACGGAATTTCTCAAACAAGGGTATCCCACGCCTTTCTCTGAATACTCCATCGGCTTGTGCGATAAAAACAGGAATGGCCAATGAATAAAGACCGTTCTCATGTGCAGAGAATGCTTGACCAAGAAGACCTGACCTTTCTGAAAAGCACCTGAGAACGTTGGCCTTAATCCCTTGGTATCTATTTTCGAAGTATTGAACTAGCGTGAGTTGAAACTCTTCAGAAGGATCTTCCCCTCCTTCTCCCTCCTGGTCACTATGATCACGCAGGACCGCAGCGGCTTCCCGGATGAAAGACACGGGCATGTGAGGGTCAATAAACCAACCATGCAGAGCGAAAGCAAGAACATCAAGGAATTCCTCGTACGTCCTAAGTGCCTCGGGTTTGCGAATCAGCCTGAATAGCTGCTCTGATGAAAGTCCATCAATATCAATCCCGTGCGCAGCCAGAATCTCAATACGTTTTCCAAGCATAATCAGGACTTTGCGCGCTTCGGCGGCGGCCCTTTTGTTTTCGGCCAACCACTGCTTTGAAAAATCAGATATGAATACTGTAAGAGGATCATCCTCTGGGGCAGAACGAAGCTTTTTGCTTGTGTAGAGCTGTGCAATGCATAGGAGATCATGCTCTGATAGATGAGCGCACTGCTCCTCAGACAAAAGAGCTTCAGATGGCCTGAACTGGCCTTCCCGAAGTTGTTCCGCAGGGAAGCAGATGAAGGGAGCCGCAGCACGTGCAAAATCAACCTCTGAGATACGTCCTCCAAGAACCTTGTCTTGGAGCTTAGTTTTCATCTCAGATGAAGCATTGAAAGTAAGTGAGAAAAGCGCGAGCCGACCAATTAATGACTCGATGAACCCCATCGGAGGCCAGCATGTCAGTCTGCGACGAATGTCTAGTTCCATGACTCAGGAGTGACCTATCAAAAGATGTACAGCTTATTGCCTATTGATAACAATCACCCTCAACCCCCAAACAACCCATCCCACGCCTCCAGCACCAGGCGCTGGGTGCGGTACTCGCCGAACTGGCGGAGTTCGTTGGTCTTGAGCACGCGGAAGGTTTCGCTGGGGTAATCGGGGCCCATCAGATCGGCCGGATCGAGGATGTAGCGCAGTTCGTCTCGGCTGAGGCCGTAGAGGTGGGCGTAATAGGCGTCGAGTTCGGCTCGGAGCAGGGCGCGGCGTTCGGGATCGAAGCGGAAGGGTGGGCCTTCGTAGCCGAGATCCTGGGCCCAAGGCTTGAGGTCGTGACTGGTGTAGGTGAGTTCGAGGACGCGGGGCTGGATAAAGTCGATGGCGGTAGAGTTGAAGGCGCTGGGTGGGAGTACGGGTAGCTGCTTATAAATAAAGAAATTCATGTGCGTCCCACCGACCTTGTGCCTGGCGAAAAAGTCGTAGCCTATGGACGAGAGGTTGCCGAGCAGGCATGCCACTAAACTGATATTAATTTTGTCGCTTGGATGCATCAATGGCATTTGGTTGCCAACGCCAGCCATTGGTGCCACTGATGCAATCACAGTTCGTTCATTCGTGGCATTCGTGATATCTCGCCACCCCATCAGCCACTGCCGATCCCAGTTCTGCCCCTTGAGCCGTGCCTCCACTTCCCCGCGCTCCACCCAGTAGCGCGGAGTCACCTGAAAATCGGGATCCCGCTTCTCAGCCTCGGTCACATCCCGGCTGGATCCGTCTATGTCATAGGTGGCCCAGCGATGGTCATAGTGATGAATTAGCTTGGCTTCATAGAGCGGCAGGCGATCAGCAGCAGGCTCATCGAAGAACAAATGACTATCGGTATTCATCATAAACATCAAATTGAACTTTATGCCCCAAGGGTTCCCTGCATCACCCATCGCTTCGTCAATGAGTACTGGAACACGGCTGTAAATCTTCTTGGTCAGATCGGCGTCCATCTTGCTTCGGAAGACCGGGCAGGTACGAGTGTTGGGATTGATCAAGGCAATATCATCTGCACTGAGCGTGAAATGGCGCCGATTATCCGCAAGTTGTTGCGTGGCCGTGGCGAAGAAGACAAAATCGGTCGCGTCAACTTCATCGCCAAGCGTCAGCAGAGAAAACTTGTAGCTTCTATGGACGCCAGGAAACAGAGCCTCTCGATTCTCAAAATCGCGCAGTGTCACAACCCGCCTGTTTTCCAGAATATGCCGACAAAAATATTGAGTGAAAGAGTCTGTGACGATCCCTGTTGGCAGGATCATGCCAGCTCGTGACCCTTTTGAGATCTGATTCAGGGCATGTTCGGCAAACAGTGGTGCGAGGTTGATCCGGCCAAAACTTGTGAATGGAAAGCGGGCGGACCCGTGAACAAATGCTTGGGAGCCATCCACCCCAAGCCTTTCAATCAGAAACTCACGGAATATATCTGGGCGCTCATCCTCAAGCTGCGAAATCAGCCTGTTTCTTGCGGCCATGTTCGCTGCCGTGGCTATCTCAGGAACACGCGCCGCAAAGAACTCGCGCGGGTCAAGCTGCAGCATCTCCCACGGAGGATTGCCCAACACGCAATCAAACCCGCCCCGCTCCATCACCTCACCAAAGCGCAGATGCCAGTGGAAGAAGCGGAAGTCTTGGGAGGCCTGGATCACCTTCTGGATGAGGTCTTCATCTTCGAGGGGCTTGCCCAGTTGCAGTTTGAGCAGGTGCTCCGTCGTCGGCACGCAGGCGCGTGTTTCCGCAGTCTTGGGCAAGAAGAAGGCGGCGGTGTAGAGATCGGCAGCCAGCTGTTCGGGATCGCTGTCGGCCTCCTGCAGCCAGGCGACGTAGGCCTCCTGTTTGGCGGTTGATTCGGCGAGGCTGTCTTCCGGCATCGCCTCGATCTCGTGCAGGCGGTTCTGGCTCCTGCTGCTGGGCTGGGTGCCGCTCAGGTTGAGGCTGCCCTGCAACCCGGCGTTGCTGCCCTTGGAGGCCTTGCGGTAGGTGGCGTTTTCTTTCTTGAGGCTGCTACAGACCGTCTTGTTGTCTCCCGTGAGCGGTTTGTACGCCTCATCCGGGATGCCCTGCTCCAGCACCTTCGGGTCGAACACGCCCACCAGCGAATCGCCGCACTGGATGTGCGCATCGAGGAAGCTCAGCGGCTTGCCGGGTTCGATCGCTTCGATCCACAGCGCCACCTTGCACAGCTCCACCGCCATCGGGTTCTTGTCGACGCCGTAGATGCAGTGGGCCACCACATCGCGCAGGCATTGCTGACGCAGCGCTTCACTGGGTTCCTCGTCTTCGGCGCGGATGCGGGCCAGCTCCAGGGCCAACCGCCGGGCCGCTGCCAGCAGGAAGTGGCCGCTGCCGCAGGCTGGATCGAGTACCCGGATCGCCAGCAGCGCCGCTTCCTTCTCCTCTCTTGTGGTGGCCTTGCTGAGCCGATCGGCGATCACCGGCAGCAGCGCCGACACGATCAACAGCTGCACCAGCTGATCAGGCGTGTAGTAACTGCCGGTGGTCTTGCGGTCGCTTCCGGCTCCGCCGCCATAGCTCAGCTGCCAGTTGCCGCCGCTGCGCTCCAGCTGGGGATGGAGCTCTAGCAGGCCCTCATACACGCTGCCCAGCTCCTCGGTGTTGAGGTCGCGGTAGTTGACGCGGGTGAGCACGTCTCCCGCCTGGAACCAACCAATCGCCCGCATCGCCCGTAGCAGGTAGCGGTTGCCCAGCTCGCAGGCCTCCAGCGCCTGGCACTGTGGCGCGTTGAACAGACCGCCCAGGCCGGGCAGGCCCAGCGGTGAGCTGCTCTGGCGCAGCTGCAGGAACACCAGCTTCTGGGTCTGCCACAGGTCGCCGTAGGGACCTTCCGAGGCGCTGCGGCGGATTGCCAGCTCCCGCAATCGGCCGACGCTGTAGCCCTCGCGGTAGATGCGGCGGCGAGCATCGTCCTGGCGGATCGTGCGCGGGAAGAGCAGATCGCGGTCTTCCGCGGTGAACAGGAACAGGAAGCGATACACCAGCCGCAGCAGCTGGCGGTGCAGCTCGGCGCCGCTCAGTGCACCACTGGCCAGCTGCGCGCGCATCTCGTCGTTGTCCGGGTGTTGCAGCAGCCCGTTGCCCAGGGCTTCGAGGGCTTGCTGCACGCCATGGCGCAGTTGTCCCAGCACCCGCTCGCCCGCTTCCTGGGCCTGCTCCTTCCAGCTATCGAGTACGCAGCTCCCCGTCTGCGGCTGGCGGAAGCGGCTGGTGTGCAGCAGCAGCCAGAGCACGGCGAACTCATCGAACAGCTTGCCCTCCACCAGCAGCTCCAGATCCACCTGCAGGTAGGCCGGCTTCACCAGCGAGGGGTTGTCATGCAGGAGCCGCAGGTGATCGCCGCTGAGCAGCAGGCCCCAGTTGGCGTTGTCGTCGGCATTGAGGCACTCCTGCAGGCAGCTGTGGGGCGAGCGGCGCCGCCCCTCCTGCCCGAAGGCGCTGCTGCCCTTGTCAAGCTGGTCGGCGGGAAGCCCCCGCAGGATCAAAGGCACCGCGCCCTCGAAGGCCCGGTGGCTGATCGGGTAGTGCGACTCGCCGTGCTGCCAACCGTTGCAGGGCTGCAGGTCGGTCCAACCCAGCACCTCCTTGAGTAAGCGCTGGGCGAGGTGCAGGCCAGCGGTGCTCTGGGCTGCCCGCTCGCGTAGATCCCGGTATTCCTCCCAGATCTCCTTCAGCCGCACCCAGGCCGCATCGATCTGCTCGCGCAGCCGCTCGCCCTTGGCCAGGTTGTAGTCGGCTTCTTTCTGCAGCGGCGCCTGTAGGCGGGCCACCTGCTCCAGCAATGAGCCCGGCAGCAAGCTGCCCTTCAGCTCAATCGCCTGAAAGCTGACGGTGGCGGTGGCGCGGGGCATCGGTGGAGACGGGTTGCGGGGCGGGCGTGTGCTGGTCGTTTGATGGAGGAGCTCGACATCCGGGTGGCGCTGACAGACTGAGCTGACTCGATTCAGCCAGGAGGTCTGGCGCGATGGCCACCCTCACCCTGCACGACGTGCCCGATGGGCTGCTGGCGCTGCTTCAGGAACGCGCCCAGGCCCATGGCAGAAGCCTCAACAGCGAGGCGGTGGATTGCCTGCTGCGTCAGACAACTGCCAGGCCGGATGTCGAGGCTTGGTTGCGGGACGTAGCAGCTCTGCGAGCTCAGATCAAAGGCGGTCCGATCCCTATTGATGAGTTGGTGGCGGCCACGGAACGCGACAGCCATTGACTGTTGTTGTTGACACCAACGTCTTGGCAGCGCTGTTGTTGCCTTCGGTTTCCAGTCTTGATCTGGAATCCCTGCTCCGCCGCGACCAGGATTGGAGAGTGCCACCGCTCTGGCGATCCGAGTTTCGCCATGTCTTGCTGAAGCATGTGCGCGCTGATCTGATGGAGCCGAATCTGGCGATCGAGCTATGGAACAAGGCTTTGGAGAGACTGGAACTCTGCGAACACCCTGTTTTCGGAGACAGGGTTCTCGACCTGGCCATTCGCTTTGGCTGCTCCAGCTACGACGCCGAATATGTGGTGTTGGCAAAGGAGCTGAACTGCCCGCTGCTGACCTTTGATCGCAGGCTGCTGCAGCTATTTCCCGATGTGGCGGTGAAGCCGGGTTCATAGGGCTGGCGCCGGCAACAGCACAATCAGGCCGATCACATCCACCGGCAGGCTCGGTTCGCAGCGGAAGCGCATGCGCAGCGCTTCTCCGGATCGCAGCGAGGCCTCCCGCACCCGGCGGTGGTCTTCCTCCGCCAGATCGGCACGCCGCTCGGCCAGGGCGGCCAGTGCCGGTTGCAGACCATCCAGTTCGCTGATCGCTTCCTGCAGCCACTGCTGACGCTGGCCCGGCTCGACATTTCCGCTGGCCGGTGCCTCCAGCAGCTCCAGCGCTGCGGCCCCATCCAGGGGCTCCAGGCCATCGCCACTCACCCGGACGGTGAGGCATTCCTCCACCAGCAGATCGGGCAGGGCTTCGTACTGACTACCCGTCCAGCGCGACTGGTGCAGCTGGTGGCGCAGCCGCAGCACCAGCACCTGGGTGCGTTTGGTCACGGCCTTGGTGCGGATCACCGAGGCGCGGGCCGCCAGCTCCGGCTCCAGGCCGCTGAGGGCTCGCTCGGCTACAAAATCGGCCAGCTCCACCACCAGCGGATGGGAGCGGCTGAGCAGCTGGCTGCCTTCACGAGCCGGTGAGCGGAAACTCAGCCGCAGCTTGCCGCCGAGATCGTGGCTGCGCAGGCGTTCGTTCAGTGCCTGGCGGTTGTCTTCCAGGCGGGTGAGATCGAGCTCCCAGCTGCCGCTGGCGCCACCCAGTGGCCCGATCGGCAGGTTGAGGCGGCGGCAGGCGTTGAGCACCAGCCGCTCCACCGCAGCAGCGCTGCCGAGCGATTCGCGGGCGCGATTCCATTCCCGCAGTGCCCCTTCCGGCTTGAGGCTGCGTTGGGCAAAGATCGTGCGACTGGCCTTGGCGTTCTCCTTGGCGCTCTGCCACTCGGCATCGATCACAGCATCCAGGTCTGAATCGGAGCCACCGCCTGCCCCCCCGAAGCCAGGCAGGCCAAGGTTGAGGATGCCCTGAACAGCTTTGGCCGCTTTGCCAAAGATGCCACCAAGCACCGCCTGGGTGATGGTGTTGGCATTGCCGGGGATCGGCACGCTGACCCCCAGCTCTTTGCGGATCGTCTTCTCCTTCTCGAGGATCACCGATCGCACCCGTTCATCCACCGGGTTGGAACTGCCACCGTGGAGCATCAGCGCCCGCACGGCACTGCGGGCCTGGCCGAAGCGATCCACACGCCCCTCGCGCTGTTCATGGCGGGTGGGGTTCCAGCAGAGGTCGTAGTGCACCACCGCATCGAAGCTGTGTTGTAGATCAATCCCTTCTGAGAGACAGTCGGTCGCGACCAGCACCGGCACCTTGCCATTCGCCAGTTCGTTCTGGAGCTCCTGGATGCGCTCCACCCGCTCCTCCGGTGGTAGGTCGCCCGTGACCGCCATCACCACATGAGCGCGTTTGGGCAGTTCCTTTTCCACTTGCTCCGCCAGGTATTGGGCGGTGGGGCGGAAGCGGCAGAAGATCACTGGCCGGAAGCCCTCCGCCAGCAGGGCCTTGAGCTCCTTCAGCAGCTGCTTGAGCTTGGGGTCTTGCGCCTTGCCGCGCAGGCGATCGGAGCGCTCGATCAGATCCCTGAGCAGCGCAGCATCTGAGGCATCAGCAAGGTCAGCTCCTGGGGCGGCCTCTTCAGCGCTGAGCTCTTCCTCGGCGCCATCGAGAACGGCGAGTGTGGCCATCGCCTCCAGATCGTCAGCGAGTTCGTCGTCACTGGGTGCTGCGGCTGCATCAGCGCCGCTCTGCAGATTGAACAGCTTGGTGCGCAGCGACGCTGAGGCGGCAGCAGGGCTGCTGCTCACGCAGCGCAGCAGGGCCAGAGCGGCCCACCAGCTCATGCGCTGACGCAGCTTGCTTTCACCAACGCTCCGCTCCACGAGTGCACGGGCATAGGTCAGCACGTCGTCGAACAGTTGCCCCCAGTCGCCGCTGAGGGTGTAGGTGGCCTCCCGTGTCTCTCGATCCGGGAAGTCGGCCCCCTCGGTTCCCCATTCCTCCTTCAGATCGAGGCGGCGGCGCTGCACGAAGTAGTTGCCCAGCGCATCGCGCAGGTCCTTGCGGCGCTGGCCTTCCGGCATCTCGCTCAGACCCTCGAATTTCGGGTCGAGCAGGCCCAGCAGGTTGTCGAACGCCTCCTTGTCACCGCTGTGCGGAGTGGCGGTGAGCAACACCAGATGGCGCTGCGGATCGGCGGCCAGGCCCCTCAGCAGCTCATAGCGCTGCTGGCGCCCACCCCCCTTGCGGGCGGCGCAGGTATGGGCCTCATCAACGATCACGAACTCGCCGCAGCTGCGCAGGAAGCCTTCGCGGTTGCGATCGCTCTTGATCCAATCGAGGCTCACCACCGTGTACGGCACCACATCGAAGATCGATTGGCCCGCCGGCAATCCCCGCTCTAGCTTCTGGGCGGTGCCGGGCCGCACCACCTCGGCCGCCAGGTTGAACTGGCGGATCATGTCGCTCTTCCACTTCTCGCACAGGTGGGGCGGGCAGATCACCGTGACCTTGCGGATCTCGCCGCGATCGAGCAGTTCCCGGGCGATCAGCAGCGCTTCCACCGTCTTGCCGAGGCCCACCTCATCGGCGATCAGCACCCGGCTCCCCTCCTGCTTGAGCGCCATCAGCAAGGGCACCAGCTGATAGGGCCGGGGCTCAAGCGCCACGTTGCCCAGGCATCGGAAGGGCCCGGCACCGGCACGGAGCTTGAGCAGCAGGGCATCGCGCAGCAGCAGCGCCGAGCTCTGGGAGCCGCTCACGGCCGGATCGGGCCGGGCAAAACTCGCCGGCTGCACCTGCGCGCCCTCGAGGGGCCAGAACAGGGTGGCGATCGTCTGATCCCCGCCGCCCAGGGGCCGCAGCCGCAGCACCTGATCCTGCTTCTCGGCGCGACTCTGGGGCAGGGTCACCCACTCCCGTCCGCGCACCTGCACGATCGAGCCGGGGCTGGGGATGTCGGGCAGCGCCTGGGCCTTGCTGTCAGTCGGTGGTGTCGTGGTGGTCATGCGGTGATCTCCGGTTCGCTGGCTTCTATGTCGTCCTCATCGATCTGAGGCAGAGCTGCTTCCGCATCAGTTGGCAGGTTTTCGATCGCGATGGGCTTGCCGATCACCGCGGAGATCAGCTCGAGCAGTTCCCGCCGACGTTGTTCGTAGAAGGCGTCAAATGCATCACTCCTGAGCAGCTCGGGGTTGATGCGGTGCGAGCAGAGCAGCTCATCCATGGCAGCTGCGGCGTTCACCGTGCTGGATTTCTCTGATGCACCCTGACTCTTCAGGTACGCCCGCTCCAACTTGGGCAGATAGGTGGAGGGGGCTGCGCCGCCGATCACGCGGTTGGTTCGAGCGCTCTGCGGCGTCTTGTTGAGGATCGAGTTGGCCCGATCCGGTCCGATGCGGTTGGCCTCGCACCAGACGGCGGGGAATACGTGGTGAATGTCGATCGCGTCGTCGTAAAAAATCGCGTCATTGATCGGCTGGCCAGTGCGGAAATCCTTCGCCTGTTCACGTAGGAGAAGTGTGTAGAGGCCCTTGTAGGCGGCTCTGTTGCGGGTGCGCATGGTGTCGAGCCGGTTGGGGCGGAAGTCGGCTTCGTACACGGTGCTGGGCTCAGGTCCCTGACCGGCGACCCACTCCATCACCTCTGGAAAATCCTTGGCAAAGCGAGTTTCAATCGCGCCTCCATACAGCTCACCCAGAACGCCACACCAGTACCAACGCTGCACCTTCGCCGTGGTGGCTGCCGCCTCGTAATCGCTGCCCAGACTTGTGAGGATTGCAGCGAGGGGGACGAGCTGGGTGACGTATGGAAGATCGTCACTCCGATAGAAGCCCTGCTTGAGCAGGAAGCGGCCAGCACGAAAGAAGCCTTCTTCTGCTAAGGCCGCCCACTTCTCGTATTCAACCAACGGCAGATCCAGGATCGTGGCTCGCTTGCAGCTGACTCCTGTCCACTTGTCGGAAGGCAGTTGTCCAGATTGCTGATCCTGTTGGCGGCGGCTACGTGTTGACAGCAGCGCGACACACTGCAGAAAGTCGGTTTCGCGCACAGCCTTGAGGATGCGACCCAGCCGCTGTACGCCCTCTGTTTTCTCATGTTCTCTACCAGCGACAAAGCGCTGGTGGCGCCCTTCGATCGCAGTAATGCCATCCCGCATTTTGCGGCCATACCAATCGGCACGCAGGTCGAAGCCATCGGCGGCGTAACTGGCTGTGACCAGCTCAAAGGCATTCAACTTGACGCCGCCCGTGTTGACTTTCTCAAACACCTGGCAGACGGCCTCACGGCGACTGCTCTTGGCAAGCGTGATGACGGGTAACTGGTATTCGGAGAATGGATTGACAACTTCCTTTTGGAAGTCGTTGTAGAGGCTGAGAGCATCTCCAAACTCGGGCTTGCCATTCCAATGATTGATGTATCCCAGTTGCCACTCACCAGCTGTGTAGATCTTTCCTAACGGGAACAGGCCCAGCTCGTATTCGCGATCGCTGCTGGAGAGGTCAAGACCTTTGCGACCAGCCACCTCTGGGCGGACGCGGTCTGCAGGCACATCAATAACAGCTTCTTCCAGTAAATCTGGATTGGCTAACAGTCTTTTCATGTCGAGGTAGTACCAACGCTCCACCTTCTGCTTCCGTTCGTTTTCCGTTCTTGCCGCTGAACCCATCAGGGTCGCCTGGAACATCGAGGTCAGTCGCTGCTGGCCATCGAGAATGAGTAAATCCGGTGGTGGAACGGCTCCTGAAAACCGCAATCCCTCAACAGGGCGTGTTTGGAAACGCACCTCACCACCAGCCTCCAGCAGCATCACCGCGCCGATCGGGTACTGGCGAATCACAGAAGCTATGAGTTCCTTGATCTGCTCGTTCTTCCACACCCAGCCGCGTTGAAACTCAGGCAGCTGGATGGTTCCTTTCTTCAGTTCTTGAAGGAGCTCACGCAACGATCGCTTCGTGCTGTCAAACATCAGGTGCCTTCCTTCCCGAACAGCTCCTGGTGTTGGGCGAACACCGCATCCAGGGCTTCCCCTAGATCCGTTCCTGGAGCTTCCTGATCAGGGCTGGGGCCTTCTGGAGGCTGTTGCTGCGGTGAAGGCGTACTGCTTCCACCAGCGCCATTGCTGCCTCCTCCTTTCCCCTCCCCAAAGATCCAGGCGTGCTCGCGGAACACCTCGGGCCATTCCTCGCTGTGCTGGTCAAAGACCACCACGCGGATACCGGCATCCTTCAGGGCCTGGCGCTTCTGCTGATCCAGCCGTTGCTGCAGTGGCCTGTTGTGATGCGGACCATCGATGAACACCAGCGCCGCTGCGTCGCGGTAAGTGAAATCGGGTGTCACAAAATGGCCGCTCACCTCCTTCTGGGCGTCATCGGGCAGGTGAAAACCAAGTCGGAACGCCGTGTCCAGCCAGAGGCGCTCCAGACCGCTCTGACACAACCCCCGCAATCGCTCCAACCGCTCACTGCGGCTGTCTGTGCCGCCCTGGCCCACCAGTTCACCGCGGGCCAGATCCAAGAGGAACTGCTTGAGCGCTGGGATGCGGCGATCGATCCGGTCGTGCTCACGCTGGTTGTGATAGCCGAGCAGGCAGCGGTAGCAGCCGGCTTCGCATTCCGGATCGTCATCCTTGAGGGCGGCTTCCGTGGTCGGTAACGGATCACTCAGATGCCAGTGGCATACCTCCAACGCCGTGCGGCCCAACTGCCGCAGGGCTGAGGGACTCTCCACCAGTCGGCTGAGCACACCTGCGCCACCCTCGGCGCTCTCATAAAGCAACAGGGCGCTGGCTTCCTCGTCGTTGGGCATCAGCTCGGCGGCGATCTCGCTGCCATCGAGCTGGAAGGCCACCTCGATGCCGCGCTTGAGCGCGTTTTTGAGGCTGAGCAGCTGCAGGGGCTCCCAGTTGTTGGCGAACTGCAGCAGCAGGGCGTTCTTGCGGTCCTGCACGTAGGGCGTGATCTTCACGTACCCCACTTCGGCGCTGTCGTCTTCGCCATCACCTGCAGAGCCTGCGGTCGCCTCGAGTTGCTTCTCGCCGCCCCAGCGGCCATTGATCGGATGGATCGGGAAGCCCATGTCGCTGCGGTTCTCCCGCCGCCGCCAACCGAGGTTGATGCGGCTGATCGTGGTGGCCGGTGCATAGCTCAGCTCCAGCAGCGCTTGTCCGCCGCTGCTCACCTGAGCCCGCGCCACCGTCACCACGCCGTTCTCCTGGGGGAACTCGTAGGTGGTGAGAAGCTCATAGCCGAGCCGTTGGCGTTCCTCGTCGTCAGAGGTGATCCGCTGGGCCCGCTGGGTCTTGACCTGCTCAATCTGGTAGAGCCGCGGCACCCGTACCGCCTTGCCCTCCGGTTGCTCCTTGAGTGGCGCGCCGCAGTGGCGGCAAAGCTCAAGCTCATCACGCGCAGTGCCGACATGAGCGTGGCCGCAGCTACCACAGAGCAGGGCGTCCTGGGTGGCTAGGGTCACGGTGCCGCTGGCCACGGCGTTGTCCTGCAGGCCCAGGATTGCGCCAAACACCTTGTAAGTGTTGCCCTCGTGATAGATCACCGAATGGGGCCCGAATTCGCTGATGCCCACGAAACGTGGCCGGGTGATGAAGACATCGCCGCCCACCTGCTCCCGTGTGCCGGGGATGTAGGCCATCAGCGGCAGGCGGGGGAAGTTGTAGCCCGGCATGAAGCCCTGGCTGGCCAGGTAGCGGTAGGTGCTGAAGTCGTTGTTGTTGCTGCTTCCCGGCTTGTCGGCCAGGAGCAACTGCTGTTGTAGCCGTGCCGCCCGTTGGCGTTGATCGGCTGCCTGCCGTTCCCGCTCCGAGAGGGCGTGGTTGGCCAGATCTTTTTGCGCCTGGGCGAACTGGCTGTCGACCGCCTCCAGCAGCTCCCGCCAGCGCCGCAGGGCCGCATCGAAATCGAGAGCTGCTCCACGAATCAGGGCATCCAGCCAACTCCCCGTCAGCCATGTCGGCGGCGTGCTGCCCAGCCAGTGGTTCTCCAGCAGATCATCCACGATCGCCTGGCCGTCGGCCTGGGCGCTGCGGCAGGCGTCATCGCTGGCCAGAGATGCCTGCAGATCCGCTACAAGTGGCCGGCCTTCAGAGGCCAGATCCACCAGTTCCTTCACCTTGCCAGGTAGCCGCTGCCTGGTGGCTGCCAACCACAGCGCCCGGAAGTGGGCCTTGAGCAGTTCTTCGTTGGCCAGCTCCAGCGTCGGTGCGTTCACCACACCGGCCACCATGCGGGCGGGGTTCGAGAAAAAGTATTGATCGTGGGGTGAAGTGGCGCCGCAGTAGCTCAGCACCAACGCCGGTTGGCCACTGCGTCCGGCTCGGCCGCTGCGCTGCGCGTAGTTCGCCGGTGTGGGCGGCACATTGCGCATGTAGACGGTGTTGAGCGAGGAGATGTCCACGCCCAGCTCCATTGTTGGCGAGCAGTAAAGCAACCGCAGGCGGGCATCGCGGAAGTGCTTCTCGCGTTGTTCGCGGACCCCGGCATCCACCTGGGCGGTGTGCTCTCGCGCTCTCAGGGTCTGCACAAAGGGCCTTCCTTCTCCCTGTTCCGGATTCGCGATCAGGGAGGCCAGGTCCTCGTAGAGGTTCCGGAAGTAGCTGTTCACCGGTCCTCGTCGACCGCTGCTCTCCTGCTGCTCGCGCAGGCATTCGGCATAGCTGTCCTGTGGAGCAGCATCCGGTGTCACAAGGGTCCAGCGCAGCGCCGAACTGTTGAGTCGCCAGCCCTGCAGAACTTCGCTCTTGCGCCTGCCGACCCTCACGTCCCGTGGCTTGACCAAGCCATGCACCTTGAGCATCGCCAGGAGATGGCCGGTGAGGTCCTGATACAGGTCGTCGTTCCACTTCAAGCCGCGGTGCAACTCCTCCACCGAGAGCCAGCGCTCCCGTGCCTTGAGCCAGCGCCCGAAGGCACCCCGCAGCGACAGAGCCTCCACTCGCTGCAAGCGCTGCTCGGCCGACACCGGGCTCATCACGACCGTGCGAGCCAGCTCTGGCTGCTCATCCGACTGGATCGCCCAAACCTCTTCCAGATCGAAACAGGCCTTGCGGCGACGTTCGAACTCTTCAATCCCAAGGGCGTCGCAATCGATCGCCAGCCGCTCGCGCAGTTCTTCGAGCAAGCGATGAAGAATCAGAAAACGCTCTGTGCTGCTGGCCTGAGCAAGCAGGGGATGACGCTGTTGCCAGTCGGCCTGATCTTCGGCGCAGTTGACCAGCTCGGCGTAGTCAATCTCCAGCAGGCGCAGCTGTTCGAGATTGGGATTGGTCAGCCGCCAGCCCTTGCGCAGATCCACCAGCAGCCGGTACTCCAGCACTCCACGAAGGGCTCGGCGACGCTCCTGCTCCACATTGGGTTTGACGCCCTTGGTGGCGATGAAGTCATCAGCCGTCAGGCGCAACGCCTTTTCGGTATCGAGAGCCAGGGTCTCCAGGCTCAGCACTTGATCAGGTCTGACCCGCAGCGCAGCCACCAGGCCAGCGCGCAACTGCAGCACCCTCACGAAATCGTTGAAATGCCCTGCCTGCAGCGAGGCATCCTGGCGGTTGTCGCTGAATGCCAGCAGTTTGCGGGCGTTGTCGGGGATTTCGTTCTCCGGGAAGCTGAGCAACTGGCGCAGCACCGCCAGGCTCAAGGTGGTGGTGGCGGAACTGCGGCCTTCGGAGTTGAGTCCGCAGAGTTTGCGGAACTCACTGCCGCGGACGTTGTGTTCCACGCCGCAGCTGGGGCAGAAGCGAAAACTGCCCTTGAGGAACCAGGCTGGGGTTCCGTCGCTGCTCGTACTTCCCTCCGGTTTGATCCGGCAGGGCACCGGAGCAAAGTCCCGATAAGTGCGCTTGAGGACCAGGTCACCACTTTTGCCAGTTTCCAGCCAACCATCGGGAAAACGGGCCTTCTCCAGGTCCTCCACCTCGTAGTCACCGTCTGCATCAGGCATCAGGTAGCCATTCACGATGTGCTTGTCCCGCAGGCTCGATTCATCGGAGAACTCGCGGGGCTCAAAGCGCTCCGGGCGGCGGTTGTGCAGTTGGGCCCAGACCGGATGGAACTCCTTCCCGCAGCTCCGGCAGAACACAACGGAATAGAGCAAGGCCTGACGGCCGGCATTGGGCTGGTACTTCTGGCCCTTGAGCGTCAGATGGCGGCGGCCCGGCGCTTCAAGGCTGGCGTGAACATCTCCACCAGCCGAGACGAACTGGTGCAGACGGAAGGCAAAGAAGCGTCGGTTTGGACCCACCTCCACCTGGTAGGCCGCCAGCAGAAACTGCCGCAGGCTGGGGAGGACCGCATCTCGGACCTGACAGGCTTGCTCGGATGCAGGGGCGACATCGTCAGGTAGTCGTCCACTGTCTGTGGCGAGCTTGAGGGCCGCATCCTGCAGGGTGCGGGGGGTACTGCGCACCCACTTGCCATCGGCGCGCT
>Ga0213858_10000747_pt1 | contig 15441 bp, 10 predicted proteins | sample PICome_FD_160122 | JGI IMG/M metagenome (GOLD analysis project Ga0213858, IMG submission 160122) | Coastal seawater microbial communities near Pivers Island, North Carolina, United States - PICO245 | ecosystem: Environmental > Aquatic > Marine > Coastal | place: USA: North Carolina | collected... | reverse complement strand
CACCGAAATGGATAACGTAACACAAATAATTATAACACTTGCAACAGTAGCTGGGTCTGCTGGTATATGGAAGTTTTTTGAGGCAAGACTTAGGGTTAAGTCAGAAGAAAAGAAATCAGAATTAGCAAACAGTGACGGAGTGCAATACCGAGACGACCTAAAAGACCGAGTACGTAACCTTGAGTCTTTATTAGCAGCATCAGCAGATGAAAAAGAAGAGCTGAGAAAAAATGTTCTTGACTTGACTGCTGAGGTACACGCACTTCGTGTCAAAGTAGAGTTCTTGGAGAAAGAGAACGAGATTCTACGTAGAAAATAATCGTACCTTCGTAATCCTTTTTGTCTAACTATAAAACACTATGCTATGAGCGACAGCTTTGCAGATTTCGTCAACGAATTAGAAACAGCAGAACAACCAACTTGCAACCTCGAAAACCCAGAAGAATGTGAAGCCTGTGGCAGCTAAATTATGAGTACCGCTAAGAAATCAAATCCATCGCTTTGGAAGCGCATCGTAGCATCAGTTAAAGCTGGTACTAAAGGTGGGCGTGCTGGACAGTGGTCTGCTCGTAAGGCGCAGATTGCTGTAGCTCGGTACAAGAAGTCTGGAGGAGGTTACAAGGGCGCAAAGAAAGCAAGCAACAGTCTATCTAAGTGGAGCAAGCAAAAGTGGAGAACATCAGACGGAAGTAAGTCTGAAGGAAAGAAGCGCTACTTGCCAGACGCAGCTTGGAAAGCACTAAGCCCAGCGGAAAAAAGAGCTACCAACAGAGCGAAAGCATCGGGTAACAAACAAGGTAAGCAGTTCGTCAAGCAACCCAAGAACATTGCTAAAAAAGTAAGAAGGTTCAGAAAGTAGCTTAACGCATTGACTAACAGAGGGGTACAAGAAATTGTATCCCTTTTTTATTTAATTTTGTAACGTAATTCAATTTATTAAACAATGAGTGATATAATCAACGATTTGGAAGCAATGGCTGGAGACATGGGTTTTAACCTGTCTGATAACGAGCCAACACAAGAACAACCTGCTACAGAGCAGACGGAGATTCAAGAAGAACCTGTACAACAAGAAGTACAGGAAAGCGTACAAGAACCTGTACAACAGTCTCCAGAGCCAACGCAGGAAATATACCCGACTGAACCATCGGAAGAATATGAGGTTCAAAGTTCTTTACAAGAGGAAGATGATATCTCCGAAGAAGAAATGGAAGCAGTTATGCTTGAATACCTTAGTGAAAGGCTGGGTAGACAGGTTTCTAGCTTAGATGAAATCGGAGGAGATTCAAATACGTCTGTAGACATTGATGAGCGTGTAGCTGCAATCAACGAGTTCGTCAGACAGACAGGTCGTGACCCACAAGACTGGTTCACTTATCAAGCCATGAACCCATCCGAAATGGATGACTTAGGTGCGGTAAGAACTCAGCTTAGAAGTCAATACGGAGACTTGTCTGAAAGCGACTTAAACCTACTTATCGAGAATAAATACAAACTGGACGCAGATTTGTACGATGATAATGAGGTTCGTTTAGCGCAGATTCAGCTTAAGATGGATGCGGACAAAGCAAGACAAGAGATTGAAGGCTTGCGTTCTCAGTATGCTGCCCCTGTTAAACAGGAAGCAACAGAAGAGTTCGAAGGTATTGTCAATGATGAATGGCTTGGTACTATGGTTAGCGAAGTTGATGCATTAGACGGCATTGAGTTCGAGGTAGCTAAAGACAAGTCTTTTACATTCGGATTAGACGATTCTTACAAGTCACGTCTCAAGTCTAAAAACGAGAACATTGAAGATTTCTTCGGAGAATACGTAAGTGAATCTGGACAGTGGGACTTTGAAAAGTGGAATATGCATCAAGCGGTTTTAGATAATATCGAAACGATAGTAAGAACCGCCTATCAGCAAGGGCTTGGAGAAGGACAGCGTGGATTGGTTGACAAGGCTGCAAATGTGCAGTATCAACAACCGAATCAAGTTGGAAACACTGATACAGGTAATGTACCTAGTATTGAAGAACAAATCAAAAATGCACTCGGAATGAATGATAATGGATTGACTTTTAAAATCTAAAAAAGTATAAAAAATGGCTGTTGGATTAGGAACAACAAACACCAATGCTGGACAGTTTGGTGTACAGAAATTAGATGCAGCGAAATATATTTCGTTGTACGACTTGGTTAACAAACCAGACAACCGTGATGCTCTTATTAAGACTTACGGCTCACAAGGTATTACTGGCTTCTTGCAGTTGGTAGGCGCTACTAAAGCTGTAGCTACTGCTGACGAAGTACAGTACTGGGAAGAAGAGCGTCTGCACAAGAAAGCGAACTTTACTACTACTAGTGGTATTTACGCTGGTGCTACAGGCGACATCTTGCGTCCAAATGATGTAGTTCTATTGGCTGATGGCACTCGTGCCTTCGCTTCTTTGGATACTGCAAGCGGTGATATCAGCATCTTGGAAATCGAAACTGGTAATGCAGTTCCAGATGCTACTTACGAAGTACCAGTAATTGGTAACTTGTACGGACAAGGCACTGACCAACCAGACGAGTTCTTGGAAAGCGGTATCGTTAAGCGTACCAATCCTTTCATGATTATGAAAGAGGTATACAGCGTTACTGGTTCTCAAGCAACTAACATTGGTTGGATTAACTTGGGTAACGGTGACTACCGCTGGTACATGAAGTCTGAAGCTGACCAACGTCAGCGTTTCATGGACAAGCGTGAGATGATGATGTTGTTGGGTCAGCGTGCTGATGCTTCTCTAGGTGTTAGCGCTTCTGAAGGTTACTTCAGCGCTATCGAAGACAGAGGTATCGTACAGTCTGGTCTTATCAACACTATCTCTGAAGTTGATGACATCGTTAAAATCTTCGACCAGCAAGGTGCTGCATCTGAGTACGCATTGTACGTAAACAGAGAGCAAGACTTGGCTATCGATGATATGTTGGCTGCTGGTCAATTGGCTTCTGGTACTGCTGCTACAACAGTAGGTGCTGCTGCATTTGGTAGCTTCAACAATAGCCCAGAGACTGCATTGAATCTTGGCTTCCGTTCATTCGCTCGTGGTGGTTACACTTTCCACAAGCATGACTGGAAACTATTGAACGACCCAACATTGTTGGCTGGTTCTCACTTCTTGGGTGCAGCTGTACCTATGTCGCAAGTAGCTGATGCTAAAACTGGTGATAAAGCACCAGCTTTGGAAATGAACTACAAAGCGGCTAACGGCTACTCTCGTGAAATGGAGCACTGGATGATTGGTTCTATCTTGGGTGCGTCTAACGCAACTAAGGATAACGTGGAATTCCACTACCGTTCAGAGTGCAACTTGATTACTCGTGCGGCTAACCGTCACATGTTGATTACTAAGTAATCATAAATACTAGGAGGAGAGGGGTTCGCCCCTCCCTCTTTTTTTAATTCTATTTAATACTTATAAAATGCCTACAAAGAAATCTACGGCTGCCCCTAAAGGCAGACCAAAGGCTGCACCTAAAGCAGTCCCACAAGCAGAATTCTCTGCGCCTGTAACTACATCCACTACCAAAGTAAAAAGAAAGCTTGCTGACGAAAACAAAGTCAACAAGGTATATACTATTAAGCGTGGTGGAGGTATCTGGTACAAGCTTAAGCAAAACAACATTACAATTTTCGATGAAGAAAGCGGTAAAGTAAGACAGCTACGCTATTCACCGAATGAAAACTCTGTGTTTGCAGACGAGCAATCAGAAAACACTATTCGTGAACAAATCATTTTCGTTAACAAGAACTTGATTGTTCCCTATACTAACCCACCGCTTCAGAAATACTTAGAGCTACACCCAGACAACATTGCCAACGGAGGTAGTGTATTCTACTTGGTAGATACAGCTAAGAGTGCAGAAACCGAGCTAGAGACAGAATTCTCTATGTTAGATGCGGTAGGTATGGTTCGTGACAAGTCTATTGACGAGTTACTTCCAGTTGCTATGTTCTTGGGTATTGATACCAATCAAAAGAATATGGAAATCAAAAGAGAGCTTTTAAGAGAAGCTAAGGCTAATCCAAAAAGGTTTATTGAGATGTTTGACAATCCGTTTGTGAGAACAAAATCTGTTATCATGAGCGCTGTAGACTTCCAAATCTTAAAAGCTGATAAAGATGGATTAAAGTGGTTTGACAGCAACAGGTTGATAGTAGCAACACCAGCTGGTCAAAACACAATAGATATTGCAACTAGGTTCTGTTTATCAGAAAAAGGTGCATTGGTGTTTGAGGAAATACAAACACAACTAGACAAAATCTAAGGTAACTCATAAGTTACTGTCTGATAAGGGGTTGCAATTAGCAGCCCCTTCTTTTTTGTATCTTTGTAAACAGAACAGAATTATTATGGCATCTGTAAACGAAGTTTATTCAGCACTTAAAAGTCTAGCTAACAAAGACGAGCGTGGATTTATCACCCCAAAGGTGTTTAACACGTTTGCTGCTGTTGCTCAGAACAAGATATTTAACGACCTCTTCAACGAGACCGCTAAAGCTCAGACATATAGGAGAAGAAATATTGACGCTAAAGACTACCTGTCATTTAGCAAGAGATTGCAAGAAGATTTAGCATACTTCTCTAAAGAGTCTAGTGTTAGTCAAGCGTCTGGCGTATTTGAAAAGCCAGAGGACTTAGCACGCATTATATCAATGAAAACGCACGGAGCGTATGTTTTTGGCACTTCTACGTCAACTCCTATTGACATTGTATATGATGAGTCTAAGATTGAGCACATTTTGCAATCAGACCTTTCAGCACCTAGCTCTACACATCCTGTCGCTATTATTGGTGAAGATATTGAGGTATTCCCTACTACTATTAAAAAGATTAAAGTAAGGTACTACAAGCAGCCAGAAGGTAGAAACCCTGTAGACGGCTCAAGAACACCGCTTACTCCTAGATATAACGCTATTAGTTTAGGCGGTTCTAACGAAGTGTTTGACCCTACTACATCTGTAGATTTTGAGTTGCCAGAACATTATGTTCCTATGCTGGTAATTGAGATTGGGAAGATGGTTGGAATCAATCTGAAAGACCAAGAAGTGTTCGCTTATACTAACGCTGAGGAGCAGAAACAAAAACAATAACAGATGGCTAGAGATACTATTTCAGTAGACCAAATTGTAAACGACTTCATCCTAACTTCGGATGGTGATGACTACGTAAACAATGCATCTGGTGTCGCTATACGAAACTTTGCGCTAAGAGGTATTCGTGAGATGGGATTTGATATTATGAAAAGAATCAAGTCTCTTAAGCTATCTATTGATACTACCAATGATACTATCGAACTTCCAGACGACTTTGTAGACTACACTAAGATTGGCGTTATTGGTGGCGATGGATTGATTTATGTATTTGGAGAAAACAAGAATCAAAACATGGCTATGCAGTATGTAACTGATGCTGCTGGAAACCCTATTGATTCAAACTCTGACGGAGTTTACGATAGAGAAGATGCAAAGTTTATAGGAAAAGGTCGTGGCACTACTTCTGACTTTGAAAGCTATACATTTAGAAACTTCCTGTACGAAGGCAATATTGGTAGAGCTTATGGAATCGGAGGCGGTAAGTACTCTGGTGAGTTTAGAATAAACTACGAGCAAAACAGAATAGAGCTTTATAGCACGGCTCAATATGACGAAGTGGTGATAGAGTACATTGCTGACGAGGCACGCTCTCAGAACCCTTCTATTCACGTTTATGCAGAGAATGCTCTAAGGTCTTACATATACTATAGGCTAATCGAAAGAAAAGCTAATGTACCGCTTGCTGAAAAAGGACGTGCAAGACAAGAGTACTACAACGAGAGGAGACTGGCTAACGCTAGAATTAAATCTTTCACTAAGGAAGAGGCTCTCAAGACTATTAGAAAGAATTACAAGCAAAGCCCTAAAGGTTAATCTATGGCTATTGATAAACTTATACCTCAGTACCTAAATTCAGATACTGACCAGAAACTTGTAAAGTCTATCGAGATGGTAGACAACCTAAACGTACGTGTATCTAATAACGATGAGGGTACTGCTGGGGTATTGAAAAATGTGAAGGGTACTGATTTAATTGTTCCAAAAACAAATTCTGACGAAATTCCCTCTGGAGACAACAGGGTTATAGGTTCTGTTTCTAATGAAAAGTCTAATGAGATATTATTCTTTCTATGGAACAGTGGTGGGCAACATGGAATTTACAGACTAGACACATTAATAGACAAGTTTACAAAGGTTTATGAAGACTCGGTATTAGGGTTTGAGAAGCTTGCATTCGTAGACTGCGATGTAGTAATCAATGAGGAAGAGGAGACTCTGCTATACTGGACAGACAATATTAATCCACCCATGAAGCTCAATATCAATAGAGTTTTAAGCGGTGGGTATCCTGCTACTCTTACATCTGGCACAGATGAGGAAAAGCTAGAGGCATTGACGGTAGCAAAAAGACCGCCTCAAACACCGATTACTTTTGAATTCTTTACTGATGAAAACAAGAAGAGAAACAATGTTAAAGACCATTTGTTTCAGTTTGCATATCAATACGTATATAAAGATGGGGAAGTAAGTGCACTTTCTCAATACAGTAAGGTATCTTATTCAGAACATCAAGCTCTTAGGGGAATCTCAAAAGAATCTGACTCTGTAAATCAAAACGGAATTAGATTAAGTATATCAGAGGGTAATTCAAATGTATCTAAAATCAGAGTATTTGGAAGGATTGGAAACACTGGTTCGTTCTTTCAAATAAAAGAACTAGATAACGCTCCTAACATTACCTATGATTTTTATAATGACGGAGCATACAAGTTTCTTTCTATAGACGAACAGAACAAGATGTTTGATAATGTTCCTCAAAAAGCAAAGAGCTTAACACTGTCTAACAACAGATTGTTTTATGGGAACTATGTCGAGGGGTATGATAACTTAGACGTTGATTGCGATAAGTACCCTGTTTATAAAAGACTGCCACTCACATACGAAATTAATGCTGATATAAATCCAACTACAGTTGGCGATACAGAGGAATTAAAAACAGAAAACGCCACCTCAAACACTGTGACGTTTAACATTAATGTGTCAGACCTTCCTGCTTTCATCAAGAAGGGTACTCTTGTTTCTTTTTCTGTGGAGTTTTCTGCGACTGAAGTTGTAGACTTAAAAAGTTTAAACACACAAAGTCCAGTAAAATACTTAGACGTTACTTACGAGCATAATGGAAACAGCGTCACAGAGACGCTACAGCTTGGGACATTTGCGTTCCCATTGAAATTAGCGCTGAACCCATTATCTATATCATACTCCAAAATAATTAACGCAGACACTCCAAAGCAGGATGTTGTAAACGATATTGTGAATGACCTATTAAATAGAACATACACTACATCTGTGAGTCCAGATTTAAACAGCTCGACCCATATGTCTTACGGTGCGAGCAACCCAGACATAGATGTATGGGTGTCTGGAGCGGCTAACTTTTCTCTGGTTAACGGTTCTTACAACTCTTCTAATGGGAATATTCTTTTTGCTATTAGATTTGGGGGTGCAAACCTCTATGTTGCTAAAATAACCAGAAACTCAACTGAAGTTACTTTAGAGTCAGAGGGTGCTTTTGAGGTATACAGTATATACGAAACTCAATCTGACAATTCTTTAGAATGGAATCTGTTCAAGAATAACTACGTTTCTTCTTCTACTGCGGAAGACATAACGTCATCACCATCTTTCAAGACATCTGCTGACCATGAATTTGGTATCGTTTATTATGACGATAGAAATAGAAGCGGTGGGGTAAATAAAATAGGAAGCGTGTATGTAGCTGGTTATTCTGAGCCAGAAAGAACTGGAAATCTAGGCGGTGTTGAAATTGATTTTAGAATTAAGCATGCAGCACCATCTTGGGCCTCTAAGTGGCAGATGGTATATACTAAAAATACCACTTACGAGAAGTTTATCCAGTACTCGGTTTCAGAAGCGTTTGCTGCATCAAATTCAGATTCCTCAACCACATCTTCCATTCAAGAGGGTGATAGAATTTACATTTCTTTAAGGAGTTTAGAGGGCAAAGAGAACTCTTATAAAGATGGTAAAGGAGCTAAAATAGAATATAAATGGGAAGAGGGAGATATACTGAGAATCATAAAGTATGAGGATGGGTATACAAAAAGACCTAGAAACTACGAATTCAGAATATTAGGGTATGATTACTTAGATGATAATGATGACAACCCTATAGTACTCCCAGCTCAGAGAGGATACAGGCATACTGGTTGGTTTTTAGTACTAAGCAATGAAGACTATGATGGGTTTTCTTACTCTCAAGTTCTTGGGGACGAGGATTTATGGGGTCAAAATTGCTTGGTAGAGATAGTTACATCTAAAAAAAGATTAGAAGAAGATGTGTACTATGAAACAGGTAATGTTTATGACATAGAGTCTGGTGTTCATCAAGGAGACAGAGACACATCTTCCTCACCTACATTAGACATAACTATATCCTATGCTGGTTTAGAATCTGGATTCGCAGAATCTTTAAATAGATTTTATATAGGAGATGTCCTTAATATCGGGACTCACAACATACAGATAGAGTCTGTAAGATATCAATCTAACGGATATATAGGATATGAATTCAGCTACAAGTCTCCGACACAAATAACTATAGGTTCTTACTTATGTACGATATACAACTATGAAGAGGCTGTCGTTACTCTCAAAGAGGGTGATGTCTACTTCAGACCTAGAAACATTAGATACAATCCGTATGATTCAGTGAATTCCATTTACGATGAAACGGCAGAGGACTCATCGGTATACTCTTTAGAATATATAGAAGATGTTTCCTTAAATGACTTTTTTACATCTAACTCAATTAGTATAGGTAGACCTCAAGCTTACTCAGAGGAGTTTAAGCAGATAAGGAGAAAAACATCTATCACATATTCTGATGCCTATGTTATTGATTCAGATAGACTCAACTTAAGCTCATTCAACCTAAGTCTGGCTAACTGGAAAGACCTTTCTCTGGAACACGGACAAATAGACCGCATCATTTCAAGGGGTGACGCTATAACTGTTTTACAGGAAAGCAAAGCATCTCAACTTCCTGTAGGAAGAAACATTATTGAATATGCGAATGGCGATACTGGTGTAACAGTATCTAAAAATGTATTAGGAGTGCCTTCTTATTACGCTGGTAACTTCGGAACATCTGGAAATCCAGAATCAGTTGTAGAGAGATTCGGAGTTGTTTACTATACTGACTTGAACTCAAGAAAAGTAATACGACTTTCCGCAGATGGAATCACACCTATCAGCGACAAGGGTCTAGATAGCTATTTCCAGAGCTTGTTTGAGGATTTGGATAAGAACGTATCTGTACCTAAAGTGGTAGGCGGTTTTGACCCAGACAACGGAGAATACATTATAACCGTAGAAGACTTTTCTCAATCATACGTCTCTGTAGATGGAATTGATTACGAGGTTGAGCTAAATGATGATAGTGAATACGAGGTGCAGCCTACCTTTACATCATCTACAATCCTTTGGAATCAGATTAATGCAAACTGGAACAACATATGTTTGAACTGGGATGATTTAGGTGACGCAATCTTGTATCTAGATACATCTACGCTATATGTAGATTCTTCTTTTAGCGGCTCTACAGGAACAGTTACCGTATTGGTAACCGACTCTAATTGGAGCTTTGTAGCGCTGGCAACCATCCAGCTTGGGACAAATATTGTCACAATTTCATCACAAACTTGTGACGGAAGAAACATTGTTACAAACTTTGGAGGTTCAGAACACTCTGGGGTGACAATAGCATACAAGCATAAAGAGGGTGTATGGTCAAGTAAATACAGCTTCCTACCTACTAACTACGCAAACATAGGAAATGCTTTGTACAGCTTCTTTAGTAACGATAACGGTGTTGTCTGGAGGCACAATGTAAACGAAACTAGAAATAATTTCTATGGAGTTCAATACAGCTCTATGTTTGAAGTGGTGTCTAACAGAAACCCATCTATGATTAAGACGTTTAAATCTTTAGGAATAGAGGGAGATGGTACTTGGACTGTGTCTATAAAAACATCTAAACAAGAAACAGAGATGTCTTACTTTGAGCAGAAAGAAGGGCATCAATACGGAATGATTCCAAGAGACATTATAAACTCTACATCTCATAAAATCTACTTAGGCAAGGTTGATTCTGTAAATAACAATTCTGTTACTTTTAGCACCCCTGTAAACAGATTACCATACGCTATTGGAGATTCTGTAAAAGTAGCTAACGGAAATCAACTAGACCCTTTAGGAGCAACTATATCTTCAATTCAAGACAGAAAAACAATTATACTGTCATCTATTACAAATGTTAATATTGGAGATGACATTTTTGTGGAGAGAAGCTCTATTGTGGACGGAGACCCAATGAGAGATGTTTATGCGTCATTTAAAATGGAATCTAACGACCAAGATAAATTTGAAGTACATGCACTATCTATAGTCTTTGACAGGTCTAGGCTTCACAACGACAGAGTCAACTAAAAACAGTAAATTTGCAATATGAAGGCAAAGTTTAAAAAATACAATGTAGGCGGTCTTATTCAAGCTGGTCTTGGACTGGGTCAAACTATATATGGAGCTACACAGCTTCCTAAAGCTAAAGCAGAGTTTGAAAGAGCCACAGCCGCAGCACCTTCTCTAGAAACACCGTCTCAGTATTACGAGAACTTCAAGAATGCTTACGACAGCGAGCTTGCTAGAATGCAGGACGATATGATTAATAGAAATCTAGCTACTTCAGTACAGGCGCTACAAGGGGCAGGAGGAAGAGCTTTGGTTGGTGGGCTAGGCGCAGCAACTGCTCAAGCTCAAGCTAGTCAAAATCAAATGCTGGCTCAAGAGCGTCAAATGAGAATGCAGGCTGGACAAGAACTTGCTGCGGCTCAAGAAAGAGCAATAGGACGTAAAGAAGCAAGAAGTCAGCAGGAAATATCTATGGCTAATCAAGCGTACCAAGCTGCACTAGGTAACATTGGTGGGGGTCTTGGCTCTATCGGAACAGGATTGATGTACGGTCTAGAAGACTTTGACCTAAAAGGAATGATTGACGGCATCAAAGAGAAAAGAGAGTTTATGAAAACGCCTGTTGAGGGGGCTTTCACCCCTAAAAAAGCACAGGTCATGGATTTGAGTAAGCCTATCGCTGGGGGAGTGAATATGGATGCTTCCTCTTTTGTTCAGATGACAACAAATCAAGCGGCAATGGGTCTAGAGAAAGCTGAGACCGATTTCCTAATTGAGAACGAAAAGAGACGAAGACTAGCACAAAAGGGAACGATGGACAAAAACTTGACCGTCCAACAAATGAACGACCCTAGATTCGCTCAAGGGCACATAGAATCTGTTGCTGCACGTGTGGCTAATAGCGCACCTTACGAGAAGCTTTACGAAAGCGTAGTAGGTCAAGTCTCTAGAAAAGACTTCGACAAGAGCATGCTTGGGGAAAATCAAACCTATACAGCTTTTGGAGACCAAGTATTTATTAGGGAGATGACTCCACAGCAAAGAAGAGAGAAAGAGTTCTTTGATAACGCAAACCGCATGAACAAAAATGTTTTAACTGGATACGGTATGCAGTCTACAGTTGGATTCCTTAAGAAGCAAGGTGGGATGATGACTAACGGAGAATTCAACCACGCCACTAACCCTATTGATATCGTACAAAATGGTCAGAAGATTGGTGAGGCAACTGGTAACGAATACATATTGAATCCTAAACAAGCAGCAGCAATCGCTAAAGAGAGCGGATATGCTAGAAAGCTGTTCAAGAGATTCGAAAAGAACGCTAAAAAGAAAAAGTAATGGCAGCACCATTAGGACAAGTAGTTTTCAAAGTACCAGAACTTGGTCAACAAGGATATCAATTAGAAGTCCAAAAGCAAGCTCGTGAAGAAAAGAAAAGACAGCAGAGAGAATCTGATGTCTATAAAACTGGTGGTGAGCGTGCATACAACGACAACATCTACAAGCTTCAAGGAAGACACAAGCAGGCGGTAGAACTACTTTATAGTGAATACGAAAGACTGTCTACTGAGTATGAAATGACAGGGAGCGAAAAATCACTTAGAGAAGCTCAGAGATATTCTAACATGATGAAGTCTAGAATACAAGAATACCAGACTCAAGTAGGAATACCGCTTAAAAATGCATCTTCAGCAGACCAAGTCGGTTGGGAGGGATATGTTGGTGATAGAGCTTCTTTTGATGAACAAATGAATCAAATCACATCGCCTGTAGAACAGAAGATTGTAAACGGTACTCACATGATTAAGGTTGATGGCGAGTTTGTTCCTTATGATGAAAGCCCATACGCATCTGATACTCCAAATCAGTACAACACTGTTATGGTTCAAAAAGCTAGCAAGCTTGGAACATACGTTGTGCCCTCTGCATGGGAGATGGAAAACAGGTCAATTGGTCTTTACGCTGGTGAAGATGCAACTAGAATTGCTCTTGAGAAATTCACTTACGAATTAGAATCAGACCCAGAGCTAAAGTATGATGTAGCTATGGCTTATGCTATCAGCAAGGGCGTTGCTTATGGGTTGCCAGAAGACCCTAAGAAAATACCTGTAAAAACTGTTAATGAGATTCAGCGTAGATATGACAGCGACCCTGCATTCCAAAAAGAAGCAAAAAAATTCTATACCGATAGAATTACAGAACTAGTTAGCAACAGGGAAAAATACTCTAAAAAACAAGATTTGTTTGATGGTGTCGATGGAGGTCAAGAGGCTACTAAGCCTGCATCTAGTTCCGTTGAACCAACTGAAGAAGACCCAATGGGTTTGGGCATCTTTGAAAAGCCTTCTGACACCCCAGAACCTAAAAAAAAAGTAGCAACTAAATACCCTACTTTGAGGGGCGAACTTAAGGAAGAAGAAATCCAAGACTTTATAGATTCTAAGTCTAATGGAAAATCTCCTCTCTCAGCCAAAGATTACGTTGAAGTAGCGGCTAAATACGATGTACCTGTTGACCTGCTCCTTGCACAAGGAGCTCTAGAGAGCAACTTTGCGACTAAGGGTATGGGGGTTTCTACTAAAAACGTAGGTAATGTTGGGAACAACGGAAACACAGGAAAGAAAACCTACATGGATTCATACCGTGACGGTCTAGAAAAAATGGCTTCTCTGTTAAGCAGAAGATACAGACCGAAGAATAATGACTGGAATTCTCTTCTAGGAAACTTCGTGAACGACAAGGGCTATAGATATGCGGAAGAAGAAGGGTATGAAGACGCTGTAAGTGGTTTAGTTGCAGAGCTTTACACTTGATAATATTCCCTATCTTTGCATAACATATAATACTTACTGTTATGCAAGACCCACAAGAAAATCAAAAGTTTTCTGTACAGGAATTCGCTGCAAAGCTTAAAGAGAAATACCCTCAGTATCAAGAGGTAGACGACTTTGAATTGGTTCAAAGTGTCGTAGAAAAATATCCTCAATACGCCAAAGCTGTAGATTTAGGACAACCTAAAAAAAAAATTTCTACGGATTCTCAATCTACTGGGGCTCAAGGGAATACCGCTTCGGTATCGAAAAGTAGAAAACAACTTATAGAGGAATATAAAACTCAAGCAGGTGTTGACGCTTCTGAAAGTGACGATTACCTAGCTAGAGCTATGGCTAGAGTGCATCCAGAATATAGAGATGTACTTACCCCGAAACTACCAGAGCCATCTTTGTCTCCAGACGAACCAGCCAGCGCTGTCGAAGAGCCGAGAGACGCTTTCAAGATTATAGACGAGAACCCAAACGAGTTCCAAAGAATGTGGAACAGGTCTATTGCATCTTCAGAAATTGGTAAGATTACAGCACGCTCCTTCTATGGAGACTCTATTGATTTCGAAGAGCTGGCATACTACCAGCAAGTATTACAAGATAACGCACCACAGGAGTCAGACCTTTTGATGGTTGATGAAGAGAACGTAATCGGTTCTTTTTTGATGGATGTTATTAGAACAGTACCAGAATCTTTCATTTCTCTTATTGACGCATCTTTATCTCCAGAGGCTGCTGCCGCTGCTGGTACAGGTGCTGCTGCTGGAGCTGCGTTCACACCTGTTGGTGCTGCTACTGGTGCTGTTGCAGGTGCTGCGTTTGCAGGTTCTGGTATGCTTACGTTTGGTACTACACTTCTAGACAAGCTTCAGAGAGCTGGCGTTGATATCACTAACGCAGAAGAGCTTGAAAAAGCTTGGAATAATAAAGAGTTTATTGAGCCATTAGTTAAAGAAGCAGCTATCAAGGGTGGTATTGTAGGTTCTTTTGACGCTCTTTCAGCTGGTATTGGTGGTAGCATATCTAAGTCTACAGTAAAGGCTGGTTACAAGAGAGCTACAGCAGAGGGATTTGAATACGCAGTTCAAGGTACTTTAGGTGGTGCTGGTGAAGCTGTTGGTTCTGTTGCCGCTGGTGATGAAATCAACTGGAGAGATGTAGCTCTAGAGGCTGTTGCTGACCCTGCTGCGGAAGTAATGGGTAGAGGTAAGAGCTTCGTAAGCAAACAAGTAAAGACCGCTTTAAAAGGAAAGACAAATGAGTCTGAACAATTTCTCCTTGACAAAATGGAGGAAGACCCAGACGGTACTTCTAAAAAGGTTACCGTATCTACTGTAGAGAATGCAGAACAACTAGGTAACAATAAGTCGCTTATATCTGAACTAGAAGGTGCATTAAAAAATGCCCCTAAAGACCAGAAAAAGGCAATTAGAGAAGAAATAAATAAGCTTAGAAAAGCTAACACAGACATACATGCCAACGCTGTAAAAGAATACTCTGAATACTCTAATCAAGAGATTGAGGAGATGAGTACTCTTGCAAACGAAATGGTGGGACTAGTGAAGTCTATGAAGTCTCCAGAAATGACAGAGACACAAAAAGAGGCTTTGTCTAAGGTTGTTGAAAGTAAAAACGAGCAGCTCAAGGAAAAGAAAAATAAAGCTCAAAAAAGAAGAGGCAAGAGAATTAATGTCTCTGCTACAAACAGAAAGACTGGAGCTCCAGAAACAATAGAAGAAGCTCCTGTTCAAGAAGCTCCTGTTGAGGAATTTATAGAGCCAGATGCAGCGCAAGGCTTTGAAGAGTTTGAGGGTAGCGAGGAAGCTGCTATTACTTCTGAAGACATCGCTAAAGAGGTAGATGATTTTGAGCAGCTACAAAAAGAAATGCCAGACATCTCACCAGAAGAAGCGCCTAAACTTGTACAAAAAAGACTAGACAAAAAGGGTAGGGAAGTAAAGGCATACTCTGTTGAGTCTGAAGAAGACGGTGTTAAAACCACTGAATACTATTCAGAAAGAGAAGGACAGCCTGTGTCTGAGGGTGGAGTTGTATTCACAA
>Ga0213858_10000744_pt1 | contig 15469 bp, 12 predicted proteins | sample PICome_FD_160122 | JGI IMG/M metagenome (GOLD analysis project Ga0213858, IMG submission 160122) | Coastal seawater microbial communities near Pivers Island, North Carolina, United States - PICO245 | ecosystem: Environmental > Aquatic > Marine > Coastal | place: USA: North Carolina | collected... | reverse complement strand
TAATTGCCCGGGGTCTTTTTTCGACACGCCTGTTACCAGGATGCGTTGCTTCGAGCCCACCATACGTCGACTGAAGGCCTGCGCTTGTTGACTGATCCGAGGCTGAAAGCTGTGCCGCGATCACGATCCGAGTTGATAGGGGTCTCCGGTTGCTACCTGTGTGTCCTGAAGACAGACAAACGTCCGGGTGATGCGGCGCTCGTGGCGATTGTTTTGCTGACGGAGCATGCACAAGCACCAATCGCATGAGAAAAAGCACATCTCCACGTGCTGACGAGATAGCTGTGCAATACCCGGCTTTTTGATCACCATCTGAGAGGGCGAGTTGTGCAATTTTGCCAGACCGTGCTAAATAAAGACCGTAAGGTTCACCGCACAATCTAGGGGGTCTGAATGAGCTTGCGGATTATCCTCATTATGCTCGGCGTGTTCACTTATGGCATTGCCCATGCCGATGATTACAGAGCTGAGGTTCTTGACGTCGGCGACTGGCTGGAAGCCGAGCGAGTCAGCGACGCGCGTATCTCGCCGGACGGCCGAAAGATCGTTTACACGCGTCGATACATCGATAAGATCAACGATCGCTTTGAGTCGTCATTGTGGATCATGGACAGCGACGGCGAGCGCGAACGATTCCTGATGAAGGGTTCGAATCCGCGCTGGTCGCCAGACGGTTCGCGACTGCTGTTCACGGGTCCGGACAAGAATGGCAAGCCCCAGATATTTGTCCGATGGATGGATGATGAGGGCGCGGTCTCCCAGGTGACTAATGTCACTGTGACGCCGGCGTCGCCGACCTGGTCACCCGACGGCGAACATATCGCATTCGTCGCTATTGTTCCCGCGAAGAACAAGTGGGATGTATCCATTCCCTCGCCACCAGAGGGCGCAAAGTGGACCAAGGGGCCTCGTATCCTTGATCGTATTCACTACCGTCAGGATCGCGTTGGTTTCCGCGATCCGGGGTATTCCCACTTGTTCATTGTGCCGGCTAGTTCCGGTACTGCCCGTCAGCTGACCTCAGGCGAATGGCACGTTGGTGCACAGTTCGACGGACTGTTCTCAGGGGCGGGTTTGAGTTGGACGCCGGATAGCAAGCGAATCCTGTTCGACGGTCTCGATGATCCGAACAGTGATCTGATGTATCGGCGGTCTCATATCTACGCCATCGATGTCGCTACCGGCGTACGTGAGGTGCTGACGGACAGTATCGGCTACTGGACCGATCCTGTCGTCTCGCCTGATGGCAGGAGCATCGTCTATTCCGGTTACCCGGAAGCGAAAGAAACCTATGAAATGCCGCATCTCTTTGTCATGGACATCGACGGCAGCAACACCACCAATCTGACTCAAGACTTCGACCGGCCGGCTACTGGCGTGATTTGGGACGACAACAATCGCCAGGTCTATTTCACTGCCCAGGATCGTGGTTACGTCAATGTCTTCAGAAGCGATCTCAACGGAAGGGTCACTCCGGTGACCTCTGGACAGCAGGTTGCAACGCTGGTGTCGGCCGATAAGGCTCGCAATGTCGGTGTAGGCCTTATCAGCAGCTTCAGTGAGCCTGGAGACATTTACCGTTTTCCGCTGGCTCGGCCCGGAGAACCGACCCGTTTGACCGCGGTCAATGCCGATATGCTGGAGGGTAAGACGCTCGGTGAGCAAGAAGAAATTTGGTTCGAAGCGGAAGACGGAAGCATGGCGCATGGCTGGATTGTAAGGCCGCCGAATTTCGATCCCGAGAAGAAATACCCGATGATTTTCGAGATTCATGGTGGTCCGTTTGCTATGTATCAGGGCCGCTTTAATCTGACCTATCAGATCTATGCGGCGAACGGATTCGTCGTTCTGTACACCAATCCACGGGGAAGCACTGGTTACGGCGAGGCGTTTTCACAGGCGATCAGCCGCGCATATCCCAGCGTAGATCACCTAGACCTGATGGCGGGTGTCGACGCGGCACTTGAGAAAGGTTATGTCGATGAAAAGCGTCTTTATGTGGGTGGCTGCAGCGGCGGTGGCGTGCTTTCCAGCTGGATGATCGGTCATACCGATCGTTTCGCTGCGGCGGCTGTCCGTTGTCCGGTCGTCAACTGGTTGAGCATGATGGGTACCACCGATATTCCCTTCTTCACGCTGTCCTTCTTCCAAAAGCCCTTCTGGCAAGACCCGACCGACTGGTTGAAGCATTCATCGATCATGTATGTCGGGAATGTGACCACTCCGACACTGGTCATGACGGGAGAGAAGGATCTGCGGACCCCGATGGCGCAGTCAGAGGAGTACTATGCGGCCCTAAAGGTTCAGGGAGTGCCTGCGCAATTGATGCGCTTTAACGAGGAGTATCACGGCACAAGCTCAAAGCCGTCGAACGCAATGCGCACGATGGCCTACATGATGGCCTGGTACAACCGGTGGACCGAGGACGGCGAAGTCACTGACACGGACGAGTAAGGAAGCTGCAGCAGCCCGGAAGACCCCTGTTCACCGGGCGGGTTCCTGATTTAGAGGTCGCAACACCCGGAATGAAGTAACGATGGTGCGACTGGCAGGTTTGCGCCCGATCGTCATTGCAGCTGTTGTGACGCCGTTGCTGACTTCGTGCGGTCGCTGAAAATGGCACCGGGAACTGTTTACGCTGCCCATACACCACTAGTTTGACGTAGGAGTCGCTGTCCCATTAGCAGTCCAGATCGGCCGCGATCACATAGAACGACAGTCAGCCAGTTGTTGGATACCGCGCTTCGCGCCGATGTCAACTGTCCAATACGCCTCGAAGTGAGTTCGGTAGTGCCTCTATTACTGCGACCGTAGCGAAATTGCCGATCAAGTCGTGATCGAGACAAGAGAAGTTGACCACTCGGTTATTCTCGGTCCGTCCTGCTAATTGCCCAGGGTCTTTTTTCGACACGCCTGTTACCAGGATGCGTTGCTTTGAGCCCACCATTCGTCGACTGATGGCCTGCGCTTGTTGACTGATCCGCGACTGCAAAATGTGCAGACGCTTCTTTTTAACATCTTCTGGTGTGTCATCGGCAAGCTCTGCGGCCGGAGTGCCCGGTCGTGCACTGTAGATAAAGCTGAACGAGGTATCGAAACCCACCTCTTCTATCAGCTTCATTGTGGCAGCGAAATCCTGTTCGGTCTCCCCGGGAAAGCCGATGATGAAATCTGATGACAGTGAAATGTCGGGTCTGATCGCACGTAGCGCTCGGATTTTGGACTTGTATTCGATGGCAGTGTGGCCACGTTTCATTGCCATGAGTATGCGATCAGATCCACTTTGAACCGGCAGGTGAAGGTGATTAACCAGTGCCGGTACCTCGCGGTAGCACTCGATGAGGCTGTCGCTGAATTCCACGGGGTGCGACGTGGTATAGCGGATGCGCTCGATGCCGGGAACCACGTTGACCAGCGTGATGAGTTCGGCAAAGTCGACGATCTCGCCCAGGTGATTATGGCCCCGATAGGCGTTCACATTTTGCCCAAGCAGGTTGATCTCTTTTACACCGCTGTCTGCGAGGTGTGCGACTTCGGCAATTACATCGTCAACCGGACGGGAAACCTCTTCACCGCGGGTGTAGGGGACTACACAGAACGTGCAGTACTTGCTGCAACCTTCCATGACCGACACAAACGCCGTCGCACTGTCGGTGCTTGGCTGTGGCAGTCGGTCGAATTTCTCGATCTCGGGAAAGGAAATATCGACCACAGCGCTACCACTCGACCCTCTATCGTCGAGCATCTCGGGTAGTCGGTGCAGCGTTTGCGGTCCAAAAATGAGATCGACGTAGGGTGCTCGCTCGCTGATGGCCTCACCCTCTTGGCTGGCGACGCAGCCGCCGACCCCAATAACGACATCGGGTCGCTTTGCTTTGATCGCTTTCCATCGCCCCAGCTGATGAAATACCTTTTCCTGCGCCTTCTCTCGAATCGAGCAGGTATTCAGCAATAGGACGTCGGCCTCCTCAGCATTCTGAGTCTGCTCCATACCATGGCTCTCTTTGAGTAAATCACCCATTCGAGCTGAGTCGTATTCATTCATCTGACAACCGTGGGTTTGAATGAAAACCTTTGATCGCTTGGCGTCTGTCAAAGTAGCTGATCTCTGATAACGGAAAGCCGCGGAGTATACCGCTTATAGCGACAAACTCAGTAACACTAATGCTCCATTTGGTGAAAAGTGCTAGCATCGCGCCCCCGTTTTAACGACAGCTAAACTATGGCGGCGCAACCCGTTTACAAAATCATTTTCCACAATGGCAAGCAGGTCTTTGAGATCTTTGCGAAGCAGATCTATCAGAGCGATATGTGGGGCTTCATAGAAATCGAAGAAATGCTATTTGGTGAGCGGTCGCAGATTGTTGTCGACCCGAGCGAGGAGAAGTTGAAGTCAGAGTTTTCCGGCGTCAAACGGAGCTACATCCCAATGCAGTCGATCATCCGTATCGATGAAGTCGAGAAGCAAGGTGCCGCCAAGATCAGTGAGGGTGGCGAGGGAAATAAGATAGCAACCTTCCCGATGGCACCCGGGAGCGCCAGTTCAGTCGGTTCAGACGACTAAATCTGACGGGTCATCAGTCAGGTTTGAAGGCACTGACAATGGCGCGTCGCGGTGCGGGGTGCCCTTCGATTGTTTTTTGTGAGTCATCCGGATCGAGAAAGTCTGACAGCGAGTGAAAGGTCATCCATGACGTTGATCGTTGCTCGGCATTGGCAGTTTGATTGATATCAACTAGTTCGATTTCAATGAACCCGAGTTTTTCGAGCCAGGCTTCCAGCGCGGATGCGCTAGGCAAAAACCATACGTTTCCCATTCGCGCGTAGCGACCCGGCGGCATCAATACGGTCAGAGCATCGCCCTCAACCACCAGCGTTTCCAGCATGAGTTGACCACCCGGGGCGAGGCATTCGCGCAGTCGAGACAAGTGATCCATCGGTGATCGCCGGTGATAGAGCACGCCCATCGAAAATACGGTGTCAAAGGCCTCCAGCTTTGCCGGTAGATGCTCTAGCGTGAGTGGCAAGACGTGAATATTCGGGCGCTGCAAGTAATGTTGCAGTGCTTTGAATTGCAGGACAAACAGTGGAGTTGGGTCGATACCAATGACTTCATTGGCGCCCTGGCCCAGCATGCGCCAACAGTGATAGCCGTTACCACAGCCGACATCGAGCACGCGTTTTCCGGCCAGTGGACGAAGTGCGGGTTGTAAGCGATCCCATTTAAAATCAGATCGCCATTCGGTATCAATAGTCACATCGAACAACGAGAAAGGGCCTTTTCGCCAGGGGTGTAAGCCTCGCAATGCCCGCTCGAGTTCGCGACTTGACGCTTCGCTGATATCACCGGAACAACCAACTGCGGATTGATTCAGTAATATGGCGTCGGCGGTAAGATGGGGCAGTGATGCCAGCGCGTCGCGCCACCGGGAAAGATCGCCGTAGCGTTTTTCTGACATCCCTTGCGCAATATCGACGGGCAGTTGCTCAAGCCAGTTGACCAGCGACGGTAACTCCCAGCGCTGGCTAAACTGTTCTAAGTCGAAGGCTAGTTCGATCGGCTGATACACAACAATCAGTTCCCTAGGCGATGGCAATTAGCGATGCGAAGTTCAGGCATTGAAACCAGACATCAGACCGGCTGAAGCCGGCTGCCTTTAACCTCGCTCTGTGATCAGCGGCTGTCTCGGGTATCAGCACCGTCTCGAGTGACGATCGCTTTTGAGCGATTTCTAAGTCGCTGTAACCCTGAGCTCGCTTGAAATCGTGATGCATATCGATCAGCAACTGATCCATTGCTGGGTCGTCCATCGCGAGTTTCTCAGAGAGAATCAACAGTCCTCCGGGAACCAGTGCATCTCGGATACGGCTCAGCAATACGAGGCGCTGATCGACAGGAATAAACTGTAAGGTGAAGTTGAGAATTACGACACTACAGGGTTCCAATTCCACCGTCATGATATCGGCTAATTGCCAGTCTATGCGTGATGCGTTGGAAAACTGCAGTTGCGCGCGGTTAATCATCGCCTCCGAGTTATCGATGCCGACGAGCTTGCAGCTGTTGCTTGGGATCGCAGCTTCTGCTGCTCGGAGCGACTCGCCCAGCGAGCAACCTAGGTCATAGATGACGGTGCTAGGCACCGCATGTCGTTGAGCTAGCAACCCGGTCATCGCGACGATCGTGGTGTAACCCGGAACCGAGCGCTTGATCATATCGGGAAAGACCTCAACTACCTCTTCATTGAAGGTAAAAAGAGAGGGGTCAGCTAACACCTCGCTAAACAGGCGATCGCGTTTTGATTCCGTCATGAAGCGCTACTTTCAATCTCAATATGTGGTGTCCGCTATGATAACAGGCGTTCCGGCACCAACACGCTTCCCGTATACTCACCGGCGTTTCCCCTGTTAGATGAGAACGCAGATGCTGAGCACCTTATCGGTATTACCACCCGACCCTATTTTAGGCCTTGCCGCGACCTGTCGCGCCGACACCAATCCAAACAAGATTGATCTGACGGTAGGCATCTACATGGATGAGAACGGTATCTGTCCCGTCTTCGAGGCTGTGCAAATTGCGCAGCGCGCCCTCGTGGCAGAGGAGGTTACCAAGGCCTATCTTCCTGCGGCCGGTGATCAGGTGTTTTTGGATCAAATGAAAGGGCTGGTTTTTGGCGATGAGCTTGTTGGGGACGGTAAACACATTACCGCCATTCAGACGCCCGGTGGTTGCGGCGCTATCCGAATTGCTTCTGAAGTGCTTGCCGCGGCGTCTCCCGATGCCACCGTCTGGGTAAGCAATCCGACGTGGCCGGTTCACATACCCTTGTTGGGCTCGGTCGGGCTTAAATTTGCTACCTATCGTTACTATGACCCATCAACGCATGGGGTCGATTTCGAGGGCATGGTGGACGACCTTAACGGGGCGGGCGACGGGGACATCGTATTGCTCCATGGCTGTTGTCATAACCCCTCGGGTGCAGATCTGACTTTAGATCAATGGTCTGCGGTTGCGGATCTGGCCGAGGCTCAGGGCTTCACCGTATTAATTGATCTCGCTTACCTGGGAATGGGGCAGGGCCTGGATGTTGATGCCGCCGGTTTGCGATTGATGGCAAGTCGTCTGGGTGAGCTTATTGTGGCTGCCTCCTGCTCGAAAAACCTTGGCTTGTACCGCGAACGTACGGGCACCGCACTATTCTTTGGCCACGACACACAAACAGCGGCGGCGACCCATAGCCATGGTCTGGGTGCCGCGAGAAGGGTCTACTCCATGCCGCCAGCACACGGTGCGTTGCTAGCCGGCCGAGTGCTCAGTGATCCCGATCTCAGGGCATCTTGGGAGGCCGAGTTGGCTGGCATCTGTGCAAGGATGAACATGCTGCGTAATACATTCAGTGAGCGGTTGACGGCACGTACCGATCAAGATTTCGGATTTATTTCGCGTGAGAATGGGATGTTTTCGTTCTTAGGGTTGTCGGTTGAACAGGCGCAGTCACTGAGGGCGTCCCGAGGCCTGTATATGCTTGACTCGTCGCGGATCAATGTTGCTGCGCTCAATGATCACAATATGGATCTTGTGGTCGAGGCTGTTGCATCGGTTCTCTAGACCCAATCTAGACCTAGGTTACTAAGACTGTAGATTGGTTAGGACGCGCTGTCCTCAAGTTCGATCAAGCGTTCAAGCGCGGCATCCAAACGATCACCGGCGCTGGCTAGTTCTGTCAGAGTTTCACTGACCTCGCGGCTGTCCCGTGTGTAAAAGTCGGGAGTTTCGGTAAGAGCCATCAAGCGGAGGTGGTCAGCTTCCAGGGCTTCAATTTGCGCCGGTAACTGATCGAGTTCTCGTTGTTCTTTATAGCTGAGCTTGCGAGCAGAGCGCTGCTGGTTTTGCTTTGCCGGTTTTTGATCAGTCGTCGATGACGGTGCCGCTGCAACACGATCCTCAACAGAAAGGCGTTGGAAACCACCACCCCGAGCCTCCCAGTCAGAGAATCCTCCTGCTTGTTCATCAACAACACCGTGGTCGTTGATGACCAATAAGCTGGTGACGACCTTGTCCATGAAATCCCGATCGTGACTGACTAGCAGCACGGTGCCGGTGTATTCGAGCAAGACCTCCTCGAGCAATTCTAGAGTCTCAATATCGAGGTCATTGGTGGGTTCGTCGAGTACCAACAGGTTAGCAGGCTGCGTAAATAGTTTCGCCAAAATGGCCCGGTTACGCTCACCACCCGACAACGCCTTGGCAGGAGCGCGGACTCGATCGGGCGAAAACAGAAAATCACCCAAATAGCCGATCGCATGCCGCTTTTTGCCGCCGATCTCGATAAATTCCTGACCACCACAGATGTTATCGATCAGGTTTTGGTCGGGGTTTAAGTTAGCCCGCAATTGGTCCGAGTAAGCGGTTTCAAGCTTTGATCCCAACTTCACTGTGCCTGTAGTTGGTGTCAGCTTGCCCAGAATAAGATTGATCAGCGTGGTTTTGCCGGCACCATTCTTCCCCACAATACCTACTCGGTCACCCCTTTGAATCAGAGTGTTGAGGCCTGTTAGCACGGGTTGGTCGCCGTACTGAAAATCCACATCGGTGAGCTCAGCAACTAGCTTGCCGGATAACACCGAGTTGTCTAACTGAATATTGGCCCGTCCTTCACGATGTCGCCGGCTCGCTCGCTCCTCACGCATGGTTTCAAGGCGTCTCACTCTGCCCTCGTTTCGTGTTCGGCGGGCTTTGATACCCTGCCTAATCCAGACTTCCTCCTGTGCGAGTCGTTTGTCGAACAAGGCATCGGCTTTGGCTTCGGCCTCTAGCTCGACATTTCGATGGCGCATAAAGTCGCGATAGCTGCCGGTCCACAACGAGAGTTTACCTCGATCGAGCTCGCCTATCCGATTGGCGACGGCTTGCAGAAATCGACGATCGTGGGTGATAACAACCAGTGCGCCCTTGTACTGTGCAAGCTGTGCTTCAAGCCATTCGATGGTTGGGATGTCGAGATGATTGGTTGGCTCATCCAGTAACAGTAAATCGGGCTGTGATACCAATGCTCTCGCCAGAGCAACGCGTCGCCGCCAACCCCCTGAGAGGTCTTTGAGAAAACGATCACCATCTAGCCCTAGTTGGGTCAGAGTGGTTTCGACCTGCGTTTGCAGTCGCCAACCGTCTTTAGCCTCAATCGCCTGCTGGATGCGAGCCATTTCCGCCAGTTCGCTATCACTGGTCGCGCTCGCTAAGGCTTCGTATTGTCGGAAGAGTTCCCCAATATCGGTAAGACCTCCAGCGACCCAGTCAAAAACACGTGTGTCATCCTCGATGGGTAGCTCCTGCTCGAGCCGAGCTAGGCGGATGGCGGGGTCGATCCAGCGGCTTCCATCGTCCAGCGGGTGTTCGCCACTAAGCACGCGGAATAAAGTGGTTTTACCGACACCATTGCGACCGAGCAGACCAATTCGCTCTCCTTTTTCGATAACGAAGTCGACCCCGTCGAGAATGGCATGCGAGCCAAAGTGCAGTTCTGCATTACTAAGCCGCATTATTGCCATCAAATAAGTGTCCTTTTCCCTGTGTGGAGTCTGCGCAAGCCGATGATTGGTAGTTGGATTTTGTTAAAATGTAATTTCTGGGGGAGAGCATGACACAGCAAACTGAACGTTACGACGACCGCATGGTGGCTATTTGGCTTCTGATTTGTGCGGCCACCATTTTTGGCATGATTCTATTGGGCGGGGTTACACGTTTGACCGACTCCGGCTTATCGATGGTCGATTGGCGACCCATTATGGGGGTTGTGCCGCCACTCTCTACTAGCGACTGGGTCGCGCTCTTTGAGGAATACAAACTTTACCCGGAGTATCAACTGATTAATCAGTCGATGACCTTAGCCGAGTTCAAGGTCATTTTTTATTACGAGTATCTGCATCGCATGCTCGGTCGACTTATAGGTCTCTTATTTTTCATTCCCCTTGTTGTCCTGTGGCTCAGAGGGAGAATCCGACCCGAGTTAATGCCACGCCTTCTGTTCTTGCTTGTTTTGGGTGGAGCACAGGGTTTTATGGGGTGGTATATGGTCCAGAGTGGTCTAGTTGACCGACCTGATGTCTCTCAATACCGCCTTACTGCGCATTTGGGACTTGCTATCGCGATTTATGGACTGATTGTCTGGCAGATCACGAGCTTGCTATCCAACAGTCGAGCCTACCGCATGGGTGCAGGGGTGGGGCCGGTCTACCTAATAGGGTTGGTGTATCTAATGATTCTCAGCGGTGGCTTCGTAGCCGGGACTGATGCGGGGTTGTCATTCCCGACCTGGCCTCTGATGGGTGATTCCTTTGTCCCCACAGCACTGTATCGCGACGGATGGATATCGGCTTTTGAGCAGGTCACTACCATCCACTTTAACCATCGTATGCTCGCTTACCTTACCGCCTTAGTTGTCGTGATTGTTGCAGCCAGATCGCTTGCTAAGACTGCTGATTCAAGGGTACGGATAGCGAGCTGGCTATTGCTGTTAATTCTCGCTTGTCAGGTGCTTCTTGGTATCTCCACCGTGCTCACTCATGTGGCTATTCCCATCGCGGCCGCGCATCAAAGTGGGGCTGTTTTGTTGCTGACCGCCACCGTATTTTGGGTGCACTCCAAGCAGACCGAAAACTTGAGATCAGATTTTTAAGGAACCAAGGAAGCGCTCAGATGCCTGTCAGGCATTTTTACCGTTTGTAAAACAATGCAGACGGCTGTATATCAGTAATAATGGGGTGGTTTCGTACGGGGAATAGCGTTGTCCAAAGTGTCTGACAACAACAACAATTCGGCGCAAAACAGCACCAATAAAGGCGCTGCGCTGGTTGGCTGTCTGGTAAAACTAGCGAAGGCTCATCAATTGTCGGCGACACCACAGTCTTTGACTGTGGGACTTCCTGCCACAATCGACACATTTACACCGGATTTATTGGTTCGTGCTTCGGCTCGCGCGGGTCTCAATTCGCGCCTAGAAATCATGCCGATTGGCGAGCTGAGCAACTCTATCTTGCCTGCAATTGTCATTGACGCGTCAGAGCGTTCCTTCGTGTTGCTCGACGTGGATGGCGATAATCTGTTGATGTACGACCCGATTGAAGACGCAGAGCGGGTTGCTCCCCTCGGTGAATGGCAGCTCGATGAGTCATTAACCGTGCTTTTAGCTCGTCCGAAGTTCAGATTGGACGCTCACATCAGTGAACAGTTGGGCATGACACCAGATCATTGGTTCTGGAAAGCTATGAGGGAGCATTCGACCCTGTACAGGGATGTCCTGCTGGCCTCGTTCTTCATTAATTTGCTCGTGTTATCGCTGCCGATATTCGTCATGAACGTCTACGACCGAGTGGTTCCGAATGCGGCGTTCGAGACCTTGTGGGTGTTGTCAGTCGGTGTTGCCTTAGCTTTGCTAGGTGATTGGACCTTGCGGGTGATGCGTGCCCATTTCCTGGATTTCGCCGCTCGCCGCATTGACGTGTCGCTGTCCGCACAAATTATGGAAAAAACACTCGGTATGCGCCTTGAGTTCAAGCCGCCGTCGGTAGGCGGTTTTGCGGCAAACCTACGCTCTTTCGAGTTTTTGCGTGACTTCACAACGTCAGCCACGGTTACGAGTTTGATTGATATTCCTTTTGCCCTGGTTTTTGTTGCTGTGATTGCTTGGATTTCCCCTACGATGGTCATTCCAATTGTGATCGGAATAGCTGCCGTGCTTGTTTTTACGACGGTAGTAAGGCCATCGTTGCAGCGCCTGACCGAGCGGAGTTATTCGGCAGGAGCCCAGCGGAATGCCACCGTTATTGAGGCCATCAGCAGTCTCGAGACCATTAAGGCGATGGGGGCAGAGTCGATTATGCAGCGTCGTTGGGAGGAGTCTTCTACGTTCCTAGCGGCACAAAATTTACAAGTCCGCGGAATGAACGTTCGCCTCACGCAGACCAACTCCACCTTTAATCAGTTCAGTCGCTTAGCGGTGGTGATTACTGGGGTTTATTTGATTGCAGCCGGGCAGCTCACTATGGGGGGGCTGATCGCATGCATGTTGCTCTCCACCAGAGCCATTTCGCCCTTTGGTCAGTTTGGCGCTCTGATTGGACAGTTTCATCACGCCAAGATCGCACTGAAGACGCTCGACGATCTGTTTGATACGCCCACTGATTATCGAGACGACTCCGCCTTTATTTCGCGGGAGCAATTTAACGGCCAGCTCGACTTCAAAGATGTCAGCTTTCACTATCCGAGAGCACCCGCGCCATCGCTACAAGGCGTTTCATTCTCGCTAAAGTCGGGCGATCGAATGGCGATTCTCGGTAGAGTGGGTTCAGGTAAATCAACGATCGCAAAATTAGCGCTGGGTTTATTTGAGCCCCAAGCAGGCGAGATACGTGTCGACGGCGTCGATCTGCGGCAACTGGATCCACGAGAGTACCGCGGCTCCATTGGCTACGTGCCGCAGGACGTGACCCTGTTCCAGGGCACATTGCGCGAAAATATCGAACTTGCCAGACCCAATATTACGGATGCGCAACTGGTCGCTGCAGCTGAGCGTGCAGGATTATCAGACTGGATCAATCGACACCCACGAGGTTTCGAGATGCCTATTGCGGAGCGCGGTGATTCGGTATCCGGGGGTCAAAAGCGCTGTATTGCGCTTGCTCGAGCACTGGTGACTGAGCCCGATATATTGATCATGGACGAACCAACGGGCGGTACGGATTTGACGACAGAGCGCCTAGTAATCGATCAGTTGTCTGACTACCTCGAAAATCGGACGCTGCTCTTGGTAACCCACAGAAACTCGCTGTTGACCCTGGTTAACCGAATTTTGGTGGTGGACTCCGGGCAAGTAGTGGCCGATGGTGATCGGGACACCGTCATAGCGGCTCTGAGAGAGGGCAAGGTTGGGCGCGCCGATGCATAACGATCTCGACAACAATAACGTGGAGAGCTGGCGCGAATTATCTGAACTGGCAGTGATCGAGCAGGAGCCGACTAGAGCGCGATACTTGGTGTATGCGCTTATCGGCGTCGTCAGTCTGGTGCTGCTTTGGAGTGCATGGGCCACAGTCGATACGGTCTCTCGAGGTCAGGGTAAAGTGATTCCGTCACGGCAGGTTCAGGTCGTCGGATCGCAGGATGGTGGCATTGTCCAAGATATTCTTGTGCGCGAGGGTGACTTCGTCGAGGCGGGGCAGTTGTTGCTTAGGCTAGACAGTACTCGCTCCGAGGCGAATCGCGGCGAAAATCGGGCGAGTTTGACTGGCATGCAGATAAGAGCGGCACGACTTTCTGCGCTGGCAGAGTCCGAGGACTTCGAGCCATCAGGCGAAATGCTGGAGCTGGCACCTGATGTGGTGGCCGAAGAGGTCGAAGTATTTCGCTCGAGCCTCGCCGAATTTGATGCAAAAAAACGGATTGCTTCAGAGAATCTATCGGCACTGAAAGCTCGAAGAGATCAGTTGGAAGAGGATGTGAGGTTAAAGGGTGAGGAGCTCGAATTCACCAGGCCCCTTGTTGCCACAGGCGCAGCGGCACCTATCGAGGTCACGCAACTACAGATAGCGGTCAATAACGCCAGAGGTGAGCTTCGCCAAACCAGAGCCGCCATACGCCAGGCTGAGGCTGAAATCACCAAGGTTGATGCCGAGTTTTTGAAGAATACCCGAGAACAATTGGCTGAGACCCTCACCCGTATTGATGCGATGTCCCAGACCGATCAGGGCTTGCTGGACCGGGTGACACAGGCCGATGTCATATCGCCGGTGCGAGGAACAGTGAAGCAGTTACACTACAACACGGTTGGAGGCGTGGTGCTGCCTGGACGTGATATCGTTGAGCTGGTGCCAGCCGATGACACCCTGCTTTTGGAAGTTAGAATTAGCCCGCGCGACATTGCCTTTTTGGCGCCCGGACAGGCCGCCAATGTAAAATTCACAGCCTATGATTTCGTTGTTTATGGCGGATTAAAGGGGGTCATTGAGCAAATTGGTGCTGACACCCTGATCGACGCAAGCGATGAGCCTTACTATAAAGTCACGGTCAGAACCGAGGAGGTCGACTTCGGACCTGATAAGCCGATCATTCCGGGTATGACGGTTGAGGTCGATGTGTTGACGGGTCAAAAGACTGTGCTGGCCTACTTGATGAAACCCGTCCTGCGAGCGCGACAAAACGCATTATCGGAGCGCTAATGCGTCACCTTGTTCTGAGTCGGGCGCCAGAGCCCTCCAGTCGATGGGTGCAGGCTCTGGGGCGCGTCACCTTGAAGACCGAGATCAGTCGGTCTAGCATTAAAGCAGGCGACATCCTCTGGCTCGATTTTTCCACCATCGCCCGAGACGCTGGGTTGAAGGTCATCAGTGTGTTGAGTGCCGATGATTTTGTTCCGATTGTCTGTCTGGTCGCCTCGCCTAATGATGAGGAGGCATTCGAATTGCTCTCGGCGGGTGCCCGCGGTTATTGTCATGTGGCGGCAGCTCCAGCCCAGTTGCAAGCTGTCGCAAATGTAGTCTCCGGCGGTGGATTTTGGTTGCCACCCTCTTTACTACAACGTTTTTTGGGCGCGGTCAGCAATGCCGCTGGAGACAGGCGGTCTGCGTCAAACCTGGATCTGAGTCAGTTGACTAAGCGAGAGCGACAGGTGGCGACATCTGTAGCTGAAGGGCTGAGTAACAGAGAGATAGCGACTAAATTTGGGATATCAGAACGCACTGTCAAGGCACGTCTGACAATTACCTTCCAGAAGCTTGGGGTTCGCGATCGGGTGCAGCTCGCGCTGTTGTTGAAGTAGGGATTGCTATCGCCCTCAATTCTGCATTCCCTAGCTGGCGAATGTGATCTTATTTTTTTGCCCTTAGGTACCTAGTAACTACTGGACGAAAGCCTGACAATCCCGATGTAACTTGGGAAAGGTCTATATTTGGTGGCTGAAGCCTCTGGCATTGTAAGTACGCTGGTTGGACGTGCGATCGCACGTTCCCCCGACGGTTCTGAGCGAGAACTCAGAGTCGGCGATGCCGTTCGGCCTGATGATGTCATCATTACGGCTGAGGGTTCGTTCCTCGAGCTCGACATGCCAGATGGCCCCTCGGTTGTTGTCCCTGAACGACTCGAATTCGCTTTCACCGAGGAGCTGTTTGATCAGGGGTTCTCTGAGACGGAATCGTCAGTTGATGACAATACCGTCGATGCCATACTCGCCGCTCTCGAGTCTGGGGGCGATCTTCTAGAAGAGCTGGAAGCTCCTGCTGCAGGTGCCGGAGGGGCCGCTGGTACTGAGGGCCACTCGTTTGTTCGCCTTGGGCGTATTGATTTTGGTCTCGATGTTGAGCCATTTGAAATCACTGATGACGTTGATGAATTCCCTGAGCTCGATGGGCAGCCTGTAGAGGAAGAAGCCGATCCAGAGCCTGAGCCCGAGCCGGAACCAGAACCTGAGCCTGAGCCCGA
>Ga0213858_10000743_pt1 | contig 15481 bp, 10 predicted proteins | sample PICome_FD_160122 | JGI IMG/M metagenome (GOLD analysis project Ga0213858, IMG submission 160122) | Coastal seawater microbial communities near Pivers Island, North Carolina, United States - PICO245 | ecosystem: Environmental > Aquatic > Marine > Coastal | place: USA: North Carolina | collected... | reverse complement strand
TACCTCGCAGCGCCCCCTGAAGCCATAATTGAAGCAATTATAGGTAATTGGTTAGACACTTCTTGAAGTGCAAATTTACCAAAGTTTCCTTCGTTTTTAAAAGCTTCATCAAAAGAAACATCTCTAACATAGCTTTCGCGTATTTCGTTAGTAGTTTCATTATATTTTACAGCAAAATCATTAAGGGTTTCATTCATTGGCTGATAACCTCCAACAAGATAAGCCGGTAAAGATAACGCCTTACCTCCTAAATATGTTATACCAAACCCAATATCGGCAACCCCTACGCCTATTGAGGTCATTGCCTTATCCCCTAAATCATAATCTCTTTGAGTAGCATTTAGCGCTGCTTGTATATTTAATATATCTTCAGACGCCTTATTTGAATCTTCCTGTGATTGAAAATAAGAAATTTCGTCTGCATATGCTTTTGCCTGAAACTTTTTAAGCCCGTCTAAAAACGCCTCGCTAACAACGGTACCAGATGTTAATGTCACCTTATTTGTTAATGAAGTATCAACATCTATATCAAGATCTTTTAATATATCTATAAATTTGCTTGTTTGTTGTTGACTTACTTCATTTCCTTTTATAACCTCAGAAAAAATATTTGCAGCTTCTTTTTCTAGCTCCATTTTTTCTTGGGCAGTCTGTATTTTAAAGTTAGCATTTAAATAGCCAGTATTTAAAAAAGCCTGCAAATTTGTACGTATTCCTTTATTACCTACAGAAGCAATTTGATCTTGAATTCGTTCGCTTTGGTAATTAAAAAGATATTCATTTTTTAGTTCGTCTCTAACTGTTAGCTCTGCTAATTCAGCAAGCTGCTCTTCATTAGCAGTAGGATTTTTTTTCTTTAAAGTAGCATATGCGTTTTTTAGCCTTGCTTCATGCGGTCTTACCTCTGTTTCGTAGCCAGCCCCTGTTGGTATACCACCTACAAAAGAAGTTGCTTCTACTTTTTTAACATACGGTTTAAATAAATCTTCACTATCAAAATTTTGGTATGCTTCTTGTTGTTTAGCCTCTTCTGCTAATGGGCTTAAAATATTTAATGCTTCTTTTTCAGCAACCTCCATTCTTTCTTTGGTTTTGGTTGCTTCCTCAGGTTTGTATGTTTCGGTTAAAAAATTGCTAAGCTTACTTAAGTTATTTTGAAGAAATGTATTATCCGCGCTTGGATTTACAATATCTGTAAATAGCTCAACTTCTTTGCCGTCTTTTTTAGCTTTTATGGTTTTTGATCCTGCTACAGCGGTTGAACCAGTTCTTACACTTGTTACAAATTCAATATCGGGAAACATCACTTCTAAGTCCCCTTTAATTTGGTCAGAATCTCTTGAAAAGAAATTAGTATCAGCTTGTATAACCTCTGTTAAATAATCCCCTGTATCTTTTGCTTTAGCCGCATCACCGGTTACAACTACCTCTTCTAATTCTTCTGGGGGAGTTACAATTTTTGCTTTACCTTTAAATTTGCTAACATATGCTTCTACATCGCCATATTGTTTTTGCACATCGTCATATGAGCTGTATGTTTTTTTGCCGTCTTTTTCAAATTCAATATATCTAGGATCTGGTAAATCCAAAGAAATATCTTCCGAGGGCAATTCCGTATCTGGTTGCTCGATTGTTATTGCCGGCTCTGCAGCTGCAACCTCCTCTACAGGGCCGTATACTTTTTTTGCGCTTTGAATAAATGGGTCTTCAAATGTTTGTTCTTCTGCCTGATCCGCAGACTCTACAAGGCCTTTGGCTCTCATTTTTTCCATGTATTCTTCAAAGGACATCCCGTATTTTTGAGCTGCCGCTTGCAACTCTTCTACCGAATATTGTACTCCGTTTAATTCAAACATAATTTAATTTTATTAGTTAGGGCTTAAAGGATCATCATTTTGATCATCATTTGTTATTCCAAGCTGCTTGCGCAACATAGCTCTATCAACAGTAGGTGGTAATTGGTCAATAACCGCGTCAATACTTTCATATTCCCCAATAGGCATAGGTGTAGCAAGCTGAGTGCCTATTTGCTCTACAATATATTTATCACCGACTTTTTTAATATATTTACTACTTGTTATAAATAGCGGTACACCAGATTTATCAAGTCTTCGTAACCCTTCTAAAGCGTTCTTTTCGTTTACGTTCATTTCTTTAGGTGGTACAGTAGTCTGGCCAATTTTTCTTTTTTCAGGCTGTGTATTTAAAGTGCTTTTATACCAATCTTCTGTTAGCGCTGTAAACATTGCACTTTGCTGAGGGGTAAAGCCGTTTTCACCCTCTTTAAAATCAAATGAATTATCCTCAATTTTAGTTGTAACATTCGCGCCTGTTGCTGGATCTTGATAAGTTACATCGACTCCTACCATACCAGAAAAAGAATTATTAAAAGCTGAAAGCTTTTCTTTATCAGTTTTGCCGTTTACTTGCCCTGCAACAAAACTAGATAATACACCATTTAAAGCATCATCATCAACTACATTTTCCTCATAGTACCTTATTACAGTATTTCCAGTGTTTTTATCAAAAAATACGTCTGATGATTTTTTTGTCTCTATTTCGTTTTCTGCATTTCGAACAAAATATTTATCACTCAAATTTCCTTTAGAATCTAATATACCTAAGCCACCCTCGCTTACTGAAGTCGTTGAAGCTGTTGTTAACTTTTGGCTTAAATCAGATACTTTAGCTGCATCTTCCACATTCCCATCGCGGGTTACATTAAAATTAAATTCTTCTTGAATGCTGTTTCCGCTTTCGTCTTGAGTTTCTAAATAAAACGTAGCAATAATATCACCGTCTTCATTTGGGTTAATTTCCATTTCTTTATAAGAAGGTATTGTGCCGTTTAATGCTTGGGTTGCTTTTATACGGCTTTTATTTGCAGCGTCAAATCTATCTATATCGCCTCCTTTTCCGGTATATGGATTTGCTAATTGCTGTTCTGAAACGGTGCCAACCATTGTATTTAAAGAAGTAACAGCGTCCATATAATTAGCTTCTGCTTTTCTAGCTATTCTAAGATCAGCAGAGGCTTTTTTTACAACATCAATATCAGTGCTACTGTCTATTGTTGCTTGAAGCTGATCTACTTTACCGAATATTCCCCTGCCTGAATTAACCCATTTTTCATCAAGATTACCAAGAGATTTTTTATTACGCTCCATTTCAGCCTCTGTTTCAGCCTGATTTTTGCCGTAATATCTTTCGTAATTAAGAGCTTCTTGTTGTTTTTTCTTAGCAAACTCCTCTTCTTTTTGTTGTTTTTTAACAAAGGCATTCGTAATAGACGAGCTAAAGCTGGACCAGCCAGCTTGCATTATCTCAGCGCTTTTATCTACGACGGCTATTGGATTTTCATATGCTCCCATTTGTTTTTTTATTTTATTATTATCCGTCTCCTTCTCCATCAAAAGCGCCGGATTCAACCCCTGCGGCAATTGCGCTACCTACGCCCGATAAAGCACCCGACCAAGCTGCAGCTTTAGCTTGTTTAGCCGCGGCTATTTCTTGTTCGGCATTTTGTACTTGCGCAGCAAGTCTATTAAGTTTGGCTACTTCTCTTTCTTCGCGGGCATTAAATTCAAATTTTCTGCCTTCAGCGTCAAGTTCTTGCACTCTTTGCGCTTCTGATATTTCAATGCCCTGTATTCTTTGTTTTTCGGCCATTTTTTGTGTCTGCAAGCTAGCTTCGCCTTCTGCCCTTAATTTTTCATTTTGAGCTTCTTGTGCTTCAATGCTTGCGGCTACTCCTTGCTTAGATTTTAACGCGGCCATTGCAAGCGCCGTCGCGCCACCGGCACCAGATCCAGTGGCTCTAAGGGTATCTAGTGTATTAGCGAGTGATATATCCGCTTGCTCAATCTGAACTTCTGCAGCTTTTGTAGCAACACCTAAATTAGCGTATGGATTAGATAGCATATTGCTTAAATCTTTTGCCATTCCAGAAACTGATTTAATATCAGAATATGGGTTAATGATAGCCTGCCTAGAATTTTCAGCAGCTCTTAATTCCGCTTCAAGTCTGGCTTTCTTTTTTGCCGCGGCTCTTGCTGCTCTTTTAGCTGAACTAGACCCAAAAATACCGCCAAGTAAACTTGCGCCCGCGCTAATAGCTACACCAGCTAAAGGACCTAAGCCATATGACAAACCTTCAACGTCTGGGCCGTGCCATACTTTAAGTAATATTTCTAATATTTGTTCCATAATTTTAATATGATGATTCTATATATTCTGATGATACTGCAAATAATTCTTGTGCGGTAACAGAATCTGTTTGTATTGTGGCAGTGGCAAAAAATCCTTTAATACCTGTCATTTGATTTCCAAATACAATTTCACCTGTTTTAACTGGACTATTATTTACAATGTTTGCAAAATATTTATTTTCTTTTCTATAAAAGCCTGAGTACCTTGGAAAATTAGTATTATCTACTACTGCGGTAATTTCTAATGTTGCTGAATAATTTCCGCCTTGCACAGTAACTACATCACCTACTTTATACCCAGCTCCGCCGTTTACAATATCTATACCTTGAATTTGTCCGGTTTCGCTAACTGCCTGAGGTTCTACGATCATACCTGTTCCGCTACCGCCAGAAGTTATATACTGTATTTCTTCATAGTTTTCACCGGCATCGTCTATAGTAACGGTATCTGCTTTTTGTAAATAATATAAACCGTCTGCTAAATTGCTTATAGTATTAGCAATGTCATATCTTTGCTCTGCAAAGTTGTCGCTGGTGTCTTGTGTATTTAAACTTGTAATTTCCCAAGAATTAGATCCTTCGTAGTTAATAGTTTTAAACACTTTTTGCACACTAACTTTAGGATTAAAAGTAAAGGTAATATTAGATGCCACTGTACCAATACCGTAAAAATCACCTCTACCATTTTCTGAATAATGCTGGTAAAGTTTGCCGTCAATAAAACTAAAAAATTTATTACCTATACTACCCATTAAGGTTGGCTTAAAGCTCACAAAACTTGGCCAGCCTTTAACGGACTCATCATAATATACTGTATCAAATGAGTCTAAATACTGTAAACTATTATTTATAGGCGTATCCCAAGTATTATTATTTTGAAAAGAAACGGTATAAAATTTATTATGAATATCATAACCACCTTTTATTTTTCCAGCTGCAGATAAATTATTAAACTCATCTCTAAACCAATCACGCATACCGTAATTAGAAATTTCAGTAAGGCCATCTTTAGAAAGCCTTAAAACTGCATTTCTTCTTTTATCTGTAAAATATTTTTGGTACCCGTATGCAGCAAAGCTTTCAGGGTTTTTACTAATGCCAAATTCACCTGCATAAGGTACTATTTGCCCAATAACTAAACTTGAAGATGTCACAGTCCCGCCGCCTTCTGCAGAATATATAGCGTCTTTATCTATAAGCGCTCTACTAACTTTATCCTCTTGAAATATAGTTAAATTACTATCTTCTGCATATAGCTTTTGTATAGATCCATATGCAGGATCAACACTTTTGGTAATACTTTCACCTACGGAAAATACATTCGTACTGTTAAAACCAGTTCTAGAGTTAAATATGCCTGAATATATAAGACCATTAGAAAGCCTTTGCGATGCGGGCTCGTCTTCAACAATATAAGCTTTTACACCGTAATCTGTATTAGTATTATTATAGCCACCTCTAATTCTAGCTTCCTCAATATACCATGTATCATCTATATTAATATTAGCGGTTGGTATTAACCAATTTGGAAAAGAATTACCACTGCTGCCTTGAAGTCTTTTAGCCCAGTAAGAATTAAAATAAGCGATTTCTACTGCCATATTTTATTATTACGTATTTTTTTTAATTTTTATTATGGGTAATTAGCGTCAAACCATTCTATTTTTGGAGTAACATATGAGAAACAAGCACTACAATTAGGATTAATATACTGTGCCATTAATCTATATTGGCCAGGTGTATTATATTTTCTAGAAATAGAATTAGTCCCATTGCTAGAAAGTGCAATTCCAATTGACGTATTATTAATTTGAGTTTCTCCTAAAATCGGTGTTGCTATTGCCCAGGTAGAGTTGCTATCAACCCTATAATAAACCCAGCAATTCATATAAGCAACCTGAGATCCCCCTTGTGGGCAATTAGTAGCCGTTAAGCTAAATTTAAATTCTGCCGTGCCCTGCGTTAATTCGCTAGTGCCAGAGCCTAAAGAATCTGTATGGCAATTACTAGCAGGAATAGATCCGCAATTAGCTGTAGGAAAGTTTGGGGGAAATTGGCTAGGCGTTGGTATAGATGGGGCAAAATAAACAACTCTATAGGAATAGGGGCTCACGCATGCCACTGTGGTTTCACTCGCGGTTAAATTCCACGGCGTAGGGCCAAAATTTAATATATGCGTTTGCGTGTCTGACGTATCCCCCGTTCCATTAGCGTCTGTGGCATTTACCGTAATGGTAATTGGGGTAGGAACGCTTGAAGCGGTTTTTGAAACAGCTCCTGTATTTGTATTAACTGTTATATAGTTTGACGAAGCATAAGGGTTTACCTCAGTAAGCTTAGAATAATTCATCTGTAAATTCTGGGATTGTACCAATACAGTCCCATTTTTAATATAATCTGCTAAAGTAAATAAGGAAGTGTCATTTTGGTTAAACTGATGGGATACGCTAGTTCCTTCTATTAAAACAGGTTGTACGTTTCCTAACGCGCCTGTAGAGGTAACTTCACTTTGAATAGGGTCAGTAACATTATCCTGATAAGTAACCGTATATGTAAACGTATAAGTTCTATAGTTTGGGTCTTCTAAAAATACTTTCGAGCCAAGCGTTTGCAAATTAAATTCATTTGTACGATTGTTCGGCGTAGTTGGCCCATCTCGAACAATCTGCCACCCTTGCATCGCAAATCCGTCCGCGTCTCTTGCAACAAAATTATCCACCGTTACAACCGGATTATTATTCCCTGCCGCTTCAGTTGGTATGGGTCCGTTATTATTTACAAATCTAAATGGGCCTGCGACTGTGAAGGGGCTTTGGGGAATGGCTAGGTCACTTTCTTCAAATTGAAAATCATAAGTACTATTATCAACTCCGGTAATACCATTGAATACATTCCTTGCTTGCTGGTTTAAATCACTTAATAAGCCTGATGTAGAGCTTTCCCAAAATATATCAAGAAGTGATATAGTGGGGTTTGTTTCATATATAGATAAGTTTTGCGCAGCTCCCGACGCACTATCTGGCAATCTTCCAAATGTTTCTGTGCTCGCGCTTGGCGCTAATGAGGATATAGTAGCTATTAACGGATTAGAATCGGATTTATACATGCCTGCAATTGCGACCGTAGTATCATATCCTGAATCTTGCGCTGTAGCTATTTTAGTAACCTGATCTGAACTTATATTAGGGTACCATTGCTCGTTATTACTATCTGTATTTCCTCTTTGCGGTGCTACTCTACCAAATAATCTTACACTACTGCCATATTGTTTTTGGTCAGGGCCTACCTCAGATAAATCTCTGGGCACTTTATTTATATTGTCATTAATAAGCACTGCTTGTGCTAGCGAATCAATATCGCCTCCGCTATTTGCAGCGCCGTATTCGCCGTTTATAACCAATGGCAAATAAACATTATAATAGTCCTGCTCTGTTTGTTTAACAACAATTTTATACGAATACCAACCAAGTTTGTTTATCGTATAAGCAAATCTTTTATCGCTAGGATCGCCGGAATCTTCAATATATATATCAGCAACTTCTTCCTCAGTAGTGATTGTAGTATTAGACGCACTATATGTTACATCTGTAACTTTAGTATAATCAACGTATTTTCCTCTTAAATAATCTCCAATAAAAACAATTTCAGTTAAATCTAAATTTACTGTATATGTGGTTGTAGTTTTACTAACAGTTGCACTGTTTATATCCCAACTTTTATTTCCTGAATTTGAATCTGCATAAAGACCAGGATAGCCTATAGAACTATCCGGGGATTCACTTATTGGCTCATTTAAATTGAATGACATAACATCCCCATGCCATTCCTCCACGTTTAAAGCGGCACTTTTGAATTTATGAAATATAGTTGATCCCGCGCCATCGGTTCCGTCGTCTCTTGACGATAATAATACAGACGTGCTTCTTCCATATTTATCGGATAAAACAATGCCCACCTGGTATGTTCTATTTTGTTTAAGCGTATGAGATGGATATTCAGCTGCTGAATTATCTTTAGCAAGCTTAGACCCTGATGTAATATTGTAATTAGGGAGAAGCGCCGGCGGGCTATTTTTGTCAATATAATTACCATACACAACCCTGTTACTAACTACTTCTTGTGATTGAGCTTTTACAGGAACCTTATCATATACCCTTACAATTTCTTTTTCAGGTAATGTTTTATAAGGCTTTTTAGATGTATAATTAAAATTATAATAATATCCGTCTTCACCAGCAATTTTATTTGAATTTGCAGTTTGAGCCGTAATAGAGGCCATGACTTTTACTGCCAATGCATCAGACTCTTTATATATAACATCAATTTCTTTTATTTTTAAATCTGACTCTATATCTGGTGTTGGTAAAGGTATTTTGAGGCCTACCTCTTGTACAAAATTTTCAAAAAAGTTTAATACAGAAGTTTTATATGTTTGAGTTTCGTCATCACCAACAAAATAACCAAATTGTTTTGGTATAAAAACAGGTTGTGTAAATGGAGCCAATATAGAATATTGATTATCTTCATATTTAAATCTATAACTAAATCTTATAAATTTATCTTCAAGGAAATCTGAATCTCCTTTCCAGTTTATATCATAGTTTGGATTGTCAACATCACCAGTTCCTTTATTGTAGCTATTTAAATATTCCTCAGTACGGTTAATCATAGAGGACCTTTTAAAAATAACTTCATCATCCAATGATAAACTTACATCCCTATCTACACTAACTGTGGGGTTTGAATAAGATTTAACTCTACCAATTTCAATGTTATTTGAAACAATAATATCCCCTGTTTTAATATCAGCGTCTGCTCCGTTGTTTACATTAAATGTAGCCGATTCTGTTACAGCCGCGCTGACCGTGCCCTCATATTTATCTAAAAGGCTAATAACTTTATAAGGGGCATATTTAGCTACTGATATATGCTCTTCCGCTGTATAATGTGCTACACCCTCGGATTCAGCTATTGATACATTTATAACTCTTGGCTGATTTCTATCATCTGTAAAAAATAGTAAATTTTCTAAAAGATGAACACCTGTTATAAAACTATTTTTATCAAAATTTAAAAACGAACCTTCAACTAATTTTGTTAATGTGCCTTGCCCGCTAAAATCATATTTATGTATAAAACAAGCCGCGGCATCCCCTACATTTTCTGGGGGGCTTGCAATTTCATTTTGATTTGTTGAAAATATATATATGCAGTTATTGGCCTCATCAGCGTAATATCCTATAATATCTAAACCAGTAACACTTTCTATACTTTTTATATTTACTAGCTCTGTATTACCTTTTATATTTTCAACAGCGCCTACATCAGATCCTTCAGATTTACTAATAGCGATATTCATTGCATCGCGATATTCTCCGGACGGCATTAATCTAGCGTCCAGGTCTTTATTCATCTTCGACTTTATGAAGGCGTTTTTAACTTCAGGCATTAGTGTTTAATTATTTTAGATTTATTTCTCATTACCTGCGTAATCTCTTCAAGTTTAATATTTGATAAGCGCAGCTTAGTATTTCTTATTTTAGCGCGTCTTTCTTTTTTAAACCTTTGGACTATATATTCTGGTATATTTGGGCGAACAGAAACTAACGCATATACTATGTATGCATAAAAAGCTTCTTCGGCTAATTTAGGTACTTTCATATCTTCTGTATAAGCCAGCCCATCAGATATATATTCTAACAATATTACTTTGTCAACTAAATTACTTGAAAAAGAAAATAAGCCTTCTCTTTCATTTATAGTAAACCACCCGTTAATTTGAGTTGTTTCAGGATTTGATCCATATCTTTGACCATATAATAATTTATAGCCAGGATCAGTGTATGTATCTGCGTCTTCAAAATTAGGGTCATATACACCAGTTATTTTTTTGGTATCAGCGCTTTCCCAGTTTTCTTCAACAATAGATGTGCCCTCTATGTTTTCTCCATTAAAATCCTGTGTTGGTATTCCATCACCATCTTGGATGGGAATTTCTGTAGGATTACTTGTAAGTGTAGTAGGGTATATAACATGCTTTACGCCAAAATCATCTGTCCACGAAGCTTTGACGTAATTAACATAATCTTGGGGTATAGCCAGAGTAAGTCTGTTGGGAATAGTTAATTCTTGCGATTTAATACTTTTTAAAGTATCATAGCTGAATTCTTGCATTGCTCTTTTGGCGTGAAATATAATATCAGTTCTTTTAACTGAAGGCAAAAGCTTGCCATCGCCAACGTAGCTAACAATAAAGTTATTAATTATATCATTTATTGATATATATCTATAGCTACCATAATCATCACCGGTGTAGTATTGTTCGTTAGTCTGGGTAATTAAACCCCCGTTAGGTATTGCCATCTATTAATTTTTTTCTTGAATTTCGCTTTTTTGCGCTTGAGCTGCTGCGGCTTGTACTATTTGCGGATCTCTTATTACAATTCCAGAGTACAGAAGTATATTGGTAACAACATCGTTAAATTCACTATCAGCCAAGGTAAACTGCGTAGAGTTATTAACACTATATTCATATTGTCCGCCACTACCAGTGTTATATGCCCAAACAACATCTTGAGGACTTGCAAAATAAAATAATTTAATATTTGTATTTGTTGCAGCAACAGTTTTAGGCATTATTGCAAGCTTATTAAAATTACCGCCTTGTAGCCCTGAATTTTTTTCAAACGCAAATATAGGAAAATTGTCAGAAGGTAAAGTAAGATCAGAAAGCTTTAATCTAAATAATTCTGACCAAGTAACCTGCTCAATTTCAGTTTCATTATCTAAGCCTACATTACCAATAACTCTATCTAATCTATATACGTCATTTGGCAAGTTGGCTGTTGCATATTTTTCATTTGCTGTATTTTGAGAAACAGAAACAACATAAGAATCTTTTCTAAATGGCGAAAGTTTTAATTCTAAATTTTGAATTCTATCAACAGTCCCAGGGCCAGGTTGTTGCTGCCTTATGAGTTGGTTATAATCTTCAAAGGTTTTATTGTATATTTCAATTTGTACTTGTGAAGCTATTTTATTAAACTCTTCAGGCGTCATATAGCCGCGTTGCTCTTTGTTAAGTATAAGCAATACGGTTTGATATACACTATTTACATTAATCGCCATATTATTATTTTAGTCAAAGTTAGTAAATACTAATCTTGATTTAGCTTTGTCTAACTTATCCGTTTTTTCTATAAGTAATCTTTGTAAAACATCCGGGCGGGTGTTTTCTCTATTAGCAAGCACTGCGTAAATTATACAAGCGTATAACGCTTCCTCTGCTAGTTTTGGTATGGCTGCGCTTTCAGAAGTTGTTAGTGCATTTGATAAATATTTTAAAACTAAATTTCCTTTAGTTACGTCTGCAGCATTAAAGACTATTTGTTTGGCAGCGTAATCCATATAGTACTCGCCTTCTGCTGGATCGTCATCAGAAGTTTCTACCAATGTTTCAGCCGGATCATTTACTGTTATAGATATGATAACGACCATTGAAGCTGGAAAATCAAACGGGCTAGTAAATGTAAGTTCTTCTTCCGTAAATTGGCTTTTTAATGTTTCGTAAGCAAATTCTTGCAAACAGCGGCGAGCATGGAATATAACTTCTGTCCTTTTGCCGTCGGGTATTAATTTGCCCGGGCCTGTATAAGATATTAAAAAGTTATTTACAATATCATTAAGTGATATAAAAGCGTTTGATAAAGATGTATCTGCCATGTCTATTATTTTTGTCCGTCAATGTCTATTTTTTGCTCTTTTGCATTCGCCATTTGCAAGGCTAGCTGGTCTTTTGCCATTACGCCTGCATATCCAAGTATTTTATCTATTAATAATGGCTGGTCCGACTTATGTATTTCAAAATCAACAGATCGTGCAGAATTGTAAATATAATTGCCCAGCTCAGTGTCAATATCAAATTCCCATTTTGGCTCTACGGGAAATGCTAAATAATTAACCTGCAGGTTATAGTCTGGGCTGGAAGGGCCTTCGCCAATACTGCTAGGATACATTTGTATAACGTTATCCTCATAAGTATATACAGGAAAATGTTTTGAAGGCGCTGTAAGCGGGGACTGATTTGTTGTATACACCTCGTGTTTTTGTATTCTCTGTGCTTCTCTACCTTCAGATGCCATTGTTTCAAAATAAATGACTGAACCAAGCTCCTGAACATTAGTTAAGCTAACATTTACGTCAGCAGTAGTACTAAGATCACTTGTTCTTTTAAATAAAGATATTTTTTCATCTAATAACGCATATCTATCAGCATATGCTAAACTAGTCTGAGGTTGTCTAAGCAATTGATTAAGCTCGTCAAAATAAGATGTAAATATTTCTTGTTGTGCCTGAGCAGCAATTTTATTAAACTCAGAAGGCGTAAGCACGCCTCTTTTTTCTTGCTGTAGTATTACAAGAACTGATTTATATACTTGATTTACGTTTATAGCCATGAGTTTTAATTGTCTTAATAAAGAGCGGCAACATAACGCTACCGCTCTATATTAATATTACGCGTTATGCAAACTTTTTTTCTATTGATTTATAAACTTCTACACCTTCGTCTGTTTGCAAGAAGGCAGCAAAAGCTGAATATGGATTTTCATCAAATGGAACTGTCATTAGTTTTTTATCATTTGACGCCCAAGAAAACGTTCTTTGGTCTTGCGAAAGAGTAATTATACCGGCCTCCTTTGCTTTTATTGCAAAATTACGAAGCTGTACATTTTCATCATTAGCAAGCTCTAAAAATAAGCCTGGGTTTCTTTTAGCGAATAAAAGAAGATCTCTTTTTATTTCTTTTGAACTCATTTTAGAAACAGAGCTTCCTGTTTCAACCCTAACAATAGCTTCCGCCATATCAATATCCATGGTGATTGCCATATTTAAGGCTTCTAATTCAAGTTCAATATTGTCAAGAGCATCTTCCGCTTCAACAATAGCATCATGCTCCATATACCGTTTTCCTAAATACGGGTGATATAATGAAAGCAATTTTTGCAACGATTGTTTTTCTTTAGGAACAAATAAATGTCCGTTTTTAAACATAATATGCCCTAATGTTACTTCCCCGTTTTGTTCATCTACAAATGGAGAGTTTTGATTAGTTGCATATCTTAATTCTCTTTGCGAATTAGATTCTGTGTCAAACCATAATAATGATCTTTTTGCAGAATGCCGCGATGGAATTGTATACGTTAATGGGGATTTACCAACTAAATAATAATGTCTGTCTTTAACTTCCCAACCTGATGTAGCTTTCGCTACTTTTTCTTTTTTTGCCATGATATAATATAATAAAAATGTTAATAAAAATAAAAACTACCCCCGTAATTAAACGAGGGTAATTTTTGTAAAAAATAATGCTTATTTCTTCAACAATACGAAGTTGTTAGCACCTTGAACACACAAACATCTTTCTGATAAGAAGTGTACGTTCATAGAGTCTTCAGCTGAAGTAAATGCTCCACCTACAGAACCAGTAATCCAAGTTTTCAAACGACGATCATCTGCTTCAGAAGCGCGGTAGCGTACGTGAAGGAATGGTCGACGGATGTTAGTGCCAAGGATTTGGTCATATACAGTAGAAGTACCAGCTGGAATAAGAACACCATCAATTGAATCTTCTGCGGAAGCTCCAAAGCTAGAGTCAAATCCACGAGTAGATGCGTCGTTCAAATATTTCCAGTCAGTCTTATAGAAGTCATAAGAACCTCTGCGGAAGCCAGTGAATCCAAGATTCAAAGCCATTTCTTCAGAGTTTTCAAATAGTCCATAAGCAGTACCTCCGTTGTTACCAGCGGAAAGACCTGCAAGCATATCGTCAAAAGCTAGATTAGTAGTACGATCTAAGAAAAGCATGTTTTCTTCAATAGCACCCTGACCATCTAGATTTTTAAGAATTTCATCAAAAGAATCTAAGTCTGCTGGGAAAGCTGAATATACGTTTCCGCGGCTGCTAATAGCTGCAAAAAGACCTTCAGTACCTTTAGCTCCAGCGCCACCAGCTGAAATACCAGTAGTTTGGCTAGCTTTTTCAGCTTCAACCATAGTCATTTCAAGGTAGTCTTGGTAGCGTAGGCGAGTTTCAGACTCAGCTTTCAAATACCATAGGAATCCAGAAGCACCGTCTTCAGTAGCAACTTCTACCCAACCAATCTGAGCTGTGTCAGAACCATTAACGCCGTAGTGGTCTTTAATGATGATAGGTGAATTGCTGAACTGAGTAAATGATGGCTCAACTGAACCTTCCATAGCGCCAGTTCCTTTTCCAAATTCAGAACCATAAACAAATACTTTCAAAGCATCTGCGTCTACAAGAGCCTGGGCCCAAGCAGTTGCCCCAAAAGGATGAGCCTCTACTGTGGTGCCTGTAACGGCGCTAACAAAAGCTTTAGCTTCTGTTCCTGTATCAGGATCAAGGATAACAATCAAAGAGTTCTTACGGATAGCGTGATGTTTACCAGCTCCTCCTACAATGCTGCTATCACTGTCTTGAACAGTAAGAGTAGCATCGCCAGTAGCGGCTAGGGTACATGCATCATAAGAAACGTGTAAGCGGTTTTGCTCACTCCATACGACTTGGTCAGAAGTCATAGGCATCTCAGCACCTACCATTTGAAGGAAACCAGAAAGCGTACGATTTCCGTAGCGCTCTACTTCTGCTTCATAAATTTCAGGTAGATATTGTTGAGAAAAGTCATTCCCAGCACCACTTGTAAAGTCAATATAGTTACCAGTGCCGGTTTGTTTTTTAGCTGTTGGGATCAACGAGCCATACAAAGGTGATAATGCCATTTTGTATAAATTTTAAGTTTTAACGTTTTGTTTTAATTTTAAGTCTTGAAGAATCAACGCCGCTAACAGACTTAACCCTTAAACCATTAATAAATACATTGCCGTCCTGAGTTTGCCGCGGTTCATTGCTAATATTTTTAGATTTAGCTGTTAAATCGCGAACTGCATCAGCACGCCCCTGCTCATAAAAATGATTTATAATTCGATCAGGATTGTTAGCTACATATAAAGCTTTATGATAACCATTTAAATCAGACACCTCACCTTTGTCATTCAAGAACTTCTTGATAAAGTTACTTATATCTGATTGATTATTTGCTACCGAAGAATTATCTTTTACGCCATACCTAAACTTTTTTTCACCTAATTTGAAATCAAAACCTTTGAAATCTTGGTTAAAATAGTTTTTTGTGCGACTTTGGAAATCTTCAGTACGCTCCTTTATAAGCTGCTGCTCTTCGTTATATCGATTG